>Ga0209425_10004989_pt1 | contig 13233 bp, 8 predicted proteins | sample COG_05_FD_184749 | JGI IMG/M metagenome (GOLD analysis project Ga0209425, IMG submission 184749) | Pelagic Microbial community sample from North Sea - COGITO 998_met_05 (SPAdes) (version 2) | ecosystem: Environmental > Aquatic > Marine > Neritic zone/Coastal water | place: Helgoland, sampling... | reverse complement strand
AAGACCAGAAGTAAAGGAGGGTGGTAAAAAATTTAAATTTATAAAAAAACCAACAACAGATACCGATAAGCCTAGTAATAAAAAAAGTATTAAATCCAGCGATACGCAAAAAATAAATAAACAATATTTATTTAACAAAAATAATAACCCAAAACAAAATATTACTGAAGATAGTAATTTAAAGAAAACATTTAAATTTAAGACTAGGTGAGAAAAATAATTAAATATAACAATATCCTACCTAAAATTGATGCTTCATCTTTTATTGCCGATAATACTATAATTTCTGGCAATGTAGAGATAGGAAGGAACTCTGGTGTTTGGTATGGAGTCGTAATCAGAGGAGATGTTGCGGAAATTAAAATTGGTAACTATACCAATATTCAGGATAATAGTGTGGTTCATGTCACAAGAGCCAATCACGCTCAAAATAAAACTGGCCACAATGGGGGTCCGACTATTATTGGGAGTTACGTCACTATTGGTCACTCCGCCATCATACATGCTTGTACCATCGAGGATTACAGTTTTATTGGTATGGGAGCAATAATTATGGACTTAGCTAAAGTTGAAAAATACGCTATGGTGGCAGCCGGTGCCGTCGTAACTCCAGGTAAGATAGTTAAATCTGGACAAATTTGGGCTGGAAACCCAGCAAAATATTTTAGAGATTTAACTAAAAAAGAAAGAGATTATATTGAAATTTCAGCTAAAAATTACTGGGATTTAGCTAAGGAATACAGGTCCTAATTTAAGAGGATGTGAAAAAATAACTTGAACATTTCCTAACTCTTAATACTTAACCAAAATAGTTCATTATCCTAAGGAATAACTTTTTAGTTATATTAGAATTATTAAAAAATTAAATTAGATCATTACAAAAATCCTATACATTAATTCTGGCCAATAAATGATAATCATCTAATTTTGATTGATCATCAGAATTAATTATGAATTCATTTTGATTATAGCAATAATACTCAATTAAATTAACTAAGCCATTCTCAGTGTCACTTAAAATCTGATCCAAACTCTTGTTGTTATCAATAATATCACTATTACCAGAGCTAGAAAGTTTTATATATTGCAAATTCGAGATTTGATCAAAAGAAATATTATCTATTGATCTGTAATCAAAATAATTACCAGAATTTATAACCTTTCCCAAAGCTAAGATCACAGATTCCAAAGATAATTGTGGCTCTCTACCTAAAGCAACATCTTTTTTAGTAGGTGGTAATCCAGTCTTGTAATCAATTACAATAATTTCTCCGGATTTTTTAACAATTATTCTGTCAATTTTAGTTTTAATGAGAATGTCTTTTATTTTTAAATTTACCTCAATTTCAGAAAAATTTTGCAAAACATCGTTAGAAATTTCCAATTCTTTTTGAAAGAAATAATCAGCAATATCCAAAAATTTTGGCCACCAAATTAATTTATCTTCTGGGTTTTTAAAATATTCTAAGAATGTATCGTCAGCTATTAATATCAAATCATCGATATTAGAATTTTTCGTAACCACCTTCTCTTTCTTAATATATCTCTCTAAGACCTTATGTACAAAATTACCAAACTCTATATTTAATAAATCACCTTCAATTTCATTTAATTTTTTTAATTTTAAAATTCTTTTTGAGTAAATATAATAAGGATTTCTGAGCCACTTTGAGACATCTGTTACAGAAAAATTGAATTTACGATTAGAAATGTCTATATTTGTATTAATTTTGGGTAGTTCCTCTATTTTCTGATTATTGTTAATTAAATTTAACCAATTTTTATATTTTATTCCGGCATCAAGATATTTTTCTAAATTATTAGCCTTGAGAACGGTCTCTAATTTTAATAAAAATCGAGATTTTTCAGTTGGAGAATTGTCTTTGAGATAAGACCTAGTTAAGAAAACTTTCTTATTTTGCAAATAATTACAAAAATCAAAGGCAGAAACTGCGATTTTACGTAAATTTGAGGACATACCGAGCTCTTCACGCATTTTTGAGTTAAGCCAATTATCAAAATTATTAAAATTTGGAAAATCTCCCTCATTAAGATTTGGGATTATTAAGACGTCTGGGTTAACCAATCTAGCCTCAATATTAGAAAAAATATGTAATTTTGGATGATATTTTGCACCCTCTTTTTTAAATTTTTTACCAGAGACTAACAAATTTAAAATTTTAATATAGTCTCCCATTCCTATCTCAAAGTTTAAATTTAAGGACTTTAACTCGCGGTAAAATTCTGAAAATTCAGCGAATCCTTCAAAATTTACAATTTGAACATAGTCACTATTATTTGTAGTTAAGTTTTGAGAAATTTTCAAATTATTATCAATAATTTTAATTAAATCAATCCTGCTCTTTGAGTTAGGCTTAAAAAATTCTTGAAAAATATTGAGTATTTTATTAAAAAAGAAGGACAGGTTAGGATTATTAACCTTATCAATAAATTTTAATATCTCCTCCAGATCGTTAAATCTTATATTCTGTCTAAGAATTTTTACTTCAAAACAAGATAAATTCGTACGGTAAAATTGATCATCAAAACCGCATCTAACCAAAGGGTGCTTAAGAATGGAGATTAAGTTAATAGTAGAAAAATCTTCATTAAAAAATCTAAAAATTAATAACAGAAAATTAACAATTTCTGAATTTTGTAAATAGTTATTTGCCGAATCATTGATATTTATGCCCCATTTTTCTAATTTTTTAGATAATATGTTACTAAAGTTACTATCGCTTGAAATTATTGCCACCTCTTGATTAAGCTCTATTTGCTCCCTGACTATTAAAGATATTAAATCGATTTCCTCATAAATATCTCTAGCCTCTATTCTGGTTAAATTTTGAATATTATTTTGATCCAGATTGGAAATTTGCCAATTACCCAACTCTTCCGCTGGTAACATCGCATGATGAAGTAAGTTAACGGAGTTGTTTTGCAAATAAAATTTAGAAAACTCTAAGTTTTTTATATCTTTTTTATTAAAATTAATTTTTTGTAATAGCTTGCTCAATAAAAACTGCGGATGATATTCTGGAATTTTAAAATCTATATTTTGGTCAAGATTTTGTAAAAACACCCTACCCTTTGGCAAATTAAGAATTACCCCCATTAAGTTCGCAGTGGCAACGACACTGCCAGTCGATCCGGCAATTATGACTTCCCTATCTCTATTTCTATTTAAAAAATCAGAATAAAAATTAATCATCTGATTTTGGTAATTAACTATTGAAGAAATATTATTTTTTAATAAAATATTTTTCCACTCGCTGCCAAAATATCGTAAAAAACTTAAAATCTTTCTTTTATGATCCGAGATTTCAGAATCATCAATGTTAGATAAATTATCGAGTGATAAATTCTCTTTTTCAACTTCAGACAGAAAGCTCTCCAAATTGATGGCTAAAGAAAAAATATGACTAAGACTGACATCTTTACCAAAAAGATTAGACTTTCTGTTCCATTTTTCTATTTCCTTTGTTAATAAAATTTTATATTTTAATTTAGAACTTGGTTTAATAAGAAAATTGGCATCGATAGATTCCTTAGAAATATAATCTATCAATAGTTCATCATAATCTATATCACCAATAGCTTTGATTCTAGGCAAAATTATTGCCGACTCCTGAGATTGTTCCAAAAAATATTTTTTAATTAAACGAACTGATCGACGACTAGGAAGAAGAAGGGTTAATTTTGATAATTCACTCAGCTTGTAATTAGATAAGATAAAATAAGTTAGGCTTTTTAAAAAATGGTGATTGCCGGGAATATTGTATATTTTCTCCATTTATCTTTTGATTTAATTACCTCTTCACAAAGAAAGTCACAAATAATTATAGATATCTAACTAAGGATTTTTGCAATAAATAACGCAGAATATGTGGTAAGAAGTGCCTAGAAAAAAACCTGTAATTTTTTAAATTAATCTTAGGACTCCATTACGGCAAATATTTAATGGGTTTTTGTGACTTCGGCTAAATAGGCTGAAACCAAAATACAAAAAATATAGGCCTGCAAAATTGCAACAAATAACTCAAAACCAGTCATAATTACAGCAAATAAAAGTGGAAATATACCAGCCAAACCAAGCGTTACAACGAATCCAGCAATTACTTTTAAAAGCACATGACCCGCAACCATATTTGCAAAAAGCCTCACAGATAAGGTGATTGGTCTAATCAAAAACGAGAAAAATTCAATCATAAAAATTAAAGGTCTCATAAATAGCGGCACTCCAGAAGGTAAAAACATACGAAAAAATCCTCTAATTCCATTGCGATAAATAGCAAAAATAATAATCACTAAAAAGGCAATCAAAGCTAGAGATAAAGTAACAGCAACCTGACTAGTCGCAGTGAAGCCGTAAGGAGTCATGCCCATAATATTGCACATCACAATGAACATAAAAAGAGAAAATATTAAAGGAAAAAACTTTTCCCCCTCATCTCCAATAGCATTTTGAATCATATTTTTAATAAAAAGATAGAAAGACTCTCCTACAATTTGTAATTTATTGGGCAATATACTAAGTTTTCTGGTAGATATAAACATGAATAAGCAGATAATCAAAGTAGCTATGATCATGTAAAGTGAAGAATTGGTAATACTGAGATCAATATTAAATCCTCCTAAGTTAAATTCTAACTCTTTTATTTTTTTAATTTGAAATTGAGCTAGAGGGTCGTCACCATTAGAATTGCTTGACATTATTATGTGTATTAGTTAAAAATTGGCTTAATAAAAAACCTATATATCGTTAGTGATAATGATCTACAAACACTTTATAGGTTAAATGACTATGCTACATTATTATAACATAATAAAATTATCAATAAAAATCATAAATAATGAGATTTAATATAAAAAAATCAACTCTCTTATCCTCTTTAGCTTTGGTTAGTAGTGTTACTGAAAGAAAAAATACCATCCCTATTCTTAAGAACATTAAGTTAGAGGTTATTGACAATAAACTGATCCTTAGTGCAACCGATATGGATATATTATCTGAATCAAAAATTGAAACCTTAGATGCCGAAAATGGTAAAACTACAGTTCCAGCGCAATTATTTCACGATATTGTTAAAAAAATTCCAGATAATAAGCAGATCACAGTTAGTTTAGAAGATAAAAAATCTTCTGTTAAAATAAAATATGATAAATCAAAATTTTTAATACCCTGCCTAGATACCAATGAGTTTCCAATATTGGGTGATGATGAGATGGATGTTGAGTTTGATATGCCTGCAGAAGAATTAGCCAAATTAATTGACAAAACAAAATTTGCAATGGCGACTGACGAAACAAGACACTACATTAATGGCATATTTTTACACTCAGTTAAAGATAAGGATAAAATTATAGTTACAGCCTCTGCCACAGATGCTCATAGATTAGCCGTCGCCTCAAGTAGCTTGTCGACACTAAAAGAAGAGATATCTGGAGTAATTATACCAAAAAAGACGGTTCATGAAATTAGAAAAACCATAGAAAATAAAAAAGATATTAAAATTTCAATATCAAGAACTAAAATAAAAGTAATTGCTGATGACAGCATATTGATATCAAAAGTTGTAGATGCTGATTTTCCTGACTATAAAAGGATAATACCTCATGATAATGACAAAATAGCGGACATCAATAAAAAGGAATTCTTTGAAGCAATTGACAGAGTCTCTACGGTCATAATAAATAAGGATCATAAATCTTTAAAATTATCATTAACTAAAAATAAGTTGAAACTGTCAGCCAGTGCTAATGATGGTAGCCTTGCAGATGAAGAAATAGATATGGAATATTCTTCTGAAGATTTAAACATATCATTTAATCCTCAATATTTACTAGAAATACTGAGTCACATAAAGGATGATATGATTCAATTAAAACTAAAAAATGACTCAACTCCTGCATTAATAGGATCTAAAAATAGTAATGATATTTATGTAATTTTACCAATTAGATTGTAATTGACAAATATAGAGATCGCAAAATTACAACTTTGTAATTTTCGTAATTACAAAAGCAAAACTCTTAATTTTTCTAGAAAAATTAATGTTTTTTTAGGAAAAAATGGTGCCGGAAAAACAAATATTCTAGAGTCTATCAGTTTACTAAAAAAGGGATCTGGATTGAAAAAAGCTGATATTTGTGATATGATTTGCAGCAGTTCTGACATTAAAGATACATTTTCTATTTACGCACAGATCAACAATCATCCAGAAATTGATGAGATAGGGACGTCTTATCGGGAGGAAAAGAGAATATTTCAGATAAATGGCAAAAAAATCTCTTCTTATACAAATGAAATCCCAATTATTCATTTGATTCCACAGATGGATGATCTATTTTCGGATAACAAATCAAATCGTAGGAGTTTTTTAGATAAAATTACTGCAAATATTTACCCATCTCACAAAAGCAACCTCAATAATTACGCAAAATATCTAAAAGAAAGAATGAGTCTTTTGGAAAAATATCTATTTGCAAAAAAGGATACTAGTCAATATTCCTCCTGGATTGATATAGTTGAAAAGAAGATATCAGAAATTGGAATTATTATTGCGGCCAACAGAAATGACATGATTGACTACCTCAATAAAGCAATTTTAATGTCAAAATCAGGGTTTACTAAAAGTAAATTACATATTATTGGAGATGTAGAAGAGTTTGCTATGAAAAATACAGCAATCATTACCGAAAACTTCTTTCAAAATAAATTAAAGGAAAATAGGCGTAAGGATTTTGAAAGACAGAGGGCTGCTTTTGGTGTACATCGTAGTGATTTTTCAGCAATATTAAATGATAATATGGAAGCTAAATCTTGCTCTACTGGGGAACAAAAATCTATTCTGATAGCAATTATTTTTGCTGTAATTAGAATTTTTCAAGTTAAAAACCTGGAGGCTCCGATTTTATTATTGGACGAAATTACGTCACACCTAGATGATAAAAAGAGAAGAGATCTATATGATGAAATCTTTAGTTTGAATGTCCAAACCTTCTTAACTGGCACTGAAAGATATCTTTTTTCAGATTTTACTGAGGATAATGTAGAATTCATTGATCTTACCTCCCATTAATCTAAAAAATTAATTATTTAATCTAAGGCTGTCATAAAAACTGTGTAAATGACAATTTTATAATTTAAAGGTTTCTTTAAATTTTTATTAATTCATTTAGATATGAATTATTACTTAAATAATAAATAAACTTGAACTCAGAAGGTAAGAATCATCAGACTTCACTTTGCTAATAATTATTGATCTCCAGTGGAATTGGTATAAGTTAGTTGTCCGCAAAAAAGGTTGACACATCAGTTTTATATATATTTAGGATCTTAAGGTGCCCCTTTGCATTTAAAAATAAACAATGAGATTTATTGTTGATATCTAATAATAATTAGATCATATTCATGTAATTGAATCAATACTTATTGTAAAATATTAGCTTTTTCAAAGGCTATGAAAATATTGTTTAATTTTACTTTGTTAAGTATCTTTACTATATGCTGTTTACATGAAAATACTTACAATTACAACATTGATATTTCTTATTTCTATAAGAGTTAATGCCCAAACATTTGATGAGTTGATAAAAGATATTGATAATCATTCAAAAATTGCATCACTAAAAAACAAGAAACAATCAATCTTCAACGAAGGTAGAGCGAAAAGTAGGTGGGAAGAGCCTCAGCTTAAGTTCGAAGCTATGAACTTTCCATCAGAAGATCCAAGATTTGGCCTATCTGCCATGAGCTCTGTTGGTATCACTCTTTCACAAAAAGTTCCATTGACATCTAAATATTCAAACATCCTTAAATCATATAATTACTTAGTTGACAGCCAGAAATACAAATTAGAAATTCTTAAGAGGAATATCATTCTAGAAGTTTGGAATCATGCCATTAAAAAAGAAAAAATTATTAAATCTATCAAGATATATGAAGAGAATATGGGGTGGATCAAGGACATGATTAAGGTCTCAGGAAGACTATATTCAACTGGAAAAATCTCTCAGCAGGCAATATTAGATTTAAAAATAAGAAAAACTCAGATTGATTCCAGTATAAAAACGAATGAAATTCTGTTGAAAAAAATAGATAGGAGCTTGTCAAAGTTACTTGATAAACCAAATCAAGATATCTCACTTCACCTTAACAGCATGCCTTGGAATATACTTAAAAGCACTGTCACAGAAAAGGAAAAAAAAACGCCTCAAGAATTATTACTTATATCTCTGACTAAAGCTGCATCATACAAAAGAAAGGCGGATAAACAAAATAGATTGCCAGAAATTAATGTGGGCTTAAATTATAAATCTAGAAATAATGTCGATAATCATGGAGATTTTATTGGAGGCTTTTTATCTGTCCCAATTGGTGTTGGGGCAAGAAGTTATCAATATGAATCATCATCCTATAATTATTCTAAAGCAAAAAATGATCTAAGAGATTATCAAAATGAGCTCGTTTCTTTTAAGGAAGAGTTAAAGTTGGAGATTCTAAAATTAGAATCAGAATTAAATATCCTAGTTTCGCAAACTATTAAATTTGCTCAAACTGCAAGAAAAATTTCATCTAAAAGTTATTCTGTTGGTAGTTCAGATTATTTAGAGTTGTTAAGAAGCGAATTTCAATTACAAAATCTATTACTTCAGAAGATTGAAATAGAGTCAAAGATTAAGGAGAACAAGGTTTTATATATTTTTGAGTCTGGTCTAGATATATATTAATTTGAAAAATATTATGAAAAATAAAATAACTACTAAGAAAGCAATAATTGGTATCGTAGCCACTTTTATCATAGTTGTCGGGTTCTTTACAATCAGTCAATTTACATCATCTATCGAGTTAGTAACACAAGCAAAAAACTACTATACTTGCTCAATGCATCCACAAATTAGAGAAAGCAACGATGGAAGATGTCCAATATGTACAATGAACTTAACTTATGTCGAGGGTGAGGAAGTTCATGAAGGGCGCCATCATATGAATAAGGATAAAATGCAAGAAACAGAAAGTGTTAATCACCCCAATTATCAAAAATATACTGATGCAAAGGTTAAAAATAAGTCGATGCAAATGGTAAAACTTACATCAAAACAAATAAAAAACTTCCACTCAACTACATTTATAACTCAAAAACAAATAATATCAAAAACACTCAGACTTCTCGGTAAAGTAACTCAATCAGAAAGAAGGCAATCCAATATTCCAGCTAGAATTAGCGGAAGAATTGAGAAGGTCTATATCAACTCAACAGGCTCATTTATCTCAAAGAATGATCCTGTAGTTGATATTTATAGCCCCGATCTTATTACAGCTGGAGAGGAGTATTTAATATCATACAAAAGTAAGCAAAAAGATTTACTGCATCAGGCCAAAAAGAAATTGAAACTCTGGGGAATTAAAGATTTCCAACTTAAAAAGTGGTTAAGAAGTGGAAAAATACCAAGAAATATAACTATCTATTCAAATTCTGGGGGAATAGTGACAAAGAAAAATGCTATTGAAGGACGTTATTTTAAGGAAGGGGAGTCTTTTTATGATTTAGTAAATCTTTCAACTGTTTGGGTTGAAATGGATGTGTATGAACATGATTCTGGTCTTATCAAAATTGGTCAAGAGGCTCATATTGAGTTTGTTGCACATAAGGGAGAAAAATGGACAGCTAATATAAACTTTATTTCTCCAATATTAAGCGAGAAAACCAGAACATTAAAAATTCGCACAACTCTAAAAAATAAAGATGGCAAGCTAAAGCCTGGTATGGTTGGTGAAATACATATTATCGCAGATTCATCCGACGGTGTTCTAGTTGTTCCTAACCCATCTATCATTGACACTGGGAAGAGAAAAATAGTTTGGATAAAAAAAGATTCTAATACTTACATGGCAATTGAGATCCGAACGGGAATTGAGGGTAAGGAGTTTACAGAAGTCAAATCCGGTTTAAATGAAGGGGATATTGTGGTAATAAGTGGAAATTTTCTACTTGATGCCCAAAGCCAATTAAGCGGCAATAATGTAATTCATAGTCACTGATATGTTGGATAAATTTATCAACAACATTATAAAGCACAGAATCTATGTAATAATAGCCTTTGTTTTTATATCTATCTTGGCGGTCTATTCTTTTGCAACAGTAAAAATTGATGCAATTCCAGATATTGGAGAAAATCAACAGATTATCTTTACAGATTGGTCGGGCGTTTCTCCAAAAGATATAGAAGAGCAAATTACTTACCCACTTTCAAATTTAATGCAAGGAATTCCGGGCATTAAAGAGGTGCGCGGAATGAGTGCGTTTGGTTTTTCCGTTATTTATGTAATATTTAAGGATGATATTGATTTTTATTGGTCTCGTACAAGAATTTTAGAAAAACTAACTCAAGCTCAAAACATCCTACCAAAGGGAGTTATTCCAACAATTGGAGCTGATGCAACTGGTCTTGGCCAAATATTTTGGTATTCAGTTGAAAATAAAAAGGATAATCCAAACCCAAAATCTTTAGCAGATTTACGCTCAATTCAAGATTGGTATGTAAAATTTCATTTACAGTCAGTTGACGGAGTTTCAGAGGTGGCTTCAATTGGCGGTTTCGTTAAGGAATATCAAATTGATATTGATCCATTACAGCTTTTTGCAAGAGATTTGCATTTCTCAAAGTTGATTAAGGCAATTAAAAATTCCAATATTGACGTTGGAGCTGAAGTAATTGAAAAAGGAGAAAGAGAGATAATTGTCAGGGGATTAGGATTCTTTAAGTCAATTGAAGATATTAAGAATGTTGTAATAGATGTAAAAAATAATACCCCTATTTATGTAAAAGATGTTGCTAATGTTCATCTCGGATCTTCTTTTAGGAGGGGCGTCTTATATAGTGGAGAAAGAGAAATAGTTGGGGGGGTTGTTGCTTCCAGATTTGGAGAAAACTCTAAAGAGGTAATTGACAAAATTGAAAATAAAATGTTAAAAATCTCTAAAGGATTACCTGAAGGGGTGGAAATAAAATCATTTTACAATAGAAAAGATATTATTCAAAAAGCAATTTCTACAGTCTACAAATCTATTATTGAGGAAATTATCATTGCTGTTTGTGTGATAATGTTTTTTTTGTTTCACTTTAGATCAAGTATTATTATATCTCTTACTTTACCCCTTGGCGTTGGTATTAGTTTTATTCTTATGAAAATCTTTGGAATAGATAGTAATATTATGAGCCTTGCTGGAATTATTGTGGCTATAGGAACTATGGTAGATATGGGAATTATTATGACAGAAAATATTTATTCTCGTCTTAGTAAAAATCCTAAAGATAGAATTAAATCCATTATTAATTCTACAAAAGAAATTACCCCAGCAATAGTTACGGCGATTGCGACAACAATTATCACATTCTTACCAATTTTCTTTTTACAAAATGCGGAAGGGAAATTATTTACCCCCCTCGCCTATGCAAAAACATTTGCTCTTATTGGTTCCGTTTTAGTTGCCATATTCTTAATTCCTGTATTATCTGTTTTTTTTCTTAAGGGGAAATTAAAACCAATAGAGGAAAATAAAATTTCTTGCAAAATAATACAGATATATAAGCCAATATTATCTATGATCTTAAATAATCCTAAAAGATTTCTTACTATTCCAATCATTATTGTGCTTGTTGGAGGTTTTTCATATAAGCAATTGGGCAATGAATTTATGCCGCAATTAAATGAAGGAGAAATCCTGTATATGCCAACTACAGTTCCAGGGATAAGCATTACAAAAGCTAAGGAGTTAGTTTTTCAGTCAAACAAGATAATAGAATCTCATGAAGCGGTTGAGTCTGCAATTGCAAAAATTGGAAGGGCGGATACCTCTCTTGATCCAGCACCAATTTCTATGGTGGAAACCATAATTAAACTAAAGAAGAGTGCAAAAACTAAAGATATTTATAAAATAATGAGGGAGTTAGATCAAATGGTGCAGATTCCAGGATTTATAAATAGCTGGGGCTTTCCGATTCAAACAAGAATTGCCATGATCTCGACTGGTATAAAAACTCAAATTGGCATCAAGATATTTGGCGATGATTTGAAAAAGCTAGAGCATATTGCTTCACACATTAGTAAAGAAGTAGAAAAAATAGAAGGAGCTTACGGAGTATATGCTGAACAAATTACCAGTAAGCCATATATTGAGTTTGATATAGATAGAGTCAAAGCTTCTAGATATGGAATCAATACAGGGACAATAAATCAGATTCTACAAACTGCCGTTGGAGGTATGGCAATCTCAAAATTTTATCATGGCAGAGAAAGATACAATATAAGGGTTCGATATAAAAAAGAACTTCGCGATTCTATTGAAGAGCTGAAGCGAGTTCTTGTTCCATCTCCTATTGGGTCGCACATACCAATTGGCCAATTAGCTAATATTAGAATCATAAATGACTCTGCTACAATTAATTCTGAAGATGGATTTTTAAGATCAACGGTACTTTTAAATGTTCGTGATAGAGACCTAGTTGCATTCGTAAATGAAGCAAAAAAAATTGTAAGTGAGAATATAGATTTACCAAAAGGCTATTCTATAAAATGGGCTGGCGAATATGAAAATCAAGTTAGGTCATCAAAATATCTCCAAATTTTAGTACCTCTTTCGATTCTAATTAACTTATTAATCTTATTTTTTAACTTCAAATCACTTAGAAATAGCTTAATTATTTTATCAGCAATTCCAATTTCAATTGCTGGAGGAATGATATTGCTATGGTTCTCAGGATTTAATTTATCTGTGGCGGTGTGGGTTGGATTTATTGCCCTTTTTGGAATAGCTGTTGATAATGGGGTTGTTATGATGGCATATATTAATGAGGAGATGAAAAAAATAAAACCCAACTCTATATTGGAATTAAAAAGAGTTATTATTGAAGCAGGCTCAAGAAGAATTCGTCCCTTATTAATGACGACAGCAACAACAATATTCGCTCTTTTACCCATTATGTGGTCAACTTCGATTGGAAGCGAAATTATCAAACCAATGGCTATACCCGTGCTTGGAGGAATGTTGTTTATGTTATTGGGGCTATTTATTGTTCCAGTTTTATTTTTCTTTTTTGAAAAAAATACCATTCCAAAAACTTCTTATACCAATTCCCACCTTTAAAGCAGTTTTTTTCGAAATATTTTTATTCATAAATTATTAAAAAATGCCCGCCCTATGTTAATAGGGTGTAAGGCTTTTT
>Ga0209425_10004988_pt1 | contig 13235 bp, 15 predicted proteins | sample COG_05_FD_184749 | JGI IMG/M metagenome (GOLD analysis project Ga0209425, IMG submission 184749) | Pelagic Microbial community sample from North Sea - COGITO 998_met_05 (SPAdes) (version 2) | ecosystem: Environmental > Aquatic > Marine > Neritic zone/Coastal water | place: Helgoland, sampling... | reverse complement strand
GGATGAAACATTAACAAGAGTTGCAATTGATGTTTCAAATAGGCCCTACTTAATTTGGAAAGTAAAATTAAAAGTAGAAAGACTTGGAGAAATGGATACGGAACTTTTTAAAGAATGGTTTCAAGCATTTTCTCAATCAGCAGGAATAACGCTGCATATGGAAAATATTTATGGAGATAACAGCCATCATATAATTGAATCATGTTTTAAAGCGCTTGCGAGGTCATTAAGAACTGCTTTAGAAATAGATCCCAGAAACAAGAAGAGCATTCCATCAACCAAGGGCTCTTTATAAACTTAATGAATGTCACGATTGTTGACTATAACTCTGGAAATATAAGTTCTGTAATAAATTCTTTTAAGGAAGTCGCTAAAGAAAAAGTAAATATTGAAGTAACTTCAGATCTAAAAAAGATTAAATCAAGTGATAAAGTTGTCTTGCCAGGCCAAGGATCGTTTAAGAGCTGTGTTGATGCCTTAACCAGTATAAATGGCCTGGTTGATACTTTAAACAAATTTGCAATTAATGACAAAAAACCACTTCTTGGAATTTGTGTTGGTTTACAAATGTTTGCTGACATTGGCTATGAAGAAACTGAAACTAAAGGTTTAGGCTGGATTTCTGGAAAAGTTTCTAAAATTAATAATCAAAATAATAAATACAAGCTTCCACATATTGGCTGGAATGAAATAAATATTGTTAGAGATAGTAAGATTTTTAAAGATATAAAAAATAATTCTCATATGTATTTTGTCCATAGTTATGAATTTGTTCCAAAAGATAAAAATGTAATTTCAGCAACAACAGATTATTCATCAAATATTGTTTGTTCTGTTGAAAAGGAAAACATCTTTGGAACCCAATTTCACCCCGAAAAGAGTGATAAATTAGGCCTCAAAATAATTGATAATTTTATGAATATATAAATGAAAAAAATTTTAGATTAAATGAAAATATTTCCAGCGATAGATATTAAAGATAAAAAATGTGTCAGGTTAATAAAAGGAGACTTTGATAATAAAACAGAATATGAAATGTCTCCAATTGAACAAGCTGGTAAATATAAAAATCATGGCTTTAAAAATTTACATATAGTCGACTTAGATGGAGCCTTAATTGGTGAGACAGTTAATTTAGATATTATTCAAGAAATAGTTCACAAATTTGATTTAAAAATTGAAGTTGGTGGAGGCGTTAGAAATATTGATAGTATTGAAAAGTATGTCGATGCTGGTGTAGAAAAAGTAATTTTAGGAAGTGCTGCGATAAAAGATAAAAACTTTTTAAAAGAAGCATGTAAAAAATTTCCAAACCAAATTGCTTTAGGATTAGATGCCAAAGATGGATATCTATCTGTTTCTGGCTGGAAAGAAAACTCTAACAAATTAACTTTAGATTTTTTAAATGAAGTTAATGATTATGGACCAAGTAGATTAATTTATACTGATATTAATAGAGATGGAATGAAGCAAAGCCCAAACTTTGATGAAACGTCAAAAATTGCTGATGTTTCAAACTGTCCAGTAATTATTTCTGGTGGAGTGTCTTCAATAGATGATGTTAAAAAAGCAAAAGGTTTAAATAAGAATATTGAAGGTATAATAGTTGGAAAAGCTATTTATGATGGCGATATAAAGCTAGAAGAGTTGGTGAAAGAAATAGATGCTTAAAAATAGAATTATACCATGTTTAGATGTTAAAAATGGCCGTGTTGTAAAGGGGATTAATTTTGTTGATCTCAAAGATGCTGGTGATCCAGTCGAACAAGCTAAAATTTATAGCGATGGTGGTGCTGATGAAATTTGTTTTTTAGACATAACTGCTTCTAATGAAAATAGAGACACAATTTATGATGTGGTAGAAAGAACTGCCAAGAAATGTTTTGTACCATTAACGGTTGGTGGTGGGGTTAGGGGGATTGAAGATATTAATAAATTATTAAATTGTGGAGCAGATAAAGTTTCAATCAATACTGCTGCGGTTCAAAATCCTGAGATGATAATTGAAAGTTCAAAAAAATTTGGATCACAATGCATTGTTGTTGCAATAGATGCTAAAAAAAATGGAGATGGATGGGAAGTTTTTACTCATGGTGGAAGAAATAATACAGGCATTAATGCAATAGAATTTACAAAAAAAATGGAAAATAGTGGGGCAGGAGAATTATTAGTTACATCTATGGATAGAGATGGCACTCAAATTGGATACGATAATGATTTGATGTATAAAATATCATCAACAGTTAATATACCTGTGATTGCCTCAGGTGGAGTAGGTAATTTGGATCATTTAGTAGATGGTATTAAATTAGGAAACGCTAGTGCAGTTTTAGCAGCTTCTATTTTTCATTATGGAACTCACTCAGTTCAAGAAGCTAAGCAATATTTGGACTCAAAAGGAATTCCTGTTAGAATTTAAGTATGTCAGAAAATTTAATAAATTTAGTCAAAGTAATAAGAGATAGAAAGAATAAGGATGAAGATAAATCTTATACTTCATCATTATTATCTGGCGGACTTTCAAAATGTATAGATAAGATGGAAGAAGAATTTAGTGAACTTAAAGAAGCATTAAGTGATAATTCGAATATAGTACATGAAGCTGCAGATACAATTTTTCATTTGTTAGTTACATTAGAAGCAGCTGAAATTAAGTTTGAAGATGTTTTAAAAGAATTAGAAAATAGAAAAAAACAGTCAGGGATTGAAGAGAAAAATAAAAGATAATGAGCTATGACAAAAATAATATTTTTGCAAAAATTTTAAGAAAAGAAATTCCATGTAATAAAATATTTGAAAATGATTATGTTCTTTCTTTTCATGATATTAATCCTCAAAAAAAGATTCATGCATTAGTTATACCAAAGGGTGACTATATTAACTTAGATGATTTTAATAATAGAGCTTCAGATGAAGAGATAGTTGCATTGAGCAAGGCAATTACAAAGGTTTCAAAGATATTAGGAATATCTACCGAAACTGGAAAAGGCTATAGGGCTCTTACCAATTTAGATGATCATGGAGGGCAAGAGGTTCCACATTTACACTTTCATTTGTTTGGAGGCGAAAAAATTGGAAAAATGGTTGAGTGAAAGAAAAAATCTTTAGAAACTACTTAGAATTAAAGTCCATTAAAGACTTCAAAGAAGTAAAAAAACCATCAGAAGGTTGTATAGTAGAATTAAACAATCCAAAAGATTTTCAATTAAATAAATTTTTTTATAAAAATATAGGTAAAAATTGTCAATGGGTGGACAGACTTGTTTGGACAGATATTGATTGGGCCAAGTATGTTTCTGATGAAAAACTTTTTACTTATATCCTTAAAAATAATTATGAAATAGCAGGATATTTTGAATTGTTATTTAACAAAGACACAAAGGAAGCAGAAATTGCTTATTTTGGAATCTTAAAAGAATATTTTGGAAAAAAACTTGGTGGATATTTATTAAGTGAAGCTATCAAATTTTCATTCAAAATAGGCTGTACAAGAGTATGGGTTCATACCTGCTCTTTAGATCACAAAAATGCTTTACATAATTATCAATCAAGAGGTATGAAAATTTTTAAGTCAGAAATATTAATTAGATAATCGTTTAATTATTTTTTGGTAAATTAAAAATTTTATTATTTATTTTTTGATTTAATTTAACAGATGAAATGAATGTAATTGTTAAATTTTGATATATATCCTCAGTTTGCCATCCTATTAAAGTTAATTTTCTCTTATCAAAAAAAACATTAATTTCATTATTATTTTCAAAAATTGAAAAGTATATATACTTATTTTCAATTTCTCCTGGTTCAAGGTCATTCATTTTTGATATTAGGTACTCTTTATCAAGCAGATAAAACAAAGGAGTATTTTTAAGTGGATATATATAATAATTGCCATTACCTCTATTTTTTATTACTAAAGATTTTCCATTCGAAATAATAATTTTTTTATTAGAGTTATTATATTCACACCTAATTTTCTTAGGATATTGTATTACACAATTTCCATTTTCGTTTTTATCATCAATTGTTTGAATAAAACTAAAACTTAAATTATTTGTAAGTTTCATTTTAGAAATTATCTCTTCTTTTATTGAGGCATAAGTGGAATTATAGATATTGATTATAAAAAATATAATTAAAACTCTAAACATTATAAAACTTCTCTTTTACCTACATGATTTGCTTTGCTTACAATTCCATCAGCTTCCATCATGTCTATAATTCTTGCAGCTCTATTATAGCCTATCTGTAATTTTCTTTGTAAAAAAGATGTTGAGGCTTTACCTTCAGATCTAATAATATCTAATGCGGCATGGTACAGTTCGTCTTTTTCACTTGAGTTAGATAAATTCTCACCAATTTCTTTTTCATCTACAAAACTTAATATTTCATCTATATAGTCTGGCTCTGCTTGACTTCTTAAATAGTTATTAACTTTTTCAATTTCAATGTCAGAAACAAAGGGTGCATGAATTCTAACTATACGATTAGCAGAAGACATGTACAGCATATCACCCTTGCCTAACAACTGTTCAGCACCTTGTTCCCCTAAAATTGTTCTGCTATCGATTTTGGATGTTACTTGAAATGATATTCTTGTTGGAAAGTTTGCTTTAATAGTTCCAGTAATAACATCAACACTGGGTCTTTGAGTAGCCATAATGATATGAATTCCTGCAGCTCTAGCCATTTGAGAGAGTTTTTGAATATAATTTTCTATCTCTTTTCCAGCCACAAGCATTAGGTCAGACATCTCATCAACTACAACAACAATATAAGGCATAGCTAGAGTATGCTTAGAATTATATCCATCTATGTTACGAACACCTTCTTTGGTCATAAGTCTGTAACGATTTTCCATTTCTTTCACAACCCAACCTAATACAGAGGCAGCTTTTTTAGCCTCAGTTATAACTGGACAAAGTAAATGAGGTATACCTTCGTAAGTTGATAGCTCTAACATTTTTGGATCAATTAAAATAAATTTACATTTATCAGGTGTATGTCGATAAAGAAGAGAAAGGATAATTGTGTTAATACAAACAGATTTTCCAGAACCAGTTGTTCCTGCAATTAATAAGTGAGGCATAGAAGTTAAATCACCTACTACAGGGACTCCTGAAATATTTTTACCTAGAGCAATTGGTAATTTAATATCTTTTTTTGAAAAATCGTTATTAGAAAGTATTTCACTAAGGTAAACATTTTCTCTAGTTGAGTTAGGCAATTCAATACCTACCGTGCTTCTCCCAGGGATTGTAGCAATTCTTGCTGATTCTGAACTTGTATTTCTTGCTATATCATCAGAAAGATTAATAATTTTTGAAACTTTAACACCAGCAGCTGGCTCAAACTCATTAAGAGTTACGACCGGTCCATGGCTAACTTTTTTTATTTTACCATTCACACCAAAATCTAAAAGGATCTTTTCTAAAAATTCACTATCAATATAATCGTCATCTTTTATTTTTTCTTTATCTTTTTCTTTTGAAATTTTTAATAAATCTATAGAGGGCAATTTAAATTTTATTTTCTTGTTATTAGTTGAATTCTCACTTTTTATAAAAGGCAAATCTTCTTGAATTAGATTTGTAATTTCTTCCTGTGGTATAAATTCACTGATTATCTCATTTTCATTAGTATAATTTTTTTCTTTTTTTAGAAATAAAAACTTAAATATTCTTTTTGTAGTTTTATAAAATGAAGTAATTTTGAATTGAATACTCATTAAAAATAAAATTAAAATTAACAAAGAAAGTATGTAATAAAAAATTTGTGAGTTAATGTTAACTAAAGAATTTAAAAAAGTTGATTCTAAATACTTGCCAACAAAACCTCCATTTCCATTAATGAATAATTTAAATGATGTAGGGTAAAAAAATGAAAAAAATAAAGAACCAAGTAAAGAATACAGAATAGTATAAAAAAAGGTTTCTATTATTAATAAAATTTTTTTCCCCCAAATGATATTTATTGATGAGATAATAAAACTAAAAGGTATTAATAAAGAAATTATTCCAAAAGTTTGAAAAAAAATATCAGCTGTGAAGCTTCCATGAAATCCAAGAATATTGTTAATATCTGAGTCGTTTGGAAAAATAAAGTTAGGATCTTCAGGAGAAAATGTTATTAATGATGCTAATAAAAAAATACCCGAAATAAAAATAGCAGCACCAAAAATTTCTATAATTCTATTTATGCTGAAATTTAATGCACTGTTGGCTAATATTTTTAATTTCATAAATTAATTAATCTCATTTATCACTTTGTATCATCTAATTTTTATTGTTAAAATTAAAATTATTATGAATATTTGTATTATAGGAGATGGACTTACCGGTCTATCTTTAGCTAAAAATCTTGTAAATAAAAAAATTAATGTTCATCTTTATCATAAAAATAAAATTGAGAATTTTTTATCAAGTAGGACGATAGGGATATCCAAGAATAATTTAGAATTTTTTAGAAAAGAAATTTATAAAATTCCCAAGAATATTTTTTGGGAAATAAAAAAAATAGAAATTTTTTCAGAGAAATCTGAGAAAGAAAATCTATTGAGTTTTGAAAATAACAAAAATGGTCTATTTTATTTAATTAAAAATGATAACTTTTATGCTTCATTAATGAAAGAAACTTCTAAAAATAGATATCTTAAAATAAAGTCGATAAAAAATTTTTCTTTTTATGAAAAAATATTAAAAGAAAAAAAATATGATTTAGTAATTAACTGTGACTCTAATAATACTTTATCAAATAAACTTTTTGCAAAAAAAATTAATAAAAATTATGATAACATTGCATACACAACAATTTTTAAACATAAAAAAATAAATAATAAAACTGCTACCCAAATTTTTACAAAATATGGCCCAATAGCATTTTTGCCTGTTTCAAATGTTGAAACATCAATAGTATGTTCTTTAGATACTAAAATTAGAAAATATAATGATATTGAAGTTTTACATTTAATAAAAAAACATAACCCAAAGTATCAGATACAGAGTGCCCAAAAAATAAGTAGTTTTAAGTTAAGTTCCTCTAATTCAAGAAAATATTATCATCAAAATATTCTAGCTTTTGGGGATTTACTTCACAGAATACATCCGTTGGCAGGGCAGGGATTTAATATGACTATTAGAGATATAAAAATTTTTTCTGAAATTATTCAAAATAAAATTGATTTAGGCATGCAATTAGACTCATCAGTATTATATGATTTTGAAAAAAAAACAAAAAATAGAAATTTTCTTTTTTCGAATAGTGTAGATTTTATTTATGAACTATTTAATTTTGATAAAAAAACTAAAAATAAAAGTTTCAATAATATTTTAAAGATTGTTGGAAAAAGTAAAAATTTTACTAATTTTTTTATTAAATCTGCAGATAAAGGATTAAATTTTTAAATTTATTGTATGGTTGTGTTATGAAAATCATCATAGTTGTAAGTGGCTAATATTTCTGCCATTTTATTTTTTCTAATTTCTAAATTCTGACTTTCTAACAAAATCTGTTTTTCCTCAACGGAAAAAGGGGATGCCATTGCCAAAGCATTTATTGTCTCACTTAAATCTTGTTTTTCCAAAGATTTCCAATTAATCATATATCCTTTTTTCTCAAACAATGATTTTAAGTCTTTAAAAATTAACTCAAGATCTGAAAAATTCAAATCCTTCTTTTGTAAATTTAAATCATCTTGATAGTCTTTAAAACTAATTTCATACTCACGATATGATTTATTATTTTTTAACTCTTTTGTTATTTTAAACCTAACTAAACCACTAAGCTCAATTAAGTATCTACCATCTGGTGTTTCTTTGAAACTAACAATCTTTCCCATACATCCAATTTTGTGAAGGTCTTGAATTGTATTTATATTGTTTTCTTTTGGTTGAATTAATCCAATTAATTTATTTTTTTTCATACTATCATTAATCATTTCAATATACCTAGGTTCAAATATATTTAATGGAACAGTTGTATTAGGAAAAATAATAAAATTACTCAAAGGAAAGACAGGTATAATTTTTGGTAAATTATGATTATTCATCATTTCTTTTAACAAATTTTTGAAAATCTATATACCAATGAATAACTTTATTATTGCTTGCATCAAAAAAAACGTCTATTTATAGTGTTTTTATAGGCGGGTCTAGCTCATTGGTAGAGCGAATCGTTGCCAACGATTAGGTAGAGGGTTCGATTCCCTTGACCCGCTCCAATAAACTGTCTACTAATACACCTCAGGACACACTCACGACACAGCTACTTTAGTTCCATCGCCTAGACACCTGATTAGAGGTTTGGTAGGGTTTAATTATAAATATGAGCGATTTATTAAATAAGAAATGTGCACCCTGTGAGGGAGGGATTTTGCCTTTTGATATAAGTGAAATACATAAATATCAAAAAAAAGTAGATGGATGGAATGTAAACGCAAATGAAAAAAAAATTTATTTCTTAGAAAAGAAATTTATTTTTAAGAACTTTATTGATAGTCAAAACTTTATTAATAAAATTGGAAAAATTTCAGAAGAAGAGGGTCACCATCCAGATATTTCATTTGGATGGGGATATGCAATAATTATAATTACTACACATTCTATAGAAGGGCTATCAGAAAATGATTTTATTCTAGCAGCAAAAATTGATCAGATTTTTAATGTCTAAAATGCCGTGTTTTTGAAAAAATTAGAACAGTATTAGTCTTATTAGCAAATTTTATTATTTCTTTATCTCTAATTGATCCAGATGGTTGTATTACAGCAGAAATACCTGATTGCACTAATTTCTCTATACCATCGACAAATGGAAAAAATGCATCTGAAGCTGCAACTACATCTTCATTTAAATTTTGGAATTTATTCATTTTATCTATTGCAATTTGACAGCTGTCAAGTCTACTAGGTTGTCCAGAACCAATACCTACTGTTGCTTCTTGACTGGCCAAAACAATTGCATTGGATTTAACATACCTACTAACATTAAATGCAAAAATCAAATTTTTGAGTTGAGATTTGTTAGGTTTTGTTTTTGAAACTATTTTAAAATCTTTGACATTGAATTTTTTTATGTCTTCTGATTGTGTTAAAATTGAATCATACGCAGAATTAAAACGTATTAAATTTTTTGTTGTAAAATTTGTTGCATCAATAAGACGTAAATTTTTTTTCTTTTTTAAAATTTTTAATGCTTCAGAATCATATCCATTTGCAATAATGACTTCTAAAAAAATATTACTTAACTCTGCAGCTAAAGGTTTATTTATTTTATAATTACAGGAGACTATCCCACCAAAAGCACTAATGGGATCACAAGCTAATGCTAATTGATAACTTTTTAAACTATTTTTATTAATAGAAACACCACATGGGTTAGCATGTTTCACTATAACAGTTCCTAAGTTTTCTGGTAATGATTTAGAAATTGTTAGAGCAGAAAATATATCATTATAATTATTATAACTTAGTTGTTTTCCATGAATCTGTTTAATGTCTAAACTTTGATTTTTTGAATAAATACCTGCCTCTTGGTGAGGGTTTTCACCATATCTTAATTTTTCAACTAAATTTCCATAGATAATTTTTTTTTTAGGAAAATTATTAATCTTAATATTGTTAAGATAGTTTGAAATTACTGCATCGTAATAAGCCGTTTCAGAAAAAGCCTCTAAAGACATTTTTTCTCTAAACTGGAAGGATGTAGATCCTTTATTTTTTTCTATTTCAACTATTAGCTCATTATATTGATCTGAGGAAGTAATAACCGTAACATCATTATAGTTTTTTGCTGCAGCCCTAACCATTGTTGGTCCCCCAACATCAATATTCTCTATAATTTTAGTATGATTATCTGTTTGTTTTAAAGTTTTTTCAAATGGATAGAAATTAACAATAACAAGATCTATTTCTTCAAAACTGTTGTCTTTTAAGTCCTTGTTATGAGACTTATTATTTCTTTTGCTTAATATTCCAGCATGTATTTTTGGATGCAGTGTTTTAACTCTTCCACCAAGTATCTCAGGAAAGTTGGTATACTCTGAAACTTCTAAACATTTAAACTTAAGTTTTTTGATTTCTTTATATGTGCCACCTGAACTTATTAGTTCAATTTTATATTTAGTTAAAATTTTTAAAAGCTGTTTTAAATTTTTTTTATCTGAAACTGAAATTAGTGCTTTTTTGATTTTCTTCATTATAGTTTTGTAATTTCCCACCTTATAGTCTGGTTTTCATCATTAGTCATTCCAGAAATGACTATATTCTGATTATCAAGAAAAGAATTTTTTTTACCAAAATACATACCATTATTAATATTCATATCATTGTTATCAGAACTAAATTTCCATCCTTCATTATCGAGTTCTATAAATATTGACTTGTTGTCTTGAGTTTTCATTATTTTAATATTAGGCTCTAAGTGAAACCTAATTTCAAATTTCAAATTCTTAATATTTTTTTTAGAAATTATCTTATCATACCCAATAAATTTTGCTTTTTCAGGGTAAAACTCAATTTCTCTTTCATGAATAATACCATATTGTTTAAGATAGCCATCATGTGCCGCATTAACTTTCCAGTAATTTTTTTCGAAAACAATATTTTTTTTTAATATTCTTAAACCATGAGAAATTTTAGAACTTTTATTTTTAGTTTTGCTAAATTTACATGAAGATCTATCGTCTATAATTAATACACTATGTGCAGCACTTGATTTTGAAAGTTCATTTAGTTGATGTTTATAGTTTTGGAAATATCCTGAGTTGCAAATTAGCTTTTTTTTATTAGATATTATTTCAAATGATAGTGCTCCTGCTTGATAGTCTGATGAAAATTTTTTATCAGGACTTGAACCAACATCCATGATAAGTGAAGTTTTTTTACTATTAAGGGCAACATATCCCCCCAATTCATTGCTTTGATTTTTGAAATTATAACCAAGTTTTTGTAAATAATGATCAAAATCAACATTACTTGTTTCATGATTGCCATTGAAAAGTAAATCTATTTTATTATTTTGCCAAGTGAATGCGTAAGCCTGACCTAAATAATATACATTTTCATTAATAAAATTAGGTATTTCATTTTGAGATTCTTTGAACCATTCTCGAATTAAGATAAAATATTTTAAGTAAAAACATAATTGTCTAATATTTCTTGATTTTGGAAAACCATCATTATCAAAACAAAATTTTGCAATTTTTTTCAATAAAATCAATCCTGTTTTTAAATACCCCTCTTTGTCTTGATAGGTTAAGCCAGTTAAAATGACTGCAGCACAACATATCATTTTATCATCGACCCACTCAGATCGTTCAATTTCATTAATTAAATGATTAACTTGCTTCTTTATAATATTATTAAATTTATCTTTATAATCAACACTACTATCTTCGTAGGTGAGCCTGAAGTTGGAAGTCCAAGCAATTATCCTCTTGGCTACTATATCTATTTCCCAACTTTTAGAGTTGTATCTATAGTTTTTTTCAATCCATTGTGCAATAACATCATGCGTATCCTTTTTAGAAGATCTTAAATCCAAACTAAATAACCAAAAAAAACTATTTAAATTTTCATAATCTTTTTTCTTTAAATTCTTATTATCCCATATTTTATCTAATGAGTAATCTTTTATATTAATCTTTTTTTTTTCAAATTTTATAAGTGAGTCCAGTAAGTGGGGACTTGGGAAATACTCTAACGAACCAATGACTGAAGGTTTAATTTTTTTGTTATAAATATTTGAACTTAAATATAGTGAGCGAATTTTTTTTTTTGAAAATAAATATGAATTGTTAATAAAATTTAATGAATTATTAAAAATCATTATTTTAAATTGATTTTAAAAGTTCTATATTTTTTTTTATATTTCCATTATTGTTTTTGAATATAGTAGTGCCAGAAACCAGTATATTGGCACCAGCTTCAATAGCTAATTTGTTATTATCAAAATTAATTCCACCATCAATTTCAATATCAAACTCTAGATTTTTTTTGTCTTTTATTTTCTTTAATTCCTTAACTTTTTCTAGCACTTCAGGTATAAATTTCTGTCCTCCAAAACCAGGGTTCACACTCATAATTAAAACTAAATCGATTTCATTTAATAAATCTGTTATTAGACCAACTTTAGTTTTTGGGTTTAAGGAGACACCAACTTTTTTATTTAATTCTTTAATACGTATAATAGAATTTTTTAAATTTTCAGTCGCCTCAGGATGTATTGTAATAATGTCTGCTCCAGCATCGGCATAATCTTGAATATATTTATGAACTGGAGATATCATTAAATGAACATCAAATGGTATTTTTGTATACTGTCTTAATGCTTTAATAATTGGAGGCCCCATAGTTAAATTTGGAACAAAATGACCATCCATTACATCAACATGAATCATGTCAGCACCACCTTCCTCTAGTCTCTTAATCTCATTTCCTAGTTGACTAAAATCAGCAGATAAAATTGATGGTGAAATTTTTATTTTTTTCATTGATTACTAATTAACTAGTATCAATTTTTAAAATTTAATTGAATTAAAAAATTGATAAATTTGTCTAGAAATTTCACTTTCAAGAGGAAATGATAGCATACCCATTACAGAATATCCAAGGACCCAAGGCATAAAGTAAAATCTAATCATATAAAAGAACCAGGCTACATATATAGGAACTAAGGGCGCTATGATAAAAGATGGGGTTATAGGTTTAAATAGTTTAATCAAGGGGTTTGTATATTTGACGAATATTTTCATGAAAAAAAATTCTGAGTCTTCTTTTTGAAAAATATTCATTGCAACTCTTCCTATCAAAGTCCACATTATAACTCCAAGTAGATAATCTATAAAATAAACTAGAGGATGAAAGTTACCAGACATTAAGGAATTTATATTGGAAAAGAGATTAAATTAAAAGGGGCGAAATTAATCGCCCCTAAATTAAAATTTGATAGTTCTATTTACCAGTGACAGTTCTGCCAGTAGGAATTCGAACCTCATCAACCATTTTTTGAGTTGCAGCATCAGGTGCAGAAGTAAGTAAACTTACTACCACCATTGCTACAAAACTAACACCTGCTCCGAAAATACCAAATGTTAACTGAGTAAGTCCTAAGAACCCACTTCCACCACTTCGTACCCAAACCAGGTACCAAATAGCAGAACCAAGACCTAAAACCATACCAGCAATAGCACCTTCTCTGTTAGCTCTCTTCCACCATACACCAAGTACAAGTGGGAAGAA
>Ga0209425_10004983_pt1 | contig 13246 bp, 11 predicted proteins | sample COG_05_FD_184749 | JGI IMG/M metagenome (GOLD analysis project Ga0209425, IMG submission 184749) | Pelagic Microbial community sample from North Sea - COGITO 998_met_05 (SPAdes) (version 2) | ecosystem: Environmental > Aquatic > Marine > Neritic zone/Coastal water | place: Helgoland, sampling... | reverse complement strand
TGCGCCCACTTTTTTTGCTGGGCCTAATTCCTGCTGTCATTTTAGTAGTAACCCTGGGCTTTATGCACAGTCGTAATTCTAGTTGGTACAAAGCGGTCGATGCTACTTTATTACCTTTCTTGCTAGAGCAAAATACCCGTTCTAGGCAATACTTACCATTGTATGGACTACTGAGCATTTGGGTACTTTCAATCATTGCCTTGGCAGGACCAGCATGGCAGCAGATTCCCTCTCCCGTGCAGGAGCGTGAAGACGCTATGGTTATTGTGCAGGATCTATCTTTATCAATGTATTCCACCGATTTAAACCCAAGCAGGCTCACTCGCGCCCAACGTAAACTGATTGATATTTTGAACAGCCGCAAACAAGAAGGCCAGACAGCTCTAGTTGTTTATGCAGGCAGCGCGCATACCGTTACACCACTTACTGATGATATAGCGACTATTAGCAATATGATTTCAGCTCTAGACCCAAATATCATGCCTTTATTGGGCAGTAAGCCTGAAGAAGGCGTCAGACTTGCAGTAGAGCTATTAGAAAATGCGCAACTAGATCAAGCAAAAATCATGCTGGTGACTGATGGCATCAATCGAGCTGACTTGGCGGGGATTAGAGATATCTTGAATGAGACTTTCCATAGCCTAGTTATATTAGGAGTAGGTACCGAAGAAGGAGCCCCTATTCCTACAAATGATGGCTTTTTACGTGATCAAAATAATGCCATCGTAATTCCTCGACTGAATCGCAGTTTATTGGAGGAATTGGCGGAATCTGTTAATGGACGCTATACAGACGCTGTTTTATCAGATAATGATATTGATTACTTACTTGAACAAACCTTATTGGATGAAACTCGTAATTTGCGTGATGTTGAACAAGAATTTGACACCTGGGCTGAAGCTGGCCCATGGTTGCTGTTATTAGTCTTACCACTAGCTGCTCTTTCATTTCGCCGCGGCTGGCTACTGAGCATATGCCTAATGTTTTTCATCTCTCCTCACCAACAAGCTTATGCCCTAGGATGGAAAGATCTCTGGTCTAATAAAAATCAGCAAGGAAGCCAAGCCTTTGTCACTGAGGAATTTGATAATGCCGCAGACCTTTTTGAAGATGGTAATTGGCGTGCCGCGTCATATTATCGTAATGGTAATTACCAGGCTGCTCTGAACGAGTTAAATGCCCAGGAAGGACTTAATGCTTCATATAACAAAGGCAATACATTAGCCCGATTAGAACGTTATGCAGACGCTATAACTGCCTACGATGAAGTGCTAGCAGAACAGCCCGATCATGCTGATGCCCTATTCAATAAAGCCATTGCGCAAAACTTACTGGAAGAGCAAGAAAAGATGCAATCAGAAGATCCGCAAGAAGGCGAACAAGGCCAGGAACAAGAACAAAGTGAGTCTGAACAGAGTCAATCTGAGCAACAACAAAATCAGGAGCAAGCGCAACAAAACGAGCAGAATCAAGAAAATTCCGAACAGTCGCCTGAGCAACAGCAAGAATCTGAGGTGACTGATTCAGATGCAGGCCAAGAACAGGAGAATGACGAAGAACAAGAAGCTCCCGATCCGCAAACTGCCCAAACACAAGAGTCGGCTGAAGAGGAGCAGGCTATGCAGCAATGGTTAGGACGTATTGAAGATAATCCGGGTGAACTGCTTAGAAATAAATTCCGTTATCAAACCCAGCAATTACTCTATGAACAATTGCAAAATCCGGGAACTCTTGGCGCGGGAGCAACTGATCAGATATGGTAAATCGTATTACATTTTTTTTATTCTTATTTCTTCCTCTGCTAAGTGTGGCTCAGGATGGGCCTCTAAGTGCCTATGTTGATCGAACTGAAGTATCTGTTAACGATGTATTCACCCTTACGCTCAGAGTGAACTCAGAATTACGCGGTGACAGACCGGATATTGACAGCTTGCAGCAAGATTTTGAAATTATTGGCAGTAGCGAAAGGAATAGTTTTACTTTTATTAATGGCATCTCTCAACAGTGGTCAGAATTTCGTATATCACTACGCCCGCGTCAGGCTGGCAACTTAACAATACCAGCATTCCGTGTTGGTAATGAAGTCACTATGCCAATAACAGTAACAGTCTCTGATGGCATCCAAGATCAAATCAGCTCCGACGATTTTTTCCTGACCTCAAATGTCAGTAAAGAAATGATATATGTCCAAGAGCAACTGCTGTACACAGTAAAAATTTACTTTTCAGTACCGTTTGATCAAGGTGCGCAGCTTGGCGCTCCTGCGGTTGAAAATGCCGTTATACAGCAGTTAGGTAATGACATAAGTACACAAGAAGTTATAGATGGCCTGCGTTATAACGTCATTGAACGACGTTTTGTACTATTTCCACAAAGCAGTGGCAGTATGGAAATTTCACCCATCACTTTCACTGCAACTGTGGGGCGGCGCAGGAGCGGCAGTATTTTCTCCGGACAAATGACTGGAGGTCGTGCCATTAACCTCAGCAGTGACTCTCATTTAATTAACGTCCAAAGCAAACCGGCAAATTATCCAGCTGATGCCACCTGGTTACCTTCCAGCAATCTAGAACTGGAAGAAAACTGGAGTGGCAGTTTGCAAGGCCTTGAAACAGGTGAGGCGATCACTCGCAATCTTAGAATCCGTGCAGATGGTTTGAGCAGCTCGCTATTGCCTGATGTTCAATATTCTGAAACAGACACATTAAAATTTTATCCGGATCAAGCTAGCCGTGAAGATCTGGCTAACCAAAACGGTGTTACAGGAATACGCTCGCAAGGAACTGCTATAGTTGCCACTGAAGGTGGTAATTTTGTTCTACCGGTAGTTGAAATACCTTGGTGGAACACTTTAACGGACACCTTAGAATACGCTCGTTTGCCAGAACAGACATTGAGTGTATTGCCTGGGAATGAATCAGAAACCGCTCAAGCCCCTGTTCAAGTTGAAGAAGCTACAGATCAAGTTCAAAGCGGTCCGCTTGTCGCAATCCAAGGAAATAGCGAAAGCTTTTGGGTGCTGGCTACCAGTATATTTGCAATTGCATGGCTCTTTAGCACCCTCATGTGGTACCGCAGCAAACTGACACTTAAACAATTTGCCACTGGGCTATTAACGCCAGCAAGCCAAGTTAATAAAAAGTCGCAAGCAAAAGAAGGTATTAATAAGCTTAATGCTGATAAAGCCTTTCAGAATTTCCAACAAGCTTGCAAAAGAAATAAATTATCTGCAATTAGGCAGTCATTGTTAATTTGGGCTCAATTACACTTTGCCGACAAGCAAATAATATCCATGGAAATCTTAAAAAGTTACCTTGTAGACACTGAACTTAAAGCGCTACTTGATGATCTAGAAATATTTCTTTATAGCACTAACTCTGGAAACAATAATTTCCAATCTAGAGTATTGCTGCAGGAAATCAAAAAGCTACATAAGCAAGCTTACAAACCAAAACGAAATACGGCAAAGCACTACGCTCTGCCGCCTCTTTATAAAAATTAAATAAAACAGTTAATTTCTAAAACAGCAATCAATTCTTATAATATTAAGCAGATTTTAAGAAGCCTTTTTCTGGCTGGTCATTGATTGCAATTCGCCTAGGCTTCATAGCTTCTGGAATTTCCCTAACTAAATCTACATGCAATAAGCCATTATTCAATGCTGCTGTAACAACCTGAACATGATCTTCCAGCCTGAACTGTCTTTTAAAATTACGTTCTGCTATGCCTTGATGTAAATAGTTTTTTTCATTTTCTTTGTCATTTTTATTAGCAGAAATCGTTAATATATTGTCTTCTGTTTCAATGGAAATTTCGCTTTCATCAAAGCCGGCAACAGCCATACTGATACGATAGCTATCTTTTTCTAGAAGCTCAATATTATATGGCGGGTAAGCCGACTGTGAACGGTCTGTTGTGGAGACTTTGTCCAATAAGTTTGCGAGATGATCAAAGCCTATTGTTGAACGATATAGTGGAGAAAGGTCAAAGGTAGTCATTGTTATATCCTCATTAAGCAATATTAATATTTGCCTGTTCATTTGAACCAGGTACTTTTTTTGTGAAGCTCATTGAGCCTTCACTAGGGATATAACTAAGGTTACTTTCTTATTTTTCAAGGCTTTTCTTCTAAAGCCAATCAGTATCTGGTTCTAGCAAAGTAAAGTTAAGTCATATCTATGTGCTTGAATCTAGGTATAGATTTTCCTTCGAACTCTACTTCTTCGGTAAACATCGTTAAGGGTCTTACCCAATATCCCCCATCACCGTATAAAGGCACATAAAGCACCATTGTTTTTTTTGTTTCCGAATCTTTAGCAAACCCAAGGACACTATAATCTTTACCTTTGTAATGACGATACAGACCCAACGGTATTAATTTCAACATAATCTCTGCCTTTGTTTAGTTGATGATTTCCTTTCATATATAAAATATTTTATTCAATGAATAATTATTTTTATTATGAAAAATATTTAAATACGAATATGAAATAGTGTTGAAAATAGATGAATTAGCAAAATAGATAGCCGCAAGAATCGCGGAAATAAAAACATTAAATGAATCTTATAAAACGCCTAATACAGCATCATATGAAATTGTCTTATTTTACTTCTGAACTCTTTGACTACTTCTGGGTTTTTTTGCTGATCAACACTATCTCGTTTAACTATTTCGTTAATTGCCTCATTTAATATTTTGGCTTAAATATAGATTATAGAAAAATCAATGTACTGTTTATTCGTTGTTATGCAGCCCAAGAACTTCTTCATCCTGATTGCTTTGAGGCAACATTTTTCTATTACTTATTTTGCTGTTTTTTGCTTGATCATTACGTTTATTTTCTAGCGCTGCTAGATATTCTTTTGAAACATCATTAGTAACATAAACTCCATCAAACACAGAGCACTCAAAATCCATTGGTAAAATACTACCTTCAGCACAGGAAGAAATAAGATCCTTTAAATCTTGAAAAACCAGCCAATCTGCTCCGATTATTTTTTCTATCTCTTCTACAGTTTTATCATGCGCAATTAGTTCACTGACTGCCGGCATGTCGATACCATAAACATTCGGGTATCGAACTGGTGGCGCAGCAGAGCAGAAATATACTTTTTTTGCGCCGGCATCTCTTGCCATCTCAATAATTTGCTTACACGTAGTGCCTCGTACAATTGAATCATCCACCAATAAAACATTCTTATCTTGAAACTCTAAAGGTGCTGCATTTAATTTCTGCCTGACCGATTTTTTTCTTTGGCTTTGCCCTGGCATAATAAAAGTTCTACCGATATAACGATTTTTAATAAAGCCTTCTCGATATTTAACCCCTAAAACGTTGGCCAATTCTACTGCTGATGTGCGACTAGTGTCTGGGATCGGGATCACAACATCGATGTCATGATCAGGGCGTTCTCTTTTAATTTTCTCTGCCAATTTTTCGCCCATACGTAAGCGTGATTTATAGACAGAAATACCATCCATTAAAGAATCTGGACGCGCAAAATAAACATGCTCAAAGATGCAAGGATTTAGGCTGACATCATCTGCGCATATTTTAGTATTAAGATTCCCTTCATGATCAATATAAACAGCTTCTCCTGGCGCTACATCTCTGATTAATTTAAAGCCTTGAGAGTCCAGTGCCACGCTTTCGGAAGCAAGCATATACTCAACGCCTTTACGCGTACGTTTTTCTCCAAAAACCAAAGGTCGAATGCCGTGTTTATCCCTAAAACCAACGATGCCGTAACCTACCAGCATAGCAATAGCGGCATATGCTCCGCGACAGCGCTTGTGAACACCCCTTACCGCAGCAAAGACATCTTCAGCAGTAGGTTTCATTTTGTTGAGTTGCTGCAACTCATGTGCAAAAACATTTAGCAAAACTTCAGAATCTGAATCAGTATTTAGGTGCCTGAGGTCATCCTTAAAAATATCATCACTTAATTCTTTAGCATTGGTTAAATTCCCATTGTGAGCCAGGCTAATGCCGTAAGGGGAATTTACATAAAGAGGCTGTGCTTGCGCGGGACCTGAACTTCCAGCAGTAGGATAACGAACATGCCCAATTCCCATATTGCCTGTCAGATTTCGCATATGGCTGGAGCGAAAGACATCGCGAACAAGACCATTGTCTTTGCGTAAATTTAATTTGCCATGCTCACTAGTTACGATACCAGCTGCATCTTGACCACGATGCTGAAGTACTGTCAGGCTGTCGTACAAGGTCAAATTAACATTAGACTTGCCAACAAGACCTACTAATCCACACATGGCTCACCTCTATTTATTTTCAGCATATTCTCCACTAACTCGTCTTTATGCATTTAAAATAATTCATTTATTGTATTTACATCTATTTCAGTTGCGTCGATTAGCGATGCATCAATTATTACAGGGTCAACCGTAGGTGCAGTTAGTTCATAATCAGCTAATTCCGCTACATTTTCTAAAACAACCATCATATAAGGCACCAAGATTGAGTCTTCATACCAGGGCTGACTGAACTCAAAAGGGCTTGTTAGAAATAAAAACAGCAATACTATTATCATCCCTCGCAATACACCAAATAATGAACCTAAGGCTTTGTCTGCACCTTTTAGGCCAATTGCTGTACTCAACTTAGACATAAAGTTACCCAGCAGTGTGCCTATAAACATAACCAAGATAAATAAAATTGCAGAAGCTAGCACTCTTCGGACAGTTGCATTTTCCAAAATATTAACCATCAGATCAGCTAATGGAGCACTAAAAAAACCCGCGACGAAAACAGCGGCAACCCACGCGAGCAAAGAAAAAGCCTCTTTTACCAAACCACGCCATAGCCCAAGCAGCATGGAAATAGCAATAACAATGAGAATACTGATATCAGCGATTGTCACACTTTCCCCGTTTACTCGTTTCCATCATCAATATTGAAATCGACAATTAGAGCATCCAGATTAAAACTAGTTGATAGCTCATTGCGCAATGCTTCTGCTTCAGCGCGTGTAAGCACTGGACCAACAAACACAGCTGTTAACGCTCCTTGCGAAGTAGATAACAAATCGCTGTAAGCTCTATAGCCCTCGCTCAGAAGCTCTGCAATCAAAGTCTCAGCATTGACACTCTCTCCAAATAAACCGAGGCGAACACTCCAGGCTTGGGGCAAACCTTCTAAATCCAGTTCAGGAAACTCTTCAGCAGGCTCCTGTTCAGCATTGCTAACAGCAACAGCATCAACTACTGCGGCCTCGGAAGGTATACGGATAGCTTCGCTATCACTTAAAACTGCGGGTCTTTGAGGCTCAAGCTCTAAAGGTTCAGGAAATGTAGGGGGTGCAGGAATGATAATGTTCATTTCAGGTGGAGAGACACCTTCTCCATCCAAAAGTATTGGAAGAAAAATGATAGCAAGACAACCAAGCACTATTGCACCTATAAGTCTTTGTTTCATTGCTTGGCTCAAATCAACTCCAAAACAGCTGCTACAGTATAGAAAGACCCTGTGACCAGTAAAACATCATTTGCCTGCAGATTCTGCTCAGCCTTATAAAATGCTTCTTGCACAGATTCAAACATAGAGACGCTCTTCTGTGCGGAAATTTGCAGATTATTATATAGTATTTTAGCTTCAGAACCTCTGCTGTTTTTAAGACTCGCAACATACCATGAGCTGGGTATTTCTTGTAGCTTAAGCAAGGTTTGCTCGACATCTTTATTGGATAACATTGCAATGACAATATGGATAGTTTTTTTAGGAAAGTAGCGTTTTATATTTTCAGCCAGATACCCTGCCGCATGTGGATTATGAGCAACGTCAAGGACTAGGGTATATCCCCGGTTCAGCATTTGAAAACGGCCAGATAATCTAGCATGACATATCCCAACATCCAAATTATAACTTGCAATATCCAAGCCTAAAAGAAGCATAGCTTGTAAAGCTATTGCAGCATTTGAAGGGTAAAAATCAAGCAAGGAAGCTGTTGGGACTTCAATTTCAAAGCGATACTTTTTTTGTTCTTGATCATGACCTTGCCACACCCAATGATTAGCAGAACTTTGATAGTCGAAATCTTTGCTCAAATGGTAGAGCTGAGCATTCAATAGCTTTACTTGTTTGAGCAATGACTCAGGAATGTCATGCTCACCAAATATAACAGCTTGGTCTTGCCTGATAATGCCGGCCTTTTCAAAAGCAATTTTTTCACGAGTGTTGCCAAGCCACTCAGTATGATCCAAGGCTATATTGGTGATAACCGCCAAATCAGCATCTATTATATTAACAGCGTCTAAGCGCCCACCTAGACCAACTTCTAAAATAATATAATCCAGCTCACTTTCAGCAAATATTAATAATGCCGCAAGCGTGCCAAATTCAAAATAAGTCAAGCTATTCCCTTTACGAGCCTGCTCAACACGAGTAAATGCATGACATAACAAGGAATCATTAATACAAATTCCATTAATGCGAATTCGCTCGTTATATTTCAACAGATGTGGAGAAGAATAAAGCCCTGTAGATTTACCTGCGGACCTTAATAGACTCTCCAGGAAGCAGGATGTTGAGCCCTTGCCATTTGTTCCAGCAATAGTGATGACTGTTTTGGCACTGAAATCTAAATTAAGCTCAGCGGCAACGGTTCTGACTCTATCAAGGCCCAGTTCAATTTCATCTGGATGTAAGGTTTCAAGATAAGCAAGCCAGTCAGATACATTCATGACTTTGCTGCTCACTGAATAAAATAATTAGTTTGTCTGAGCACTATAGCTATGCATGAATTTTGCAATTAAAGAGCCTAATTTGTCTCGCATATCTTTGCGATGCACAATCATATCAATCGCACCGTGCTCCAACAAAAATTCTGAGCGCTGAAAGCCTTCAGGTAAGTTTTCACGCACAGTTTGTCTAATTACATCTTGCCCAGCAAAGCCTATCAAAGCATTGGGTTCAGCGACATTTATATCCCCAAGCATGGCAAGACTTGCTGAAACTCCGCCATAAACAGGATCTATTAGAACCGAGATGTAGAGAAGTCCATTTTGCTTCATGCGCTCTAATGCGGCGGATGTTTTTGGCATCTGCATCAAAGAAACCAACGCTTCCTGCATACGTGCTCCACCACTGGTTGCAAAACAAACCAAAGGAAGATTTTCTTCAAGACACTTATTGACTGCTATAACGAACTTTTCGCCAACAACCGACCCCATTGAGCCGCCAATAAAAGCAAATTCAAAAGCAACCACAACCACCGGCTGCCCTTTTAACTTTCCTTGCATCACAACCAAAGCATCATTTTCGCCGGTAGCCTTATTTGCAGCTATTAGTCGATCTTTGTATTTCTTTAGATCTTTAAATTTTAAAATATCACTTGGTTCTATATCCTTTCCTAATTCGACCCGTTCTTCCGAATCCAAGAAAATATCTATACGACGACGTGCTGATATTCGTAAATGATGATCACATTTAGGACAAATATCATTATTTTCAGCTAAATTTGAGCTGTAAAGGACAGCATCACAACGAGGACATTTCTTCCACAAACCTTCAGGAATATTTCGACTCTTTCCTTCAGTATCAGTTTTGATTTTGGAAGGGAGGATTTTATTAATCCAACTCATATCTACATCCTTAAATAAGCTTTATTTATTATCCAATCCTATACGCATATCTGCAATTAATTTAATATGCTTAAATAATTCATCACGACTATAATCGTAGTCATCTTTTAATTCTGCTATAAGATTAACTAAAGCGCTACCCACAATAATGGCATCTGCCAACTCACCTAATTTGACGGCAGTATCGACATCTTTAATCCCAAAACCAATTCCTATAGGTAAATCACAATATGATTTAAGAAGGTTCACGTTTGTTCGCACAGAATCAATATCCAAATGTGCAGCGCCAGTGACACCTTTTAAGGAAACATAGTACACATAACCTGAACTTAACTCACAAATTTGTCGGGCTCTTTCTTCACGCGTTGTCGGCGCGACTAGAAAAATACAGTCCAACACAGAGCGATGAATAATCTGAAGAAACTCATGTGCCTCTTCAGGCGGCATATCAACCACCAAGACACCATCAACACCAGAGTCTATAGCCGTATCAGTAAATTTTTGGTAACCCATGCATTCTATTGGATTCAAATAACCCATTAAAACAACCGGCGTACTCTCATTTTCTTGCCTAAAACGTTTCACCAAAATAAGCACATCTTTCAATGTGGTGTGCTTAGCTAATGACCGCTCAACAGCTCTTTGAATGACCGGACCATCCGAAGACGGATCACTAAAAGGATAACCCAGTTCGATAATATCAGCGCCAGCTTTAACTAGAGCGTGCATCAGATTTAAAGTGCATTCCAAGTTGGGATCGCCAGCTGTAAGATAAGGAATAAAAGCTTTTTTATCCTGTCGTTTTAGCTGTTTAAAACAATTCTCTATTCGACTCATTTAGCTTAAAACCTTCACTTCAAAACTATCGACATGGACATTACACTTCAATTCCATCAATCTGAGCCACAGTATGCATATCTTTATCACCACGACCAGATAGGTTAATTATCATTATATGATCTTTGGGTAAATGAGGTGCTTCTTTAATAGCAAAAGCGATAGCATGACTTGTTTCTAAGGCTGGAATTATGCCCTCTTTGTGCGTTAAAAAGCGAAATGCTTCTAAAGCTTCTGTATCCGTAACCGCGGTATATTCAGCTCGTTTGATATCCTTTAGCCAGGAATGTTCCGGGCCAACCCCTGGGTAATCAAGTCCGGCAGACACTGAGTGTGTTTCCAATATCTGGCCATCTTCATCGTTCATCAGATAAGTTCGATTACCATGCAATACACCTGGCGCTCCTTTATTCAGAGGCGCAGCGTGCTTTCCAGTATTCAAACCAAGTCCGCCAGCCTCAACGCCTATCATTCTTACACCATCGTCTTTTAAAAAGGGATGAAACAAGCCTATTGCATTAGAGCCACCCCCAACACACGCCACTAAGGAGTCAGGCAATCGTCCACATTGTTCTAGAGACTGCTGTCTGGCTTCTCGACCTATAACAGATTGAAAGTCTCTGACTAACATTGGATATGGATGCGGTCCAGCAACTGTACCGATGATGTAATAGGTCGTGTCTACATTGGTAGCCCAATCACGCAAGGCTTCATTCATGGCATCTTTAAGTGTCTTTGAGCCCGAATCAACCTCCACAACAGTGGCCCCTAGTAATTTCATGCGATAGACATTTGCCGCCTGACGTTTAGTATCTTCTGAGCCCATGAAGACATGACATTCAAGCCCTAATCTCGCAGCAACTGTTGCTGTCGCGACACCATGTTGACCAGCCCCTGTTTCAGCAATGATTCGGCTTTTACCCATAGCCTTCGCTAATAGCGCCTGACCAATAGTGTTATTTACCTTATGTGCTCCGGTATGATTTAAATCTTCACGTTTTAAATAAATTTGAGCACCACCTAGAATCTCTGTCATGCCTTTTGCATGGTAAAGTGGAGATGGCCTACCTACGTAATGAGTCAAATCATTATGGAATTCTTCCCAGAAGGCATCGTCCTTTTTTAATTTGGCATAGACTTCATTTAACTCTTCAAGAGCCGGCATCAGCGTTTCGCCAACAAAAACACCACCATATATACCAAAATGGCCATGCTCATCAGGCCCATCATAAAGTTGCTCTACTTTTACTTCAGCCACTACCCACCTCGATTAACCTCATAAACAAAATTACGAATTTTTTCTGCCAACTTAATTCCCGGACTTGTTTCTACACCTGAACTGACATCGACAGCATAGGGTTTAAGAAATTGCACAGCTTTATAGACATTACTTTGATCTAAACCTCCTGCCAAAATAATTGCCGGGATGTTTTCTTTAGGCAGATCTTTCAGCAGAGCCCAGTCAAAAGTCTCCCCTGTACCCCCTGCTAATACAGGATGCCAAGCATCAATTAAAATTGCTGCTGCACTCTTATACTGCGAGATAATTTCTACTAAATCTGTATCTGGCTTTATACGTAACGCTTTAATATATGGTTTTACGAATTGAAGACAATATCCTTCATCTTCATCGCCATGAAATTGCAAATAATCCAGATCAACTTTGCTAACAATATTTGCAACATCATCCCTACTGGCATCAACAAAAAGACCTACTTTACTGACAAAAGCTGGCAAGTTCTTCACTACATGCTGAGCTTGGTCAACTGACACAGATCTAGGGCTAGGTTTATAAAAAACAAATCCTAGCGCATCAACACCGCAGCTTACTGCATCAAGAGCATCTTCAAGCCGGGTTATCCCGCAAATCTTGATTCTGGTTCTAGTAATATTCACAGGTATATATTCATGGCTATATTTATGGATAACAGCTACTCAAAACAAGCCCATCATTCTAACAAATAATGCTGCTAAGAGCTTTTAAAAAATGGCAGTACCCAGGGTGCTGCAGGCAATTCATGTTTCTCTGGGTATTCTACCTCCCTCAAATACAATCCTTCGGGAGGTGCTGTTATGCCACCCTCGCGTCGATCTTTTTGCTCAAGTAAGTGCTTGATCCAATCGGCTTCACGTCGACCCTCCCCAACTTCTAACAATGCACCTACAATATTTCTTACCATATGCAATAAAAAGGCATTAGCTTTAATATCCAGCATTACAAAATCACCAGACCTATCTACCTTAATATGGCTAACATTACGCATAGCAGTATTTGATTGACATCCGGCACCCCGAAAACTACTAAAGTCTCTTTCTCCCAATAAATGCTGGGCAGCTTCATGCATAGACTTCTCATCGAGTGGGACATAATGTGAGGTAACCAAGCCTTTTAATAAGGCGCTAGCAATATTGTTATTATAAATAAGGTAACAATAACGCCTACTTAGAGCAGAAAACCGAGCATGAAAGTCCGGCTCGACCTGCTTAGCCCAACGAACCACAACAGTATCTGGCAAAAGAGCGTTGCAACCCTTTACCCAGGCTTTTAAAAGTCTTTCGTTCGTTGTATCAAAATGGACAATTTGCGCACTACCATGGACACCTTTATCGGTACGGCCTGCACAATGAACTTTGATTGCTTGATCTGCTACTTGTGAGATTGCTGTTTCTAGCGTTTCCTGGACTGTAAGTATCTGAGCAGATTTCTGAGCCTGCCAACCATTAAAACCTGCGCCTTGATATTCAATACAAAGTGCTATGCGGCGGGAGGAAGAGGTGCCGACTTCAGAACTTATGTACCACCCCAGT
>Ga0209425_10004976_pt1 | contig 13261 bp, 16 predicted proteins | sample COG_05_FD_184749 | JGI IMG/M metagenome (GOLD analysis project Ga0209425, IMG submission 184749) | Pelagic Microbial community sample from North Sea - COGITO 998_met_05 (SPAdes) (version 2) | ecosystem: Environmental > Aquatic > Marine > Neritic zone/Coastal water | place: Helgoland, sampling... | reverse complement strand
AAAAAAATTTATAATTTTAGATACTGGTATGAACGACTTTATGAGACCAGCATTATACGATGCTAAACATACAATAGTTCCAGTATCAAAAGTAAAATCTAAAATTAAAGGATTAATAGAATTTGTTGGTCCTATATGCGAAAGTACTTGTAAGTTTGGAGCTTATAAAAATTATCAAAAAATTAAGGAAAATGAATTTATAGCAATTACTAATGTTGGAGCTTATGGCTCATCCTTGTCTTCTAATTATAATACTAGACCATTAATAGCTGAGATTTTAATAAGCAAAAATAAATTGAGATACATTAGAAAAAAACAAAACTTACTTAAATTGATTAATTCTTAATGCAATTTCTGAAATCATTAATTTTTAATATTTTTTTATATTTAGGTTTGATTGCTATATTTATTTTAGCAATTCCAACTTTATTCCTGCCTGAAAAATTTACTTTATTTTTTGGAAGATTTTCTGCAAAATATATAATTTTTTTATTAAAGATAATTCTTAATACAAAGGTAGAATTTCATGGATTAGACAATTTAAAAAAAGTTGAACATTACTTTGTTGCTTCTGCTCACCAATCCATGTTTGAAACTTTTGCGCTTCAGATTCCTTTGGACTCACCAATTTTTATTTTAAAAAAAGAATTACTTAAGATTCCTCTATTTGGTTGGTATTTAAAAAAAATTGGTTCTATTGATATTGTAAGAGAAACAATTACCAAGGAAAATTTAGATTTTTTTGACAAAATAAAAAGCAAAATAAAAAAAAATAAAAGGCCTCTTCTTATATTTCCTCAAGGAACTAGAGTAAGATTTAACGAGCAACCTCCTTTTAAAAAAGGTGTTGGAAGAATTTATAATTCATTAAATCTACCTTGCATACCAGTGGCTTTAAACACGGGTAAAGTTTGGCCAAAGAATAGTTTTATGATGTACCCGGGCAATATTCATATATCTTTTTTAGAACCTATTATGCCAGGAAAAGATAAAATTAATTTTGTTAAGGAAATAGAGGATAAAATATATTCTGAAATAAAAAGATTTATCTAACTTATTTTCTTCCAAACCCTGGTTTGTCTGTATCTTGGCCTGCTTTAATAATTTCTTTTCTAACTTTCTTAGTTGATGAAAAAATTTTCATTAATTTTTCTCCATCTTTATTTTTAATTGCTGTTTTAATTTCATCTAAATTTTTAGAATAATTGTTCAATACTTCTAAAATATTTTCACTGTTATCAATAAAAATATCTCTCCACATAATGGGATCTGATGCTGCAATTCTTGTAAAGTCTCTTAAACCACCGGCACTATATTGTATAATATCATTTTTATATTTCTCATCTTCGTTAATTGCTGTTTTAACTATACTGTATGCAACTGCGTGAGGTAAATGACTTGTTAATGACATTACATAATCATGTTGCTCAAAGGACATTAGTTTCACTTTACTGCCTAACTCTACCCAAAATTTTTCAAGTTTTTTTATTTCTTCTTTAGAAATATTTTTATCTGCTGATAAAATGCACCAACGTTTTTCAAATAATTCAGCGAAGCCTGCTTCTGGTCCACTAAATTCAGTTCCTGCTATTGGGTGTGAAGCTATCCAATTTACATCCTCTAAATTTAAGTTATTTATGATTTTGTTTATTTCTTTCTTTGCAGAACCTGTATCTGTTAAAATCACATTCTTTTTTAAACTTGATTTTATTAAAAGCAAAATTTCTTTATAACTGCTTAATGGAGAAGAAATAATCACTAGGTCAGAGTCTTTTACAGCCTCATCAATACTTTTAGTTACATTGAAAGAAAAATTTTTAGTTAAGTATAAAGAAACATCTTTAGATTTATCAAAAGCGCTTATCTCCTTAGCTAATTTTTTTTTATGAATAGCTCGTAATAATGAAGATCCAATTAAACCACAACCTAAGACACAAATTTTATCAAACATTTATAGCTTTCTTTATTTTCAAAATTAATTTTTTATTCTCATCACTTTTTCCGATTGTAACTCTAAGAGAATTTTTAATTCCATAAATATTCATTTTTCTCACAAATATACCTGAATTAACTAATAGCCTAAAAACTTTATTTGAATTTTTTTTAATTTTATCAAAATTAATTAATAGAAAATTAGTAAAACTTTTATTAGTAACAATATTCAATTTTTTAAACTCTTTATAAAATTTTTCATTCCATTTATTTACGTGTTTTACTTCTTTATTAAGCCAAGCACTATCTTTGATAGCTGCTTCAGCTGCTGACAAAGCGGGGCTATTTATATTAAATGGAGGTTTAACTTGATTTAAATAGTTTATAATATCTTTAGATCCATATCCCCAACCTACTCTTAATCCAGCCAAACCATAAATTTTAGAAAATGTTCTTGTTACAACAACATTTCTAAAGTTAGAAAATAATTTTAAACCAGATGAATAATTTTTTTGATTTACATACTCAAAATATGCATCATCTATTACAAGTAAAATATTACTCCGTAGTTTCTTTCTTAATAAAAGTATTTTTTTTTTGTCTACATAGGTACCAGTAGGATTATTGGGATTTGCTATAAAAACAATTTTTGTTTTTTTAGTTACTTTTTTTAAAATATCATTCACAGATACTGTAAAGTTTTTTTCATTTGAATATAAAACTTTTGCTCCATTCATTTTGCTATAAATTCTGTATATTAAAAAACTATATTTAGGAACAATAACATCATCACCTTTTTTTAAAAAAACTTTACAAACTAATTCTAAAATTTGATCTGAACCTGAGCCTAATATAATTTTATTTGGATCTAACTTAAATTTTTTAGCCAATGTCTCTCTTAAATTTACACCATCACTGTCTGGGTATCTCTTAAAATTTTTTGCCAATTTTAAATATTCTTTTATTGCTTTTGGACTAGGGCCTAATGCTGACTCATTAGCAGATAATTTAACTTTTGCTACCTTATCCTTAAATTGACTCAGGCCTGCAACATATTTGACAGCATTTATTTTTTTTGCTTTTGGTAATTTCATATCTATTTAGTTAATATATAAAAAGTCTCTTGATTACTATATTGGATTTTTACATATAAAATTGACAAGTTTGTGACTATTTAGTACATATATGGGGCGCTGATTTAACCAAATTGCGAGCGCTAAATAAATTTCGCTAAATAGGGTTATGCCCAGTTTAGCTGGGCTTTTTTTTTGTATGAACTATAAAACTGAAAATATAAAACAATTAATTATAAACAAGCAGTTACAACTAGACTGCGGCCAAACCATAAAAAACTTTCCTTTAGCTTATGAAACTTATGGAGAGTTAAATAATTATAAAGATAATGCAATTTTAGTTTTTCATGCCTTAACTGGAGATCAGTTTGCTAGTGGCATTAATCCGATCACAAAAAAAGAAGGTTGGTGGTCAACTGTTGTTGGACCTAACAAGTCAATTGATACTAATAAGTACTTTGTTATTTGTGCAAATGTATTAGGAGGATGTATGGGAACATACGGCCCAAAAGAACTAAATGAAAACACAAAAAAACAATTTGGCTTGAGCTTTCCCGTTATTACAATTAAAGACATGGTAAATGCTCAAGAGTCTTTATTAGATCACTTTAAAATCAAAAAACTATTATGCGCGTTGGGAGGCTCAATGGGTGGTATGCAGGCTCTTCAGTTTTGTGCATCATTTCCAGATAGAACTTTCTCAGCAATTCCTATTGCATGTAGCTCAAGTCATAGCGCACAAAACATTGCATTAAATGAGTTGGCTAGACAAGCAATTATGGCTGATCCCGAGTGGAATAAAGGTGATTACGGAAATAAAAAAAATTTTCCAAGAAACGGTCTAGCGGTTGCTAGAATGGCTGGACATATAAGCTACCTTTCAGAAAGTGGCTTACAAGAAAAATTTGGTAGAAAATTACAAGAAAAAGCAGATTATGAATTTAGCTTTAACGCTGATTTTCAAATTGAAAGTTATTTAAGACATCAAGGATATACATTTGTAGATAGATTTGATGCTAACTCATATTTATATATCACTAGAGCAATGGACTATTTTGATTTATCTAAACAATACAAAAATGGACTTGTAGAAGCTTTTGGCGGACAAAAAACAAAATTCTTAGTAATATCTTTTTCTTCCGATTGGCTTTATCCAACCAAACACAGTAAAGATATTGTAATAGCTCTAAATGCTTGTGGAGCTAATGTTTCTTTTGCAGAGATAAAAACTGACAAAGGTCATGACTCATTTCTTGTAAATGAACCAGAATTTTTAAAAACTATAAAAGGTTTTATCGACTCCACTCATAAGAGGTTTGTAAATGAAAAATGAATTTAAAATAATTTCTGATCTTCTTCCAAAAAACTGTAGAGTTTTGGATGTAGGTTGTGGAGATGGTACTTTAATGCAACACCTCTCTTCAGAAAAAAATATTGATGTTAGGGGATTAGAGTTAGAAGAAGATAATGTAAAAATTTGTATATCAAAAGGTCTTTCAGTTATAGAAGGAGATGCTGAAACTGAATTAGATCAATTTCCCGATAAGTCTTTTGATTATGTTATATTGAGTCAGACTCTTCAAGCTTTCTATAGTCCTGTGAATGTTTTAGAACATTTGTTAAGAATTGGAAAATCGTCAATAGTGTCAATTCCTAATTTTGGTTATTGGAAAGTGAGATGTAGTCTACTATTTTTTGGAAGAATGCCAAAAACAAAATCTATACCTTATAAATGGTACGATACTCCTAACTTACACATGTGTACTATCAAAGATTTTTACGAACTCTGTATAGATAAAAAAATTAATATGAAAAAAATTGTGGGAGTTAACAACAATAAAACTTCTTTAATCCAAAATAATAATATTAAGTTAAAAAATTTTTTTTCTGAAATAGGTATATTTTTAATAAGCTAATGTTAAATATAGAAGTTATTTCATGCTTGAGCGATAATTATAGCTATTTAATTCATGATGATATTACTGATTTAGTCGGAGTTATAGATCCTTCAGAATTTTCACCTATAAATAAATTAATTACAAAAAAATATAAAAAATTAGATTATATCTTAAATACACATCATCATTTTGATCATGTAGGAGGTAACATTGAATTAAAAAAAAAATATAACTCCAAAATAGTAGGGTCAAAGATTGACAAAGATAGAATTCCAGAAATTGACATTTTACTTGATGATGGAGAAAATTTTAAATTTGGAAATATAAATTTTATATCAATACATGTTCCAGGTCATACCAAGGGACATATTGCTTTTTACTCTGAATCAAATAAAGTAATATTTACTGGAGATACTCTTTTCTCTTTAGGTTGTGGAAAAGTTTTTGAAGGAACTTATAAACAAATGTTTGACTCATTAAATAAAATAAAGAACTTACCCAGGGATACAAAAATTTATTGTGGACATGAATACACCAGAAAAAATTTTGATTTTTGTTTAAAATATGAAAAAAATAATGAATTATTAAAAAAAAAATTAAATTGGATTAACGATAGAATAGATAAAAAACTGCCTACGATCCCAATATCTTTAGAAGATGAGTTAAATACAAATATTTTTCTACGATGTAGCAATATAACAATAAAAAATGAACTGAAAATGAGTGATTCTATTGAAGAACAAATTTTCAAGAAATTACGTAATTTAAAAGACGAATTTTAACCTCATAAATCTTGACTTGATCATCTTTCAAGCTATATTGCCTTAAATTTAAAAAAACTTATTTTATGTCATTTGCAATAATAGAAACTGGTGGAAAACAATATAAAGTATCAGCTAGTAATATACTTGAGATCGAAAAACTTGATGCTGAAAAAGGAAAAACTATAAAGTTTAAAAACGTTTTACTTTTAAATGATGATAAAAATACTGAAGTAGGAAGTCCTATAATAGATGGCGCAGTTGTTGAGGCTGAGTTATTATCAAATGTAAAAGATAGAACTATTTTGATTTTTCATAAAAGAAGAAGAAAACATTCTCGAAAAAAAAATGGACATAGGCAAAGACATTCAAAGATACAGATTACAAAAATTCTCTCTAAAGATGGCAAAATTATTGCTGAAGCAAAAGTAAAAATAAAAGAGACAAAAGTAGATATAAAAAGTGAAAACAAAATAAAGAAAAAAAAAGTTACTAAGAAAAAATAGGAAATAATATGGCAACAAAAAAAGCAGGTGGATCATCCCGAAACGGACGAGACAGTAAAGGCAGACGTTTAGGTGTAAAAAAATATGGCGATCAGTTTGTTATACCCGGAAATATTATAGTTAGACAAAGAGGTACCAGAATTCACCCAGGTGAAAATGTTGGTATTGGAAAAGATCATTCAATTTTTTCTTTAATAAAAGGTAAGGTTAAATTTAAAAAAGTTAAATTAAATAGAACATTTGTTTCTGTTATCCCCAATTAAGCCTAAAAATAACCTAGGTTATTTTAAAAATCAATAATGAAATTTTTAGATCAAGCTAAAATCTATATTAAAGCAGGCAATGGAGGCTCTGGTTCAGCAAGCTTTCGAAGAGAAAAGTTTATCGAGTATGGAGGCCCAGATGGCGGTGATGGTGGCAATGGCGGTTCTATTATTATTCAGTCTGAAAGAAACTTAAATACATTAATTGACTTTAGATATTCACAACATTTTAAAGCTGAAAAAGGTTATGACGGTAGTAAAAGAAATAAAACTGGTGCAGGAGGTAAAGACTTAATTATTAAAGTTCCAGTTGGAACACAAATTTATGAAGAAGACAACAACACACTGATATACGATTTTATAAAAAATAATGAAAAGTATTTAATTGCTTCTGGTGGTAGAGGCGGTCTAGGAAATGTTCGTTTTAAAAGTTCTACAAATAGAGCTCCTAAAAAAAAAACTAAAGGAAAAATTGGAGAAGAATTTTGGATATGGTTACAATTAAAAGTTATTGCAGATATAGGAATAGTTGGTCTTCCAAATGCTGGCAAGTCCAGTTTATTGGCCTCTATAACAAAAGCTAGACCAAAAATTGCTAGCTATCCTTTTACAACGCTTGATCCTAATTTAGGTGTCTCATATTATGATGATAAAGAAGTTACTCTAGCTGATATCCCTGGATTAGTAGAAGGTGCGCATAAAGGTATAGGATTAGGTGATAAATTTTTAAGACATATAGAAAGATGTAAAATTCTGCTTCATTTAATAGATTTATCTGAAGAAGATTTGCTGGGAAACTATGTAAAAATTAGAAATGAGCTGTCGAATTATGATGATATTCTCAGTAAAAAAAAAGAGATAATTTTTTTTAATAAATCAGATTTATTTGATAAAAAAGATATAGATAAAAAATTAAAATTATTTAAAAGTAAAATTAAAAAAAAATTTGAAATAATTTCAGTTTTTTCTGATAAAGATTTACTTAAGATAAAAAAAATTTTGTTAAAAAATGTTAATAAATAATTCAAAAAAAATTGTTATAAAACTTGGTTCATCAACTGTAGTAGACCGTAAAGGAAAATTTAAAACTAAATGGGTCAATAGTCTTATCCAAGATATAAAAAAGTTTAACGGAAATAAGGATATTGTTCTGGTTTCATCAGGAGCTATTGCTCTAGGTCAAAGTTACTTAAAAATTAAAAAAAAAAAAATTAAGCTAGAAATGAGTCAAGCGATTGCATCCGTTGGTCAAATACATCTTGCTGGAGAGTTTCAAAAATTATTTGATAAACATAAATTTAATACTGGTCAAATTTTAATTACGCCAGATGATACAGAGCAAAGAAGAAGAGCTTTAAATGTAAGAAGAACATTTGAAAATCTTTTTAAATTAAAAGCTATTCCAATAGTAAATGAAAACGATACTACAGCAACAACAGAAATAAAATATGGCGATAATGATAGATTGGCTGCAAGAGTTGCTCAAATTATAGGGGCAGATACTTTAATTATTTTTTCAGATGTAGATGGCTTATATGATAATTCCAAAAATAAAAAAAAATTAATTAAAAATGTAGAAAATTTAGATAAAAAAATTTACAAATTAGCTGAAAAAAAATTAAACTCTTACGGCTCTGGTGGAATGATTACAAAATTAGATGCTGCTAAAATATGTATTAACTCTGGATGCTACATGTTTATAGCAAATGGAAATAATTTGAATCCAATAAGTAAAATGTTAAAAAATAAAAATTATACGTGTTTTAAACCTAAAATATCTACACTTGATGCGAGAAAAAAATGGATAATTAGTTCTTTAAGCTCTAATGCAAAAATATATATAGATATCGGAGCTGCAAAAGCTCTAACTAATGGAAAAAGTTTACTTCCTGCAGGTATAACTAAAGTTTTGGGAGAATTTAATAAAGGAGAAAATATTTTAATTGTGGATGAAGATGAAAATAATTTAGCTCGTGGTTTATCTTCATTTTCATCAAAAGAAATTAACAAAATTAAAGGTTTACAAAGTAGCCAAATACAAAATGTATTAGGCTATTCAAGTAAATCAGAAATTGTTCATAAAGATGATATGGTAAAATTATAATATGAAGTATTTAAATGACATTGGTCTTAATGCAAAAAAAGCTTTTGAAAAACTAAATAAAATTAGTGACAAGAAAATTACAGCTGTCCTAAAATCTTATAATAAAGAACTTTTATTTAATAAAAAAAGAATTATCAGAGAGAACTTAAAAGACATAAAAAATATAAAAAGAAAACACTTATTAGATAGATTAGTTTTAAATGAAGAAAGAATTAACGGAATGATAAGTTCTATTAATGAAATAATAAAATTCAAAAGTCCTATTGGAAAAACTTTAGATAAATGGAAGAGACCAAATGGGCTTAAAATAAATAAAGTAACTACGCCAATAGGAGTTATTGGAGTAATATATGAAAGCAGACCTAACGTTACCGCAGATGTAGCGGCATTATGTTTAAAATCTGGAAATTGTTGTATTTTAAGAGGTGGTTCTGAAGCTTTTAATTCTAACCGGCTACTTGTTAATCTTTTTAGAAAATCCTTAATTAAAAATAATATTGATAAAAATTGTGTTCAATTTATTGAAAATAAAAATAGAAAACTTGTAAAATATATATTATCAAACATGTCAAATTACATAGATGTTATTGTTCCTAGAGGTGGAAAGGGACTTGTAAAAAATGTTAAAAAGTTTTCAAGAGTTCCAATTATTGGACACTTAGAAGGTATTTGTCATATTTATGTTGATAGCAATTCAAACTTAAATATGGCAAAAAAAATAATTGTTAACTCAAAGATGAGAAGAACAAGTATATGTGGCGCTGCTGAAACTTTGTTAATTAATTCTAAAATATTAAAGACTCATGGCGTGCCAATTATAAAAAAGTTAATTTCAGAGGGATGCAAGATTATAGCTGATAAAAAAATAAATAAACTGTTTAACAACAAGTTTAAGCTGGCAAAGGAGATTGATTGGAAAACAGAATACCTAGAGGCAAAAATATCAATCAAAACAGTTTCTGATGTAAATCAAGCTATAAATCATATTTTAAAATACGGCACTATGCACACAGATAGTATAATTACAAATAATTATAAAACAGCTAAAATATTTCTTGATGGTGTAAATAGTTCTATAGCTATGCATAATACTTCGACTCAATTTGCAGACGGTGGCGAGTTTGGTTTTGGTGGAGAAATTGGAATCTCTACTAATAAACTTCCTCCTAGGGGACCAGTTGGAGTAAACCAATTAACCTCGTACAAATATATTGTGGTTGGAAAAGGAACAATAAGATCTTAAATTAAAAATGATAAGATCAAAAAAAAAACATATAGGTTTATTTGGCGGAAGTTTTGATCCAGTGCACAAAGGACATTTAAAAATTTCTAACATAAGCATTAAAAAATTAAGACTTAATAAATTATACTGGGTAATTAATAAAAAAAATCCATTTAAGCATAAAACTTTTTTTTCTTTAAATGAGAGAATTAAAAGATGTAAAAATATTGTTAAAAAAAATAGAAAAATTAAAATTCAATCCTTGGATAAGATAATTAAGTCTTCACGAACAATAAATATTCTCAAATACTTAATGAAAAAAAATAGAAATACAATTTTTTATTTAATTATTGGATCAGATAATCTTATAGATTTCCATAAGTGGGTTAGCTGGAAGAAAATATTAAAACTAAGCAAATTGGTCGTTTTTTCAAGAAAAGGATATAATAAAAAAGCTGAAAAATCTGCTATAATAAAATATCTGAATAAAAATAATATAATATATATAAAAAACTTTAACGAGCCTTATTCCTCATCTCAGATAAGGAAGAAATATTTAAATTAGAAACATTGAATGAAGATATTTGAAATTAAAAAAATTATAGAAAAAACTTTAGATGAAAATAAAGCAAATAATATTATTTCAATTGACCTTAAAAATAAATCTTATATAGCTGATTATATGATAATCGCCTCCGGAACTTCATCTAGACATTTGCAGGCACTATCAGAGATTATAGTGACTAAATTAAAAAAATTAGGTATTACTGGTTGTAGAATTGAAGGTCGTGAGAGTAGTGATTGGAAATTAGTAGATACGATAGATATTATTGTCCATATATTTCATCCTGAAAAAAGAAGCTTTTATGATTTGGAAAAAATGTGGGCAGAACCAATTCCAAAAGGAAAGGCGATAATATGAAAAAAATTATTTTAATAACACTTATATTTTTTTTATTTAACCTAAACATCTCTTTTTCAAAAAATAATAATGAGCTTTATGGTAAAATAGATTTATTCGGCGAGGTCTTAGAAAAAATTAAAAATGAATATGTAGATGATGTAGATCAAGCTGATGTAATTGATTCAGCTATAAATGGAGTTCTTCAATCCTTAGATCCTTATTCTGCCTACATGAGTCCAGAATTATTTAAAAATATGCAGACAGATACTAAAGGTCAATTTGGGGGTCTTGGAATTGAAATAGGAATGGAGTCAGGTGTTGTAAAAGTTATATCTCCTATAGACGATACACCGGCATCTAATGCTGGGATCAAATCAGGGGATTACATTGTAAGAATTAATAACGAGCAAGTTCAAGGAAAGTCATTAATGGAAGCAGTAAAATTAATGCGTGGCCCGGTAGGCACAAGTATTAAATTGACTGTTAGGAGAAAAGGTAAAAAAAAAGCTATTGAATTTAATATTAAAAGACAAATTATTGAAGTTAAGTCTGTAGAAGCAAAAATTATAGGAGAGAAAAAGGAAGTTGGATATCTTAGATTAAAATCATTTAATGAAAATAGTGATAAACAATTATTAGAAAAAATTGGAGATTTTGAAAAAAAAAATAAGCTTATTGGCTACATTATAGATTTAAGAAATAATCCTGGTGGATTACTGACACAAGCAATAACTATCACTGACTTTTTCCTAGATGATGGAGAAATAGTTTCTACAAAAGGAAGAAAGATAAGTGAAACTAGAAGATTTTTTGCAAGAAAAGGTGATGAAATTGATGGTAAACCTATAATTGTAGTTGTTAACAACGGTTCAGCGTCGGCATCAGAAATTCTAGCTGGGGCACTTAAAGATCACAAACGAGCGATTATTCTTGGAGAAAGCACTTACGGAAAAGGTTCAGTGCAATCTATAATACCTCTTAAAAATGGTGGAGGTATGCGACTGACTATATCAAAATATTATTTACCTTCTGGAAAATCTATTTCTGAAGTTGGTGTTACACCTGATATTTTTGTTGAAGAAATAGATGAAAATTTTAAAATAAATACTAAGACAGACAATCAGTTACAATATGCATTAAAATTGCTGAGATCTTAAGAATGGCTAATGAAATCCTACCTTTAAGAATAGGAGTTGGCATAGTAGTCTTAAATTCTAATAACCAGGTTTTTGTTGGAAAAAGAAAAGATAATCCAAATGATAAATGGCAAATGCCTCAAGGTGGTGTTGATCTAGACGAAGCTTTAATTGATGCAATGATGAGAGAGCTGCATGAAGAAACTAGTATAAAAAATGTTAAAATTTTAAAGGAACTTAACTATTGGATGGAATACGAACTTCCAAAAAACCTTATAGGTATAATTTGGAAAGGTAAATACAGAGGTCAAAAACAGAAATGGTTTGTAGTTAGATTTCTAGGTGAAGATAAAGAAATTAATTTAAATACAAATCACGCAGAATTTATCGATTGGAAATGGATAAATATTGATCAATTACCATACGTGATTGTTGATTTTAAAAAACATATATATAGTAAACTTGTAAATGAATTAAAAGAATTTACTGACTAATCTCGCTTAATGTTTCAATTTTATAAGATAAAATATACTTATCTTTATCAGAAATATTATCATTAATAATTTCTTTTTTTGTATCCATTATCATCTGATTTATTTTATCTTGGCTCAGATCTTCAGCATTTTTTACAGTGGAAGATAAAATTAATAATTCATTTTTAGAAAATTCTACCGTACCTTCTTCGACATAAAATTTTTTAATTCCCTCTTTAGTTTGTGCTAATACAAAACCTGGTCTTAAAAAGGTTACTAAAGATATATGGTCTTTTAAAATACTCATTAATCCTTCAAAAGCAGGTATGGTCACTTCAATAACTTCTGATTTAAATATTGTATTGTCTGGACTAATTATTTCTAGATTAAAATTTTCTGACACTACCCAGCCGTTTCTTTTTCCATTTTCTCTGCTTTTTCAACAGCTTCTTCTATTGATCCTACCATATAAAAAGCGGACTCGGGAAGATGATCATATTCACCTTTGCAAATCGCATCGAATCCCTTAATGGTAGACTCTAAATCAACTAATTTTCCAGGTGAACCTGTAAAAACTTCTGCAACAAAAAAAGGTTGTGATAAAAATCTCTGAATCTTTCTAGCTCTAGCAACAGTTAATTTATCTTCTTCCGATAGCTCATCCATTCCTAAAATTGCTATAATATCTTGAAGTGATTTATAAGCTTGTAAATTTTTTTGTACTTCTCTAGCTACTCTATAATGTTCTTCACCTACAACTCTAGGATCAAGTATTCTTGATGTTGAGTCTAGAGGATCAACTGCTGGATAAATACCAAGTTCAGCAATTTGCCTAGACAATACTGTGGTTGCGTCTAAGTGAGCAAATGATGTCGCTGGAGCTGGATCGGTCAAGTCATCTGCAGGTACATAAATTGCTTGAACAGAAGTAATTGAACCTTTGTCAGTTGAAGTTATTCTCTCTTGTAAATTACCCATATCTGTTGCTA
>Ga0209425_10004975_pt1 | contig 13262 bp, 8 predicted proteins | sample COG_05_FD_184749 | JGI IMG/M metagenome (GOLD analysis project Ga0209425, IMG submission 184749) | Pelagic Microbial community sample from North Sea - COGITO 998_met_05 (SPAdes) (version 2) | ecosystem: Environmental > Aquatic > Marine > Neritic zone/Coastal water | place: Helgoland, sampling... | reverse complement strand
GGGGCGGGTTTAGCCGCCGCGGGTGACTCGCGCGTGGGCGTGGGGGGCGCGACGGGGACGGGATCAGGTGCATGTGCTCTCGGGGGGACAGCCTTAGTCGGGCTCCCCGCCGGGGAGCTCGGCTTGGAGCCCTTGCCTCCCATCGTTGTTGTGTTCGTTGTGACGGTGGCCTGCCCGAACCGCATCGCATTTTGCCAACTGTCACAAAACCAAAAGATCACCGAAACGACGTCACTACCCACGGCGCGACACACACGCCGACCGACCGTCCCTCCGAACCCGGAAGGACCTCCCGCGCGACCATCACGCTCGCCGCACTCGCCCGGCGAATCTCCCGCCCGGCCCTCGACGCGCTCTCCACACACGGCGGCGCGCCCTCGTCTCCACACAAGGGACTCGGAGGACTCAATCGTCACCCAGCCTTTTTCTCCCATCGATCTCTCATGGCTTCGTGGGCGCCCGCGCTCTTCGGCGACGCGCTCGTCGCCGAGGGGGGCACCGAGGTGAACACCGAGGATGCCCTCAAGGACAAGATCGTCGGCGTGTACTTTTCCGCGCACTGGTGCGTCTCCCCCCCGCCCCCTCGTGAGTCGGACGCGCGTGCGCACGGTGTCACCCCCGCGTCGGGTCGGCATCGCTCGGCACCTTGCCCAGATCTGATCGATCCCACCCGCCCCGTCCACCCTTCCCATCCCCAGGTGCCCCCCGTGCCGCCAGTTCACCCCGATCTTCGGTGAGATTTACAAGGAGCTCAAGTCCAAGGGTAAGAACTTCGAGGTCGTCTTCGCCTCCTCGGACAAGGACGAGGCCGCGTTCACCGAGTACCACGGCGAACAACCGTGGCTCGCCATGAAGTTCTCCGAGCGCGATCTCAAAAACAAGCTCAGCGCCAAGTACAAGGTCAGCGGCATCCCTTCCCTCGTCATCCTGGACGAGAAGGGCGACGTCCTCAACAAAGACGGACGCACGGCCGTGATGAAGGACCCGGAGGCTTTCCCGTGGAAGCCACCGACCCTCGCGGAGGCCATCGGCGACGAGTTCGTCCGAGCCGACGGCTCCAAAGTTTCGCTGAGTTCGCTCAAAGCCTCGGGCGCAAACGTCGGGATTTACTTCTCCGCGCACTGGTGCGGCCCGTGCCGCCAGTTCACCCCGAAGCTCATCGAGGCGTACGATAAGATGCTGGGTGACCCGGCGAAGCCGTTCGAGGTGATCTTCGTGTCCGGCGACAAGGACGAGGCGGGGTTCAAGGAATACTTTGGATCCATGCCGTGGCTCGCGGTGCCCTTTGAAGATCAATCGCGAAGAGAAGCGCTCAACGAGTACTTTGGGGTCCAAGGCATCCCCCACTTCGCGATGTTGACCGGTGACTTGAAGATGATCAACGGCAACGCGCGCGGGAGCGTCATGGCCGACCCCGAGTGCGCGGAATTCCCGTGGCGGCCCAAACTCGTCACCGACGTCGACGAGGATTGCGAAGGTAAGTTTATTTTAATTATCGTATGGGCAATTGTACTGACGTCGTGTTTTGTTTACAGGCGTAAACGAAACCGCCACCGTCGTTTTGCTGATGGAGGAATGCGGCGAGGACTGGGACGACCTCACCGCCGCTCTCACCGCCGTCGCGAAGGACACCAAGGCTGCGGAGGAGGCACGCGGCGAGGACGAGCGGTCCACGCTGTTCATGACGGTCACCGAGACGGGCGGCGGCATCGGCGCGCAGCTTCGTAAGCTCTGCGGCCTCGGTCGAGCGGTAAGCGGGGTTCCCCAGGCGGTGCTCCTGGATCTCGGCGTGGGCGGGTACGTCAAGCTGGAGTCCGCGGATGTCACCAAAGACACCATCGCGACTCTGCTTCGCGAATATAGGGCTGGGAAGCTCGAGTTGCAGTCCCCGAACCCCGCGAGGTGAGTGAGCCGGCGGATGATTTGACATCACTCGTTCACATTCACTCCGAGACTCTGAGCGGTCTCTCGGGGGGCGCCCCGCGCGGCGGCGCCCCCGCATCGCGTTGATTATTGATTCATCGTAGACTACATGTACGTAAATATATGATACACACCGTGTTGAGCTAATAACAGTTATAACACTAACGCCAATAAGGGCGCGACGAGGGCGAGTACGTGGGCGCTGAGGGCGCCGGCTCCGCTCTTCTTCGGCGGGTTGGGCGACGACGGCGATTCAGACGCGGTTGGCGCGTGCGAACACCCGTCCGGGTACTTCCACGTCACCTTATCCGTCGTCACCAAGTTCACGTTGTTACTTCCCTTGTCCGTGGTCAAACCCAGCAGCCCGTCGGCGACGCACGGGACGTACACGTCGGCGTCCTTACCGTCGCCGCCGATGGACACGCTCGCGACTTGCGTCACCTGTACACAGAAAAAACACGGCGTCAGACACATTGCCCATACGGAAAATAAAAATAATACGGCAAAATAATACGGAAAATAAAAATACTCACCTTTTGAAAGTAGGCGCTCTTCAGCTTCGGGAGCAGCCTGAGCTCCAGCGCTCCCCCGATCTTCACCAGCTCGTCGCATCGCACCGTCACCAGGCCGTCCAGGCTCTCCACGCGGAACTTACCCCCAACCTCCGTCAGCGCCGGGAAGCTGAGCGCTGTCAACGCCGTGTTGGCGCCACCTTGCGAGTATTCGTCCACGTGTATTTTGCCATCCACCTTGTTCAGCTTGGTCAGCGTGACCGAAGTGGCGTCCTTGCTGAGCATCAAGGTCAGGTCGCCGGTGACGTACGTGAGCTCCTCGGCGGCGACGGTGTCACCGTCGTGTTCGTTGAAGTACATGTTCCCGGACACGTTCTTGAGAGCCGCGAGGTTGGCGTTCCTGACCTGGAGATCGCCGGTGGTGTGCGTCATCGCGCTGAGATCGCACTGTATCGCGCCCGGCGCCTCGCACTTCACGCCGGCGGCGGTGGTGAGCTTCGGGAACGTCGCGGATGCGAGTTGGGTGCTCGTGGAGAGGACCTCGAGTTCGAAGGTCTCTTCGCCGCTCGCAGTGTATCCGCCGGTGCCCGCGAACCCGGTGAGCTCCGGGAAGGACAGCGCGGTGAGGGCGGTGTTTTCCCTTATGTTGATCGACGCCGCGGTGATGAGGTCGGGGGTCGTGAGGGTCGTGACGGTGGTGGTGGACATCCACAGGTATCCAGTCAGGGTCTTGACGCCGGTGAGGTCCAAGGATGTCGCCTGTGTGTCAGCCGGGAGGATGATGTTCACGCCGTCGAGCTTGCCGTTGCCGTCCACCGCGACGCCGCACGGGTTGCCATCGTTCTTGACGAGATTCGACACGCCACACGCTACGGAGCCTGTGGGACACTCACAGTCGATGATGACGGCGTCGACGGCGATGGGCACGAACGTGAGGGCGACGAACGCGATGAACGCCACGCCCGTCACGGCGCGTGGAGGCGACGATCGGGCCATGCGCGCGCGTTCTACTGGCGACACTCGTCTGACGAGGATCACGAAGCACGCGATAAAAAATCAGAGCTGGGCGATGAACAGTTATAAGTAGACTCGTAAGACCGCCTGGCGACAGCACTCGTGGACCAATAATTACATGTGAGTGATTAAAAGTCGAGAAGGGACGCGCCGCCCTTGCCCCCAGCCTTCATCGGCGTCCCGGTGCCCTGCTTCTTCCCCATCCCCATCCCCATCATCCCCGAGGTGAGATCGGAGAGCACGTCGCCGCTCGATGAATTCTTCGTGTGCCCCTTGTGCCCCGGCTTCGGCGGCGGCGAGGGCTGGGACCCGAACGCGGACGTGTTGAACGGGTCCGCGGGAGGTGCGCGCTTGGGGGCGAACTGGGGCGCGGGCGAGCCCATGCCCCCCATCTGCGGGTTCATACCCCCCATCTGGGGGTTCATTCCCATGCCCATCTGGGGGTTCATTCCCATGCCTCCCATCTGCTGGTTCATACCCATGCCCCCCATCGTCGTGTTCATGCCGCCCATGTTCCCCATACCGCCGCCCATCATGGACGGACCGGGCGACATCCCTCCCCCATTACCCATACCCATCCCGGCTCCCATCGCGGGACCGGCGGGTGGCGCGTTGTAAAGATCGAGCGGGTCCACCGCAGCCGGCTTCGCTTGAACGCTCGAACCAAAGTCACCGAACAAATCGGGCCCCGTCGCGGTCTTCTGCGCGGGTGCCGTCACGGGTGCCGCCGCGAAGGGATCCGCGGATGCCGACACGGGCGCGGCGCCGAAGAGGTCCGTCGCCGCCGCCGGCTTGCCGCGTTGTTGATGATGAACGTTCGAGCCCGCCCCCGCCGCCGCGCTCGTCATGCCGAAATCGGCGAAGATATCCCCGGAGGTTCCGGACGCGGTGTTGCGCCTGCTGTGCCCCGCGCTGCCCGGCGGCGGCGCGAGGGGCGCCGGGGAGCTCGGGATGGATCCCCGGTTGTTGTTGCTGCTCCCGGGCGTGGACATGATGATCTTCGGGACGAAACCCGATTTAGGCCCGGCGGTTGCCGCGTTGGTATCCTCAAAGTCGTCGTCGTCGTCGAAGCTCGCAAAGTTGGGCTGCGATGAGCCGTGCGTGTGTCCGTGGGTGGACGCGGCGGCGGGTGCGGCGGCGCGCGGTGCGGGCGGCGTGTGGTGCGTACGGCCCGAGTGGGGAGCCGACCGGGCGTTTTCGTTGAAGCCGGATGAAGAGTTTGAGTTCCAGTTTGATGATCTCGCCGGCGCGGTGGCTCGTGGGATGTTTCCGCCGCGTGCCTGGTCCGATGATATGCCGCCGTACTTGTTCTGATTGGCGATGGCCTTGTCGCGGACCTCGGCGATGGCGGTGGGATCCTTGAGGAGCTGCGGAGAGGAGGAAGCGGGGGGGCGGGCCGTCGGGTCAGAGAGATTCTCAAGATGTGGTCGGGGGACCGAAAAACGGGATGCGGGGCTGTGGGGTCGCGGTCGCGGGCGTTCCGCGCGGGTTGGGCGGCGATCTCGCCGTGGAATGTCGCGTGTACACGTGGATATGACGGCGGCGCACCTTGACGAGGGTCTGGCACTTCTGGCGGACGTTGATGCCCTGGTCCCTGCCGCTCGGCTCCTTGTACTGGAAATTCTCGAGCCTCTCGATCTCGTAGATGTTCTGCTGGAGTTGACGCGTCACGCTCTCGTCGCCGTGCGCCACGAGAAACTCCATGAGCGTCAGAGCCTTGTACACGTGCCTCCACTCGTCGCCCCTGTGCTCCAGGCGCTGCCACAGCGTCCGCATGATCTCCCCGCAGTCGCTCCGGTTGCGCGTGTGCCGAGCGATATCCTTCATGGCTTGACCGTGGACCCCCCAGTTTTCCTTGCCGGTCGCCTCCAGGACCTTGACCTCGACCTCGGATTTACCGTAGTGGTTGTAGGCCTTCTGCGCCTTCTGCGCGTACTTGAGGATGGAGTCCATGGCGTCCGATCTACTACGGCTAAGGGGAGGAGCCGGTGGGCCCTTCGGCCGGCACCGTTCGTATGAGCGACGTCAGCCTCAGATCATCGACTCTCCCATGCGCTTCGATACCAAGCAAGTCGAAAAACACCAAACCACTCTCTGCTTCTTCTGCTCACAACCGATGGCGGAGCGGCCCCTGTCCGGCGAGGCTGGGTGCCGCCGGACCCTCGCACGGCTCCGGGACGCCGCCGACGACCCCGATGAAGTAACGCGGACGCTCCGAACCCTACGGGCCGCCTGCAGGCGCGTCGTCAACCACGACGGGTACGGAGACTCTGGCCTCGAAACGAACGTCGTGGGATGGATGTTGGACGCCGGTGTCCCGGGCGCGGTCGCCGACGCCATGCGCGCCAACGCCGGCGACGAGGACGTCCAGGTGGAGGCGTCCAAGCTCGTGAGCGACCTCGCCCGCGCGATGGCCGAACACGCGGGCGGGCGCATCGACCGCGATACGCGCGATGACGACGCCGAGTCGTCACATCTGGATCCTGACGAAGATCCACCCCTCGTCTCACCCGACGCCACCGACGACGACGAATCAGATCCCATCGGAGACGCGTACTTCGACGTCGGGTACGCCACGCGCGTCGCGGAGTGCGCGCGGATACTGTCGCAAACATCCCCGGTCCATCCACGTACGACGCGCGTGAAGGGCAAGGGACGCGGTGAGGAGGAAGACGACGGTTCAATCGAGGAGGAGAGCACAGCTGTGATTGAATCCGATTCGACGTCGACGCCGACGCGAACGGAATCGGACGTGGACGCCCTCGTCGCGTCCTTGGGCACGCTCAAGTTCTTCCGGGACGTCGGATCCGACCACGCGGTGCGCGTGATGCTGCGCGCGGCGACGGTGGAGGAGTTCCGCGGCGCACCCGGGGTATCAATAGTCAAAGAGGGTGACGTCAACGACGCTGTTAGAATCGTGCTCGGCGGCGAGGTCGGCTGCCACGTGCGCCTTCGGCCCGGCGAGTGCGAGAACGGCGGTCACGTAAGGGACGACGATGGTCCCTCATCTTCGGATGGGCCTTTAGTATCTATCGACGGTATCGACGACGACGTGGAGGCGCGAAAGGTGAGCGAGTATCCGATAGTTAACTCCGAGGTCGGGGTTAACATTGATGACACCGTGGAGGGTTTGTTCGGGCCGCGGCGGGAGTTGGACTTTAACGGCGGCGGCGGCGGCGGACCTGGCGGGATCCTCCGCACGGGCAGATGGTTCGGCACGCGTGACCCCGTGGTGGTGACCGACGGCGTCGGCGCGTGTACGTCGATGGCTACGTACGTCACCAGAACCGACGATGTGATTCTCCTGGCGATTTCCTCCGAGCTCTGTCGCGAGTGTCTGGTGGAGAGCGCGGTGGCCGGTTCGCTGACGGGCTTCTTCGGCGACGCGGGCGGCGACGACGACGAGGTTAATGCCGGCACGTCGTCGATGGCGCCCCGGGCGGGGTGGGAGTACGGTGAGAGTGTCTGGGACGCCGCGGAGCGCTCGAGGCGTTTAGAAAAGTCGTGTCCGATGCGTGTTTATTTCGTGGACACCGGGTTGACGGACGCTTTGCTTCATCGCTCCATGGGTTCGCACCCGCTGAGTCCGCGGGTGCAGATCGCGGCGCTTCGCGCGATCCGAACCGTCGCGTTGGAGCCGTGCGGGGAGGCGACGCGGCGTTTGCTTGGGGCGGCGGGGGCGCTCGATAGGGTGGCGGCGGCGGCGACGGCGGCTGAGTTTTATGGTGGAGAGGACGGCGGCGCCGGCGTCAAGGAGGAGGCGAAACTGTGTTTACAGGCGCTCACGATGGGGTGCGAGCAAAACATGCGGGCGGCGCTGGCGCTGGGATGCGAGCGCATGGTCTGGTAGCGTGACATGACTAGGACATGTTCGGTGGAATGAATAACATACCCTAAACTCTAACTTTGTTTTCAGATGAACCCGGGCGGCGCCACCTTGCGAAGCTTGAGCGCCAGATCCGCCGAGAACGGCAGCAGCCTGCTCGCCCTCTGCGCCAGGAACGAGTGACACGTCGCCATCATCTCCTTACCCTGCCGACGTGACACCAGGCCCGTATACGACGCCCTCGCGACAGTCTCGCCGACGGCGAGCGCCGCCGACGGAAGCAGCGGGTGCGCCGTCAGCGACGTCGCCTTCAACTGCGCGCACAGCTGTTCAATCATCGTCGCAGCCTCCTCGGTACTCCCCGCGCACCACAGCGCCTGCGCCGCGAACGAACGCACCGCGAGCAGCGCCGGCATGTCCGCTCCAGCCTCCGCGACGGTGGACAGAGGCGTCGCGTCTTTTCCCCGAGTTCGCCGGGCGCTGTCGAGCAAGTCCCCGTTTCTGGACCCGACTCCGGAGGCGCCCAGACGCCTGTACGCCGGATCGTCCGCTCCGAGGTGCAACGACCTGAACGGCTCCCGTCGCAGCGCCTTCCTCCACAGCGCCACGGCGGCATCCGGCTGACGCGTCGCGGTGAGCGCCGCCATTCGCATCGCCAGACACCACGGCGCGATTTCCGCGTGTGAGGACCTGTCGTGCGTGATGCTCGTCGCCGCCGCGAGCGCATCTTCCCATCGCCCGAGGTGCGCGTCGGCGACGGCGCCGAGGCACCTCGCGAGGTCCCCTAGCCGCGCGTCGCCCCACCCTTTCTCGGTGATGGCCACGCACGCGCCAGCCGCGTGTCGCGCGGTGACCCAATCGCCCTGGCAGCATCGGCCCAACGACAAAAATAAAAGCGCGTGACCAGACCGGGGCGGGGGCGGTGTCTTGGCGAACGTGAGCTTCTGTTTCTTGCCGTCCGCGAGCGCGCTCCGGGCGTCGGTGGACGTGCGGAGCCTCGAGGCGGCGTCGGCGGCGCGAGCAGCCACCGCGACCTCCGCGTCGTTCGATTTGTTCGCCCCTTCCCTCAACTTGGACTCGAACACGCCGTCGAGGTCCAGCATCTTTTGCGCCTTGTCAAGCAGCTCACCGCGCTGGCGCTCGGGGCATAGCACCGCCACGGCCGCCACGAGCGTCGCGGCGTCCACCGCCGAGGCGCCGGGGCAATCGGAAAACGCGCGCCCGTGCGCGATGACCGAGTGGCACGCCGCTTGCAACCGACCGGACCAGACGCTCGCGAGGCTCAGCTCGACGCACGCGACGAGCGCCAACGACTTCTTCGCGATGTCCCTCGTCGCTTTGGAAACGTTCTTATCCTTCGAGAGCTGTTTCCCGAAGGCCACGACGTCGCCGATGCCAGGCGCCATCGAGTTCATGGCCCTAAATTCGTCAACCTCCATAGCCCACGCGTTATGTCCCGCCATCACGCTCGTGTCTAAACCCGACACCGGCGCTTGCGACGCCGACGCGATGTTTTCACGCGTAATGTTATCATCACCGTCGGTGGAGAAGAAGTCCATCCCGAGCTTGGCGATGGACCGCGCCACCGCCGGCTCCACTTGCTTGAACCGGCCGGAGAGTTTGCGAATGATGGCGAACGAGTTGCCATCCACGCATCCGTTCAATCCGCACGCGCCGCGTCCGGATTCACGGCCGAACGCCGCGGGGAACATGGAGTGCACCAGGTTAAGCGCGTTCCTATCCGCGCCCGCGTTCGCGTTTCGTAACCGTTGGTCGTCCAGCGGCCACTTCATGCCCAGTATTTGCATGCCGCGGCGAAGGTTACGCAGCGGCGCGAAGTTTCCGTCGTCGGCGGCGGAGTGCAAACCGCAGAAGAGCAGCGGCGGGTGCCCGTCACCGAGCCCGAGGGTCAGCCTGTTGGCCAAGATCGCCCAGGACGCGGATCGCACCTGGAGAATCTTGCGATCGGCGTCGTCGAGCAGCGCGGCTCTGATCGCCTTTAAGTTTTTCGCATCCACGCCCGACGCGGACGTTACGCAGCGCTGGTAAAACTTGTTGAGCGGAATACAAGCGTCTGTCCACGCCGACGCCGCGACCCCGGCGCTGGCCACCGAGGCGAGCGCCAACAGCTGCGTGCCCCTGCGCAGGTGTGCGAGCGCCGCGTTCTCGTGGCATCGCACCCTCAGGCCGAACGCGCCCGCCGCGGAGATGGCCTCGTGGGGGTGAACGTCGGCGGACCACCCTCGTTCGTTAATCGTTCCGCTCCTAGACGACGACTGGCTGACCAGCGTGCCCGTGCTCGGTATCCCTAAACTCGCGTCGCTGTCCGTAGCCTCCACCGTGGACGACGAGTGCCGGCGCGTGCCGCCGCCTGATGCCATCGGGCGCAGCTCCACGTTCCCCAGCTGCCTCTGAACGTCGGCGACTCTGTTTCTCTCATCCGATTCCAACGCGGCGACGTCCGCGGAGGACAACGTGGCTAAATGCCTCGCCACCGCCTCGTACAGCGACGCCGTGGACGCCGGATCGTTGAGCCAATCCTCCGCGCGTGATGCGGACTCGCGCAGGGATAGCACGGCGTCGATGTGCGCGGCGCGGCGGTGTCGCGGCGGCGTCGAGAGGTACACGTTTTTGCGAACGGCGTCGTTGACGAAGCGGATCTGCGCGATTCGTCCGATTCGTCCGCGGCTGCCCTCGCCGCCCCTCGGTCTGCCGTGGTACACGTCGGCGACGGTCTTGGGCTTGCGGAGGGGGAAGTCGAGGCCGTCACCCGCGAACTCGACGTGCGCCAACTGGGCGTAAACCTCGGCGGACCCGAACGCGTCATCCGTGGAGGCCCAATCGGGCGCTAGGTACCCGCGGGCAATTAGCTCCGCCACCGCGGAGGATGCCCTGGAGACGTACTCGACGCTGTCCAGGCCAGCCTCCACGGTGAGGGCGTCGCTCTCCTTCTCGGGGGGCGCGAATTGGATGCGCGGCTTGCCGTCGACGCTGATTCGCGACGATTCGCCGACGAATATGTCGACGAGCGCGGTGGCCGCCCTCGCGTGCGACTCGGATCGAAGGCGTTGCTCCTCGCGGTCCATCGGTGAACTCGGGTCCTCCTCGCGTTCCACGCGGGCGAGCGCGCGCTGGATGCACTCGCACGCGTGGACGCTGCCGAAGCACTCGCCCAGCGCCGAGAGGACGCCGATCGCGACGGCGGCGTCCTTGGACAGAGAATTTTTTACATTTTCGGAGGCGATCTCCGCGAGGGACATCGACGTGATTTTGCCGGCGGATGGCGTCAGCGAGGGTTTAGTCTCGTCGGTGCGTACCTTGACCTCGCGGACGCCGTGGGTGTTCTGCGTCACGGACACCGCGCCGCTATCGCACAGCAACTCGCACGTCATCGACGCGAACAGAGCGTTTCCGCCCGTCTGTCCGTAAATCGCCTGGTGAAGCGACGCGGGTAAGCCGCAAATCTCAGACTGGTTAGTCATGGACGCGCCGCTCTTCACGCTGGACGCTCTGGAGCTACCGTCGCTGTCCGACGCGTGGTTCCCATCGGAGAGGTTCCCACCGTGCGCGGTGTCCACCTCGGATCCCGTCGAGGTACGGCGATTTCCGTTGGTCTTATCTTTCGGGAGTAGCCGCGAGGCGCAGACGTTTTCCACCAGCACTCGCAAATCCGACTGCGACATCGGCGCCAAGTCAACCGTCGTCGCGTACGTCTGTCCGAGCATCGACTCGAGCTGCCGCCGTGACTGCGTGTCCCAGATCTTGCTCGTGTAGTCGATGGTCATCATTTGCTCCAGCGTGGTCCACGACGAGTCGTGCTTGGAACCCCCCGATTGAGGGTTCACCACCGGCGCGGGCGCGTCTTTTTGCTTTTCGTCAATTTTGGAAAACTGTGAATTCGCGTCCGACGCCGCCTCGGTGAGCGACGATAGACCCCTGCCGGACGGGATGGACTCGAGCCTGTCGAACGTCTTGGTACCGCCCTTGCGACTTGTGCTGCTGACGAGTTTCCGCCCGCCCGCGGGTTTAGAGCCGCGTTCGAGATGCGTCATCATGACCACCATCGGTATGCTGCATTCCTCTAAGATGGCCCGCACCAGCCCCATGGAGAGCGGGTCCAGCATGTGCGAGTCCTCGACGAAGAGGAGAAAACCGGGAATGGAGGGTTGCGCCGGAGCCGCCTGCGTGGACCGCCCCAGAAGCAGCCGCTGCAGCATCAGCGCGAGCGCCTTGCACGCGCGCTTGACGCCCTCCTCGGAGAGGAGCAGCGACGCGAGTGAAAGTTTCCGCCGGTCCACGCTCGCGGTGAAGCGCTCGTTGTGGTCCCTTCGTTGCACGCCGTTGCGTTGCCGCGTGAACGCCACGGATGCGCTCAAACGCCCGGCGATGACCGGGTAGGTTCTGCCGCCGATCGTCGGTTCATCGTCGAACGCGTCGTCTGCATCGGAACGATCGGGGCTTTCCATCGAGAGAGTCCCGGTGGACTTGATCTCCGAGAGCCGGCCCGCGCCGCCGTTCGATGACGCGCGCTTGGCTGGCGAGTGATTGCCAGACGGGATGTCGAGTGACATGCGTTTGCGCGCGTTGGAGATGGCCACGCCCGCGTCGCCGCCCGCTCGTGGGGTCTGGCGTTCGTGCCTGGCGCCGTCGAGGGTTCCGCCCTCGCCGTCGGAACTTTCAGAATCCGTCTCGTCGAATACGTGCGGCTGCAGCGGAATGTACGATTCCCCAAATCCATCCGCGAGCAACGCGGCGGTGGCCACCGGGGATAAGTACTCGTACGCGTCGTTCACCGCGGCGCTGGACATGGCGTCGAGGATGTTAACCTCGGCGTTGTGCGTGGTGTTGGTTCGTCCGCCGGAGCCCATCGAGCCGGAGCCCATGGACGTTTCTCGGTGCGCGAAGCCCCGGCCGGCGGAGCCGCGGCTCGACGACGCCTTGGCCGGTTGTTGCAAACTGTGTAAGCTGAGCCCGGAACCCTTCTTCGAGTTGGACCTCGACGTGTCCTTGCTTCCGCCGCTGAAGCTCGGTGTTCGTTCGCCGAGCGCCAGGCCGAACGATCGCGAGCCGCTTCCACCGCTGAGACCGTCGGAGCCGCTGTCGGTGCCGAGCTGCCACTTGCCGCCGCTGCCGTCGCCGTTGTTCGATCCCGTGCCAGAGCCGGAACCTCGAACCTTGCCGTCCGCGGTGTACCCCTCGGGCTCCTCGAGCTCGAGCAGCTCCAGGATGGGCTTGGCGTAACGGCCGTAACGGTCGAGCGTGTCGCCGCACGATTCCAACAGCGCCACCATCGCGTTCTTCCGCGACCGCCAGCTCGTCTCCTCGGCGAAACCGAGGAGCTGACGAAAGACGGAGACGAACGGCTTCAGCGGCTGAGCGCCCGCGACGTTGGCGCTGCCCACCGGCTGGCACCCGCGCACTCTCAGCAGCCAGAGCCGTCGCACCTCCGGCGTGTCCAGCACCGCGGAAGCCGCCTTGGTCTTGCCGCTGTGCGGCGGTCCCTCCAAAAACAAAAGCCTCGGCGCCATCGCCTCTTGCGCCTCAGCCACCACGCGCTTAGCCGCCATCAGCGTCGTTTCACGCGATATGGCGGGTAGGTTGGGCGGGCGCTTGGCGCGCATGGACCGCGTGGGACGCTCGGCGCGGTAGAGAGAGTCAGCCGCGGCGCACGCGGCGGCGGCGGCTGAAAGCGCCGCCGCCGCCGAGGGCGACGGTTTGGCAGCCTTCTCCGTGGACAAGAGTTCATCCTTTGAGGACTTTTTCGAGTCGGCGTCGGAATCCTTTTTTTTCGATTTGGACTTCCCGCCCTCCTCGTCCTCTTCCTCGATGATCGTGGCGCCGTCGTTCTTGCCCCGCATCCGTTCCTCTCGCCCGCCGTCGTTCTTGCCGTACATCTCGACGAGGTCGGCGGGCATCAGCACGGTGGGCCCTGGCGCGAGCCCGTCGCCAGTTTCTTTACCCCGTTCGCTCAGCTCCAGCATGCCCAT
>Ga0209425_10004971_pt1 | contig 13266 bp, 13 predicted proteins | sample COG_05_FD_184749 | JGI IMG/M metagenome (GOLD analysis project Ga0209425, IMG submission 184749) | Pelagic Microbial community sample from North Sea - COGITO 998_met_05 (SPAdes) (version 2) | ecosystem: Environmental > Aquatic > Marine > Neritic zone/Coastal water | place: Helgoland, sampling... | reverse complement strand
TTTCATTTAAGAAATGTTGGATTGCAGAATATTATGAATGTGAACTACCCCAATAGTTTTTAATTTGTTTTTCTTATCAAAAACACAAAGTGATGTTATCTTTTTATTATTCATTAAAGATAGAGCTTTTGCTGCTAAAGAGTCTTTATCAATATTTATTGGATTTTTAGTCATAACCTCACCAACTGTTACTGAATTTAAATCCAAATTTTTTTGATTAATTCTTCTAATTTGACCATCGGTTATAATACCTTTTGTTTGTTTTTTTTTATTTTGCACAATTAATATACCAAGTTTTTTATTACTTAATATTTTTAACGCATTTTTCATTTTTAAATTTTCTTTCACAAAAGGAATTTTGTTTCCTTGCAACATAACATCTTCAACTGTTTTTAGTTTGGCACCTAAACTTCCAGCAGGATGTATTTTCTTAAAATCTAATTTATCGAATTTCCTTTTTTTCATAGTTGCAATTGCCAAAGCATCACCCAAAGCTAATTGAACAGCCGTACTTGAAGTTGGTACAATCCCAGCAGATTCCATTACTTGAGGAGTCAATAATTTAATATCAGAGGCTTTATACAAAATAGAGTCTTTTTTTGAAACTATGCCAATTAATTTTATTTTACTTCTATTTGCATACTGAATTATATTCTTGAGTTCATTTGTTTCTCCAGAATTACTAATTAAAATCAAAATATCTTTTTTTGATACACTTCCAAGGTCACCATGTGATGAGTCACTTGCTGATAAATAAAATGAAGGGGTTCCTACAGAGGAAAGTGTAGCAGCAATTTTATTTGCTATTAAACCACTTTTGCCAACTCCACAAAGAATTACTTTAGACTGACATTTTACAATTTCTTCAACAGCTAAATTAAATGAATTATTTATTTTTTTTTTTAATTTTGTTAAAGCTTTAATTTCAAGATTAATTACTTCATTTGCTATTTTTAAAAAATTTTTTTTTTTCATTTAATGAGCCCAGATATCATCTTTAAATAATGCTAAGTCAAGTTCAACTCTTGTGTTTAAAAATTTCAAACACTTTTTGTATAAATCAATTCTTTTTTCTCTTTCCAAAATTTTGATTAATTCACCATGAATTTTATGAAGATAAATTACATCGTTAGCACAATATTTAAGTTGAGCTTCAGAAAGTTTTCCTCCAAAGTCTGAAGTTTGAAACTGTTTACTAATATCAATATTAATAAATTCCTTGATTAAAGTTTTAAGTGAATGATTGTCAGAATATGATCTTGCTAATTTAGATGCAATTTTAGTATCTAGAATATTGATCGTATTAATTTTGAGGTAATACTTAATATGAGCTATATCAGCTCTACCGTAATGAAAAATTTTAGTTATTGTTTCATTTGTTAACACTTTACTTAAATTTGGTGCATTATAGTTTGTTCTATCAAGCTGAATTATATGAGCATCAGCATTTCCCGTTGATATCTGTATTAAACATAAGGGGTCACGTCTCACATTAAGACCCATAAATTCTCCATCAACAGCTATTACATTGCCTAAATTTAAATCATCTGGTAAATCATTTTTGTGAAGTTTAATATTAATACTCATTATTTAATTATATATATATGATAGTAAAAAATTGTCTAATTTTTGGCGGGAGCGGTCAAATAGGTAGAAATCTAATTAGAAAGTTAGCACAAAATAACCACAGGATAACCGTTGTAACTCGAAATATCCATCAAAAAAGTTATAAAATCAAAACCCAAGCTAATGCAGGATATATTGATATTATTGAGGCTAATATTTTTGATGAAAACAAAATTAGAAAATTATTTGAAAATGCAGATATTTGCATAAACTTAATTGGAATTTTATATGAAAAAAAACCAGGAAGTACATTTGAAAATATACATGCCATATTCCCCTCATTATTAGCAAAACTATGTAAAGAATATAATTTAAAACAGTTCATACACTTATCTGCACTTGGGATAAATCAGGCTACTGACTCAAATTATGCCATTAGTAAATTGAAAGGTGAGATGAATGTAATGAAAAATTTTCCAATGGCAACAATTTTGAGGCCGTCAATAGTTTATTCAGTTGATGATAATTTTACAACTAATTTCATGTCTTTGTTAAATTTAATGCCAATTTTTCCTCTTTACTATTCTGGCCAAACTAAATTTATGCCCATCCATTGTTCAGATTTGACTGATATTATTTATAAAATAATTTCAAAAAAAATTTATTCAAATATCATTGAGTGTGTGGGCCCTGAAACTATAACTTTTAAAGAAATTATAAAAAAATTGCTAAAATTAGTTGGAAAAAAAAGAATACTGTTAAGTTTGCCATTATCAATAGCTAATTTGACTGCAATTTTTTTGCAGCTATTTCCAAAACCTTTACTAACCACCGATCAGTTAAAACTTTTAAAATATGATAATATTTTATCTGGTAAATATAAAACTAATTCAGATATTGGTGTGCCAGCCACAAAATTTTTTTATGATGAGGTTAAAAGATATTCTTATATGTGGAGAGAGGGTGGTCAATTTTCGACTGAAAAGTATAATCTTAAAGATAATATTAATAATTAAGCAGATTTAATTTTTTTCTCAATAAATTCTGGCACTTCTTCTTTATCAACTCCATCATCTTTCTTACCTTTAGGTTGATATGCATATAATAAATGTAGTTTACAATAAGAAAAATCTTTTAAAGATGATCTACCACAAAAATAGAATGATGACTCATCAGGATGACCTATTGGCCATTTGCATGAATTTTCATCAAGCTCTTCTAATTGTTTTGGTTGTTCTGGCTCAAAATCTTTTTCTATAATTAATGATTTAAAACGACTTCCTCTAATTTTTTTCTTTTTCAAATTTTTATCTTCAAGAATATTTTCAAAGCTTTTATTAGATGTTGCAGTTCTGGTTTTAATTTTAGCTGATAAGTTAAGACGATGAGCTTTACCAATTACAGCATTTCTACTTATGCCACCTATAATTTCAGCAATTTGATTGGCAGTATTCCCCTTACCCCAAAGTTCTTTAAGCTTTTCAACTTTTTCATCAGTCCAACTCATAAAATCAATATATAGTACTTGGTTAAAATTAAAATACTATATACTGATAAAAACTTTGGTTTAACAAGTAAATTATCCAAGTTATTAACATGAACTTGAAATGTTTGATAAGTTAATCTTTCAATCTCAACTTGTATCTAATTATTTTAATTATAGAAGATATTATGGCAATTTATATTTATGAGTTATTTAGTAAAAAATTATAATAGAAAAAAAATATCATTTAAAAATGGCAAAGGTAGTTATTTATTTGCAACAAATGGAACAAAATATTTAGACTTCGTTCAAGGAATTGCCGTAAATTCATTAGGCCATTCTCATCCAAGATTAGTTAAGGCTATTAATGATCAAGCAAAAAAACTTTGGCATGTTTCTAACGCTTTTACAATTCTTGAGGGAGAAGAGTTAGCTAAAAAATTAGTAAAAAAAACCTTTGCAGATTATGTATTATTTCAAAATAGTGGAGCAGAAGCTACCGAAGCTGCTATAAAAGCTGCTCGTAGATATTTTTATTCAATAGGTAAACCAAATAAAAATCGTATCTTATGTATAAAAAACTCTTTTCATGGAAGAACTATAGCTGCATGCTATGCGAGTGGAAGTAAAAAAATGATTGAGGGGTTTGGACCCAAAGTTCCAGGATTTGACCATATTCAATTTAGAAATTTTGAACCAAGATTTCCGAATATTAAAAATAAAATTAAAAAAAATACAGCAGCTATTATGGTAGAAACTATTTTGGGTGAGGGTGGTATAAAGCCTATACCCGATAAATGTCTTAAATATTTGAGAAAAATTTGTAATAAAAAAAAGATATTGTTGATTTTAGATGAAGTTCAATGTGGGATAGGTCGTAGTGGTGATTTTTTTGCGTTTGAAAGATCGAAAGTAAAACCAGATATTGTTCCTATAGCAAAAGGTATAGGGGGAGGCTTTCCAATTGGTGCGGTCTTGATGAGTAAAAAAGTAGCCTCTGGAATGACAGCAGGAAGTCATGGCTCAACATTTGGCGGAAACCCATTGGCAATGAAAATTGGTAACACTGTAATGGATTTAGTTTCAAAAAAAACTTTTCTAAGCAATGTAAAAAAAAATTCAAAATATTTTCATAATAAATTAAAAAATTTAAAAGAAAAATTTCCTAAAATTATTAAAGATGTGAGAGGTAGAGGTTTTTTGATTGGTTTACAACTCTTCAAAGATCAAACAAATTTTATAAAGCAACTTACAGATAATAAGCTTTTAACTATTAGAGCAGCTGAAAATGTTGTGAGAATTTTACCACCATTAAATGTAAAAAAAAGTGAAATAGATCAAGCCTTAAAGATAATAAATAAAGTTTGTTTAATAATAAAAAAATGAAACATTTTATTAATTTAAAAGATATTCCAGCACAAGATTTAAGAAAGATTTTGAATGATGCCAAAAAAAGAAAAAGTTTAAGAAAAAATTTAAATACTCTAGAGCCAGACAAAGGGTCGCCTCTTAAAGGAAAGTTACTAATCCAAATGTTTGAAAAATCAAGTTTGAGAACTAGATTAAGCTTCCATTTAGCAATTAAGCAACTTGGTGGAGGAGCCATAACATTGAGATCTAATGAGCTTCATTTAGGTGATGGGGGAGAAACTCTTGAAGACACAGCAAAGATTTTATCTACTTACGGTGATGGTTTTATGATAAGAGCTGATAGTGACAAAAAAGTTGAAAATGTTAAAAATAATATTTCAATTCCAGTAATAAATGGATTGAGCCCATCATCACATCCTACTCAAGTCTTATCAGATATTTTTACGATAGAAGAAATTAAAAAAAAACCTATATCTAAATTGAAAATTTCTTGGATTGGTGATTCTAATAACGTTTTAAACAGTCTAATTGCGGCTTCAGTAAAATTAAATTTTAAATTAAGTATTGGATGTCCAAAAAAGTATCAACCAAGTAAAATTATATTAGATTGGGTCAAAAAGAATAAAAAAAAGATATATATTTTTAATGAGGCAAAAAAAGCAGTAGCCGATGCAGACATAATCTTTTCAGACAAAGTAATTTCATTAAATGATAAAGTAGATAAAAAAAAAAAATTATCTCAATTTAAAAACTTTAAGATTACTACCAAGCTGATAAGTGAAGCCAAAAAAAATTGTATATTTTTACACTGTTTACCAAGAGGCTCGGAAGTGGAAGAAAAAGTCTTCTTAAGCAAACAGTCAAAAGTTTGGCAGCAAGCTCTTAATAGAGTACATGTTCAAAAAAGTATTTTACTGTATTGTTTTGGTAAATTACGGTAGGGGTTGAGGACTATCAGAGTTTTGATTTAAATATTTGATAATTGATGATCTATCTTCCTCTTTTCTCAAACCTGCATAAGCCATTTTAGTTCCTTTTATCCACTTTGCTGGTTTTAATAAAAAACCATTAAGTTCCTCAAACGTCCAGGATTTTTCATAACCAGCTAAAGCTTTTGAATACTTATAATCACTTACTCCACCAACTTTTCTTCCAACTACATTATATAACGCCGGGCCAATTTTGTTTTCTCCACCTTTAACTATTGAATGACATGCTGCACATTTTTTAAATATTTTTTCTCCACTTGCAACATCACCCAAAGCCATCAGGGCTGTAATATCAATTTTTTCTTCGGTAATTTTAGCTGATGATCCCATAGTGTTTGCAACTTGTTCTACCTCAACATTAAATCCTGGTATTTTTGGCTTTTCGACGTGAAATATCAGATTAGAAATTTTTCCAATTCCTATTATTAGGAGAGCAACCATCAAAATAGCTGCAACTATTTTATTTATTTCAAAAGAATCCATTTTATAAAAATTTATTTTGAACGTATAACATTATAAATTAAAAATTGCTTATATTTTAATGTACAATTTTGCCTCTGTTTATAATCTAATTTAAAATAAAAAAAAGAATGAAAACAATAATTATAATTCCATCTAGATTATCTGCGGTAAGGTTGCCAGGTAAACCACTATTAAAAATTAATGGTTTATCAATCATTTCACATGTATTTAAAAAAGCGGTGGAAGCAAATATAGGGGAAGTTTATGTCGCCGCAGAAGATCAAGAAATAATTGATGATGTGCATAAAAATGGAGGTCAAGCAATTTTAACAAACAATAAGCACAAAACAGGTACAGATAGAATATTTGAAGCTCTAAATAAAATTGAAAGTAAAGGTATTGAGCTGGTCATGAATCTTCAAGGAGATGAGCCATTAATGAATATAGAGGACATTAGAAATCTACATAGAAAAATGATTGAAACAAAATCAGCGTTAGGAACTTTGGCTTCAAAGATATTAGACAGAAAAGAATATGTAGATAAAAATGTTGTTAAGGTAATTACAAAAGAAAATTTAGATAATTCAAAGTTCCCAGAAGCCATTAAATTTGTTAGAGAATTAAATGAGCCTTATAATAATACCTACCATCATTTAGGAATTTATTGTTATCAATTGGAAACGTTAAAAAATTTTGTTTCCCTAAATCAATCACAAAATGAAATTAATCAAAAATTAGAACAATTAAGGGCTTTAGATAATAATATAAAAATTAATGTTTCTTTTGCAAAAGAGTCTTCGATAGGAGTTGATACAGAGGAGGATTTTCTGGCTATAAAAAAAATAATGGACTATAAATCTTAATGAATAAAATTTATTTTCAAGGTACCTATGGGGCATATTCTCATTTAGCAGCCTTATCAGTTGATCCAAAAGCTGAAATAATACCTTGTAAAACTTTTGATGAATGTTTTTTAAAAGCATCAAAAGATGTTAGTTCAAAAATGATAATTCCAGAGTCTAATAGAATTACAGGCAATATTGGTATCGAATATTTAATTTTTGAATACCGTTTAAATATTTATTCAGAGTATTTTCAAAAAATAGAACATAACTTACTTGGACTTCCTGGAGTTAAAATATCTGAAATTAAAGATGTTTACTCTCACGGTCAAGCATTATCTCAATGTTCTAATTTTATTAAATCTCAAAACTTAATTGAACATGTTAGAGCGGATACAGCTGGATCAGCAGAAATGGTCTCAAAAAATAGAGATAAAACAAAAGCAGCTATAGCGTCAGCTTTAAGTGCTAAAACTTATAATTTAGAAATTATTAAAAAAAATATTGAAAATGAAAAAGGTAATCTGACAAGATTTTTAATAATGGGAAAAAATATTTCACAGCCAGAATTTATGGATAAGAAATATATTACATCTTTTTTATTTAAGTTAAAAAGTAAACCAGCTGCTCTTTATCAATCTTTAGGTGGATTTGCGATTAATGGTGTCAATTTAACTAAATTACAAAGTTATCCAGAAAAAAATACATTCGACTCATTCTTTTTTTTGTGCGATCTTGATGGACACATTGATGACCCAAAGGTTCAAAAATCTTTAGAAGAGCTAGGATTACATTGTCAAGATTTTCACGTTCTAGGTGTTTTTGAAGCAGACAAACAAAGAGAAAAGTAAATTTAAAACTTTTCTTGTAGACTGGAAAATATTACTGCTATAATAGTTTTGGAGGCTAGAGGTGGGTGCTGCTTGAACCCGACCAGATCTTAACGGAAGCAGTCGTAGAGACAGTTATTCAGGTTCTAGTCTCCTAAAAAATATATATGAACAATAACTCTAAAGTATTAGCTCTAAAATACAGACCACAAACATTCGATGATTTAATTGGTCAAGAAGTTGTTACAGAAACAATAATTAATTCAATTAAAGCAAATAAAGTTCCTAATGCCTATCTCTTTACAGGAATAAGGGGTATTGGAAAAACCACTACTGCCAGAATAGTGGCTAAATCATTAAATTGCTTAAACGGAATAGAGAAACTATGTAAAGATAAATTATGTGACAACTGCAACGCTATCGCTAATTCTAATCACATTGATGTATTAGAGATGGATGCGGCTAGTAAGACCGGTGTAGATGACGTCAGAGATTTAATTGAATTTTCTAGATACGGACCCACTTCATCAAAATATAAAATATTTATAATTGATGAAGTTCATATGTTAAGTAAGCAGGCATTTAATGCTTTGCTAAAAACTTTAGAAGAACCACCAGAGTATTTAAAGTTTATTTTTGCAACTACAGAAATCAAAAAAATACCAGTTACTGTAGTGTCAAGATGTCAGAGATTTGATTTATCAAGAATTAAATCATCCGAACTTTTTAAATTTATTAAAATGATTAAAGAAAAAGAAAAAGGAAAAGCATCAGATGATGCATTAAAGCTGATTGTCAAAATATCTGAAGGATCAGTGCGAGATGCTTTATCATTGTTAGATAGAGGTCTATTAGCAATGGATAATGATAGAGAGTTAGATTTGAAGGAAGCTCAAAAAATTTTTGGTTATTTTGATAAAACTCAATTAATAGATATTTTTAAATTAGTTTTGGAAGGAGAAGAAAAAAAAGTAATTGATTCATATAAAAAGATCTATGATCAGGGCATAGAACCAAAAGTTTTTATAAATGATTTTTTAGAACTAGTTTATTATTTTAAAAATATAAATTCTTTAACACCAGAAAGTACAAATTTTTCTTTAAATGATGAAGAATTTTATAAAATTAAAGAAATATCTGAAAATATAGATGATCAAGTCTTAATATTATTTTGGCAGTTTACTCTAAAAACTGTTGAAGAATTGGATATAGTTTTAAATCAAAATTTATCAATTGAGATGTTTTTAATAAGATTGATGTATCTTGTTTCTTCAAATTCAGAGAATAAATTAATTTACAAAGATGATTTATCAAAATCAATTGAAAATAAAGATGTTTTATCTGATATTAAAAATGAAACAATTAATCAAATTAAGAACGTAAGCCAAGAAAAAAAAATTAAACCTGAGTTACAAAATGAAATTAAAGCTGATGGAAAATTTTTAATTAATTCATTTGATGAACTTTTAAACTTTTGTTTTGAAAAAAAGGAAATGAAGCTTAAATATGAGCTTGAAAAAAATGTAAACCTTGTAAGTTTTAATAAAAACAGAATTGAAATATCCTTTAATGACAATTTAGATAAAAATTTTGTAAAAGATTTATCTCTTAAATTATATGAATGGACTGGAGAAAGGTGGATTATAACTTTTAGTAAGATAAAAGGTGAGATTTCAATTAAAGAGAAACAGAATAATAAAAAAAAAGAACTTATTGAAGATGCTAAAGATTCTGAATTATATAAAGTAGTTTTAGAAAAATTTTCAGATGCTAGCCTAATCAATGTAACCCAAAAAAATAAAGATGAATAAATGACTGATTTAAATAAAATATTAGATAAAGCTAGAGAACTCGAAGCTAAAATGAAAGAAAGTCAAGAGAACATAAAAAAAATTAAAGCTGAAGGAATTTCAGGATCAAATTCAGTAAAAGTAATTTTAGATGGCGAAGGTGAGATGCAAAAAATTGAAATTTCAGATAAACTGCTGGATGAAGAAAAATCAATTATTGAAGATTTAATTGTAGCCGCTCATAACAATGCAAAAGCCGATCTCAAAAGTAAAACGAAAGATGAAATTTCAAAAACAACGGGTGGATTTGGAATTCCAGGATTTAAGTGGCCACTTTAAATAATGCAAAATATTAATGAGATAGAAGAAATAATAAAATTAATTTCAAAACTTCCTGGATTAGGTCCAAAATCAGCAAAAAGAATAGTTTTAAAACTAATAAACAATAGAGATGAGCTAGTTAAACCAATGGCCAACATATTGGCCAAAATATATAAAAATGTATCAAGATGTAACTCGTGTGGTTCACTCAAATCAAATTTAAATGGCTGTATCAATTGTGAAAATGTAAAAGAAAAGTTCAATAAGATTTGTGTCGTTGAGGATATTGCAGATCAATGGTCTATTGAAAATTCAAATATTTTTCATGGTTATTTCCACATTCTAGGAGGAACAATATCTTCAGTGGGTCAAAAAAAAGAAGATTTATTAATTAATTCTTTAGTTGAAAGAGTAAATAAAGATAAAATTGAAGAAGTGATTTTAGCGACTAGTGCAACAGTTGAAGGCCAAACAACTGCATATTATATTCAAAGTAGCCTTAAAAATACAAAAGTTAAAGTTACAAAATTAGCCCAAGGTTTACCTGTTGGAGGTGAAATTGAAAGTTTAGATGATGGAACTTTATTTTCTGCCTTTAAAAATAGATCTAAATTAAATACTAATTCTGATTAATTTTTCTTTTCAATCTATTTTGATGCAATAATGGCTCTGTGTAACCTGATGGTTGATCTTTACCCTTAAAGATTAGATCACAAGCTGTTTTAAATGCTAGAGATCTTTCAAAATCATCACTCATATTAACGTATTTTTTATCTTTAGAATTTTGTTTATCAACAATTTTTGCCATTTCTTTCATTATTTCTATCACTTGAATTTTAGTTGTTATTCCATGATGAATCCAGTTTGCAATATGTTGAGATGAAATTCTTAAAGTAGCCCTGTCTTCCATAAGGCCTATATTGTTAATATCAGGAACTTTAGAACAACCAACTCCTTGATCTATCCATCTTACAACATAACCTAAAAGCGTCTGTGCAGAATTAGATATTTCTTTATTAATTTCGTCAACCGACCAATTAGGTCTATCAGATATTGGAATTGTTAAAAGATCATTAAGTTTAGCTGGGTCACGTTTTTTAATTTTCTTCTGTTCATCAAATATATTTATTTGATGATAATGGAGAACATGTAATGAAGCTGCGGTGGGAGAGGGTACCCATGCACAATTTGCTCCAGCTTTTAGATGATTTATTTTTTCATCCATCATTTCTTTCATTTTATCTGGCATGGCCCACATGCCCTTACCGATTTGTGCTTTTCCAGTAAAACCACATTTTAAACCAATATCGACGTTATTATTTTCATATGCTGAAATCCATTTAGATGACTTCATGTCACCTTTTTTCACCATCGGTCCCGCTTCCATAGATGTGTGCATTTCATCCCCTGTTCTGTCTAAAAAGCCAGTATTAATAAAAAACACTCTATCTTTAAGTGATCTAATACATTCTTTTAGGTTAGCAGAAGTTCTTCTTTCTTCGTCCATTATCCCAATTTTACAAGTAAATTTTTCAAGTCCAAACAATTCTTCTACTTTAGAAAAAATTAAATTTGTAAACGCAGTTTCATCTGGTCCATGCATTTTTGGTTTTACAATGTAAATTGAACCTTTTTTTGAGTTTTTCTTATTTTTTAAATCATGCAGCGCTGCTGCTGTTGTCAAAAAAGCATCCATAATTCCCTCAGGTATTTCACTTCCATCTTTCAAAATAATTGATGGATTCGTCATAAGATGTCCAACATTTCTAATTAAAAGCAAACTTCTGCCATGTAATTTTAATCCTTTGCCATTTTTTGATATGTAACTTCTGTCAGGATTTAGCTTTCTTTCTAAATTTTTTCCATTTTTTTCAAATTGAATTTTTAAATTTCCTTTCATTAACTCAAGCCAATTTCTGTAACAGATAACTTTGTCTTCAGCATCGACAGCTGCAACACTGTCTTCATTATCACAAATAGTGGAGATTGCTGACTCTGCTATAACATCACTAATTCCAGCAATATCATGGGCAGCACTAAATGCTTTTGGATTAATTATTATTTCAAAATGAAGATTATTATTTTTAATTATTATAGCTGTAGGTTTATTTGCATCACCTCTATGACCTATAAATTTTTCTCTATCTTTTAATTTGTACTCATAATCATCTTTATAGATGACTAAATCTTTATCTATAACTTTTAGAGCAGCAATATTTTTCCAACTAGTCCCTTCAATAGGAATATATTTATCAAAAAATTCTCTTACATATTTTATCACCTCTTGCCCTCTAAGAGGATCATATCTTTCACTACCACCCTCATCAGACTCAATTATATTTGTTCCGTAAAGACTATCATACAAACTTACCCATCTTGCATTTGCAGCATTAAGTACGTAACGAGCATTCATTATTGGAACTACCAATTGAGGTCCTGCAATATTTTTTATTTCATCATCTACATTAGATGTTTGAATTTCAAAATCTGGCCCTTCATTTTTTAAATAATCAATCTCTTTTAAAAATTTTTTATATTCTTCAATATTAATTTGATTTCCCTTATTTTTAATGTGCCAACCATCAATTTTTTTTTGTAAATCTTTTCTGATATTTATTAATTCTTTGTTCCTAGGAGCTAATTCATGAACAATTTTATCAAATCCTGACCAAAATTTCTCTGGAGAAATTGCTGTATCTTTTAGCAATTCATCATTAACAAAAGATAACAATACCTCTGAAACTTTGAGATTATTAATACTTACATAGTTATTTGACATTCGGCACTTTTAGAACTCTAGTAAATTTAAGTCAAATAATTAATAGAAGCACTGACATTTTGTTGTCATTTTTAACACATATGTAATAATTAATAAAAAATGAAAAATTATCTAAATTTTGAAATTGATATTAAAAATCTTGAAAACGAAATTGAAAATCTTAAAGATCCATATAACCAGAGTGGACTAACTGAAGTCGATACCCAAAAAATTTCAAATAAACAAAATCAATTAAATGAAAAATTAAAGACCATTTATTCTAACCTTGACCCTTGGCAAACAACAATGGTTGCTAGACATGAAGATAGACCAAAGTCAAAATTCTTTATTGATAACTTGTTTGAAGATTTTATTTCACTTTCTGGTGATCGTTTCTATGGAGAAGACAAATCAGTCATCGCAGGTTTTGCAAAATTTTATGGACAATCTGTATTGGTTATAGGACAAGAAAAAGGTGATGATTTAGACAGTAGAATTGAAAGAAACTTTGGAATGATGAGGCCAGAAGGATATAGAAAAACAATACGTCTAATGGAGTTGGCGAATAGATTTAATATTCCTATAATTTCTTTTATAGATACACCTGGTGCCTATCCAGGTGTTGGAGCTGAAGAACGTGGACAGGCAGAAGCTATTGCAAAATCAATTGAGTGTTGCATGAAATTAAAAGTACCAACATTAGCAATAATAATTGGAGAGGGTGGTTCTGGTGGTGCAATTGCTCTTGCTTCTTCAAGTAAAGTTATTATGCTTGAAAATGCAATATATTCGGTAATATCTCCAGAGGGATGTGCCACAATACTTTGGAGAGATCCAAAAAAAATGTTGGATGC
>Ga0209425_10004967_pt1 | contig 13270 bp, 12 predicted proteins | sample COG_05_FD_184749 | JGI IMG/M metagenome (GOLD analysis project Ga0209425, IMG submission 184749) | Pelagic Microbial community sample from North Sea - COGITO 998_met_05 (SPAdes) (version 2) | ecosystem: Environmental > Aquatic > Marine > Neritic zone/Coastal water | place: Helgoland, sampling... | reverse complement strand
TAGCTAAATTACTATAACAAGGTTTAACTCCAAAATAATTTTTTGCAATTAAAATGAAATTTGTGTCAAATAAAATATCTTTTATTGGTTTAAAATTAAATAAGGCACTTTCGTCATAACTATATTTTGATGAAACATATTCATTTTTCATTTTATTAAGGTTAAATTTAGAAATAAATTTTTTTTTTTTATCATCTAAATAAGTGCAATCTGTTTCTAGTGAAAATTTTATAATTTTTTCAACAATTTCTTTATCAAGTTTATAAGGAATTCTATAATAACCTTTTTTACTTAAAGTTTTGTTTATTTCATTAAAATTTAAATTTTTGTTCAAATTATAGTTATCTAAATAGTCATCTTTATTTTGTTTTCTGACTCTAATAAAACTAACAAAAAAACTTAATATTTTTGAAATTAAACCATTACTAAAACAGTAGCATCTCACGTATGATTGAAAAAATATTTTTGGTGTTATTTTTGATATTAAGTAAAAAAAATATCCAAAAAAAGTAAGAAAAACTGAAATTATATTTTTGATCATTTAAAATCTTTTTTTAATTTATAAGTATATTGTATAAAAAATTTTATTAATATAATGAAGTTGAAATATTTTATTTAAAGTTATTAGTAAAGCTTAATATAAAATTATAAATGAAAAGTTATATAAGCAAAATAAAAAAAACTTTTTTTCTAGATAATAATGAATTTTTATTTAGAAAATTTTTTGGCATATTTCCAAAAAAAAATGAAAGCAGGGAAAAAAAAACAATAATTTTCAATGCAAGTGAAAATTATTATGATTTATGCTATTCTTATTTATTAACAAAAGATAAAAAATATAAAAAATATAGAATTTTATTTTATATTCCCTTTTTTAGTTTTCATAAAAAAAGTCTGAAAAGAAATATTATTATTTTTTTTCTTTCTTTTTATTTTAATAATTTAATATTAATATTAAGAAATTATAAATGGAAAAAACTATATTCAGTAGTTTCAAACAATTTTACAAGTTTAAATAATTTTAATTTTTTTGAAGAAGTAAGATTGCTTAAATTAGCTGAAAAACAAATTGTAAAACTTAAGACTAAAAAGGATATTCATAATCTAAAATATAATGGAATTAAAATTGGTGATTTGATTTATGACACTTTTTTGAGGTATAAAAATACTCCAACCATTAATTTAAAGGATCCGTTTCTAATTGAAATATATGCAAAAATTATTTTTTCTTTTGAAAAATTAAAAAAAATAAAAAATAAAACTGCTTGTAAATTATTTTTTACAAACCAACTTTCTTATATTCATCATGGGTTTCCCTCAAGATTTTTTATAAGTAAAAATATAAAAATTAAATATTTTGGAGGCAAGGCATCATATTTATCTGATCATAATATAAATAATTATTGGCATTCTTATAATTTTAGAAAATTTCCTCAAATTTTTAAAAATTTAAAAAACAAAAAAGAAAAAATTAAAGAGGGAAAGCAACTGTTAATTAATAAGTTTAAAGGAAAAATAATTCCTCAAGAAACATCCATTTTAAAAAAAAGTGCATATGAAAAAAATATTAGACAAAAAATTAATAATTTTAAAGGTGTAATTTTTCTACATTGTTTCGTTGATGCTCCAACTGGAAGGGGAAAATGTTTATTTAATGATTTCTATGAATGGACAGATGAGACATTAAATTTTTTAGAAAAACAAAAATTATCTCATAAAATTGCTGTTAAGCCACATCCCTATAGTAAAGATGTTAGCAGTGAAACTGAATTAAATTTTAAAAAAAAATATCCAAATTTTGTTTGGTTAAGTAAAAAAATTTCTAATAAGCAAATCTTTTCAAAAAAACTAAAGTTTGGAATCTCAGCTCTAGGAACAGTCCTACCAGAAATTGCTTATCATAAAATATTTTGTATGTCTGCTGGAATGCATCCTTCTATGGCATACAATTTTGTTTATAGGCCAAAAACTAAAAAAGAATATTTTAATAAGATATTAGAACAATATAAATCTAAAAAACAAAGCAAAAAAAAACTAAGAAATAAAATTTATGAATATATTTACTGTGATTTTATAATGGATCATAATAAAGGTTTATTAGCAAAAAAAATTAAACTAAAAGAATGGAATTTTACAAAAAGCTCTATACTTATTAACTTTTTAGAAGAAGTAAAAAAATTAAAAATATTATAAACAAAAATATATAAAATTTAAAAGATTGGTTTAAGAAATTTTAAATGGAATCATTAAAAAAAGTAAATTCATTATTTGATCACAATCAAAAAAAAAAATTATATTTATTATTATTTGTAATTTTTTTTGTTTCAATTTTAGATCTTATAGGCATAAGTGCAATATTGCCAGTTTTGATAGTTTTTTCAGATCCAAAATTTATTGAAAATGATTTTATTATCCTAATTTTAAACAAAATAGGTTTTTTAGATGAAACAAATTTTTTATTTTATGCAATAATTTTTTTATTTTTGATATTTGTATTTAAAGTTTTTTCAAGTTTAATTTTGAATTTTATTAAGTATAAAATTTTATTAAGTTTTTATTCTCAAATTTCCAATAAACTTATGGGCAATTATATCAAGGTATCTTATTCAGAGTTTATTAAGTTAAGAATTTTTGAAAAAAGTAATGTAATCAAAACCGAAATAGAATATTTTATTTTGGGAGTAATTGATCCTATACTGATAATTTCTCTAGAGCTTTTAACAATAATTTTAATTTCAGCTTTTTTATTATTTTATGATGCTTCGCTTTTAATCAAGTTTTTTTTGTTTGGGTTTTTTATAACAATACTTTTAACTTATTTATTTTCTAAAAAATTAAAAATAATTGGAAATGAAAAATTATTGTTAAATAATCTTTTGCAAAAACAAATTTTTCAAGGTTTTCAAGGTATTAAAGATATTAAACTAGCTGTAAAAGAAAATTTATTTTTAAGTAAATATGAATTAATCACAAAAAAAATGAGTAATGTTTTAGCTTCGACCAAATCTTTACAAGAAGCACCAAGACTACTTATAGAATTATTAGCGATTACATGTTTTATTTTCATTATTATTATGGGTCTAGATAATCAAGAAGAATTTTCTAGTTTGATTGTAAAACTTGGAATTTTTGCTGCTGGAGCGTTTAGAATTCTACCAAGTTTAAATAGAATTGTTGTGTCTGTAAATAGTATTAAACAATGTCATAGTGTAATAAATGTAATTTATAATGATTATCAACTTAAAAATAAAATAAAAATAAATTTTTATGAACAAAATAATTTTGAAAAAATAAAAAATATTGAAATAAAAAATCTAAAATACAAATATATTGATAGTCAAGATTTAATAATTGATAACTTGAATTTAAAAATCAGCGCAGGGGATTATATTGGCATTTTTGGTAAGAGTGGTTGTGGAAAAAGTACTTTTGTAGATTTATTTTCTGGATTATTAACTCCCAATGATGGAAATATAGTTTGTAATAATAAAGATATAAGTTCTATAAAAACTATTTGGAAAAAAAAAATAGGGTATGTTCCCCAATCAATATATTTAAACAATGAAACTATAAAAGAAAACGTTGCGTTTGGTGAAAAATTTGAAAACATAAATGAAAAAAAAGTCTTAGAGTCAATTAAAAAATCAAGCTTGGATGATTATGTTAAGAGTTTGCCAGAGGGTATTAATGCCATTGTAGGAGAAAATGGTGTAAATTTATCAGGCGGCCAAATACAAAGACTTGGCATAGCACGAGCTTTATATAGAGATCCAGAAATATTAATTTTCGATGAGTCTACAAACTCTCTAGACGCTGAAACAGAGGACAAGTTCATGAAAGTAGTTAGCAGAATTAAAGATAATAAAATAGTAATTTTTATATCACATCAAAAGAAAATTTTGAGTGAATGTAATAAAATTTATGAATTTCAAAATAAAAAATTATTGATGAAAAATAATTAAATGTTTAAGATAATTCTTAATATATTAAATCCAATTTTTAATTTTATTTTAAAAAAATTAAAATTTATTAGATCTTTTTCTCAAGAAGGTGAAGATTTAATAATAGATAGAATTTTTAAAAAAAATAATATTTTATATAAAGAAATTTATTACTTAGATATTGGTGCAGGTCATCCAATTAAGTACTCTAATACTTTTTATTTTTACATACGTGGTGCAAAAGGTATATCAATTGATGCTTTTAAAAAAAATATTCAATTACATAAAATTTTTAGACCAGTAGATATTTCTTTGAATTTATTAATTGGAAATGAAAATAAATTAATTAATTATTATTATTTTAGTCAGTCAGAATTAAATACAACAAGCCAAGAAAGAATTGAAGAACTTAAGAAGCATAATATTTTTTCAAATAACACTAATATTGTTGATCAAACAAGTGTCAGAACATTATTTGAAAAAATTTTAAAAAAAGAAGCTAGTAAAGTAAATTTTTTTAATATTGATATAGAAGGGGGTGAACCCGAAGTACTTAATAACATTGATTGGGAGATATTTAAGCCAAATATAATTTGTGTTGAAATTATTTCAGATAATATGAGACAAGTGTATGAACACGATACATACAAACTTCTTATAAGTAAAGGATACGAAGTATACTCAAAATTATATAATTCTGTGATATTTAAAAAAAATCTTAACTAAAATTTATTTGATGAATATATGAAAAATAAAAATATTCCTTTTGATATTTCTCCAGTATTATTATTTACGTTTAACAGACTTTCTCATTTACAAAAAACAATAAACTCTTTAAAAAAAAATCATCTTTCTAAAAGAACTGAACTTATAATTTTTTCTGATGGACCAAAAGATACAAAAGATACAGAAAAAATTAATCAAGTAAGAAAATATATATCCAAAATTGATGGATTTAAAAAAATTAAGATTTACAAAAGAAAAAAAAATTTTGGTTTATCAAAAAATATCATTTTGGGTATCAATCAGGTTTTTAAAAAATTTGAGAGTATAATTGTTATAGAAGATGATCTTATTTTAGATAAATTTTTTTTAAATTATATGAATGAGGGTTTAAGTTTTTTTAAAAATAATAATTCTGTAGCAAGTATACATTCTTATATTTATCCAATTAAATTTAATAAAGATATAGATGAATATTTTTTTTTGAAAGGTTCAGACTGCTGGGGATGGGCAACTTGGAAAAGAGCTTGGAAAAATTTTGAAATTAGGGGCAGCAAACTAAAGAAAATTATAGATCTAAATAATCTTAAGGAACAATTTAATTTTAATAATTCATATGATTATTATCAAATGCTTATAGATCAAATTAATGGTAAAAATGATTCTTGGGCTATCAGATGGTATGCATCTACTTTTGTAAAAAATATGTACACTTTATATCCATCAAAATCTTTTGTTAAAAATATAGGAACAGATGGCTCTGGTACACACGGTGGTGGAAAAACAGGCATATTTAACAACAAAAATTTGAGAAAAAACTATGTTTCAATAAAAAGTAAAAAAATTGAACTATTTGAAAACTATGCAGCTAAGAAAAGTATTGAAAATTATTTTAATAAAAATACTGATTTTTTTTTAAAAAAAATATTTAAAAAAATAGTTAAATGAAAAAAATTATAAAATTCATCAAAAATATAATAAATATTTTATTTGATCGAAAAATTAAAATCATTGGTAAATTTCAAAATTGGAAAGTTGCTTTACAAAATTCGAGTAGCTACAATAACAAAGTAATTTTCCAAAAAACTAAAAAAAGTTTCGAACAAGTACTTAAAAAAAATGCAAAGTTTGAAAGAGACTCAATTGCATTCTATGAAAATTCTCCAGACAAAGAATTAATTTCTATTATAAAAAAAATTTATAAAAATAAAAAAATTATTATTTGTGATTTCGGTGGATCATTAGCATCTCTTTATTTTCAAAATAAAGATTATCTAGATCCTGATAAATATCAATGGCATGTAATAGAACAAAAACAATACGTAAAATATGCAAAAAATAATATGAATAATAAAAATTTAAAATTTCATACTAAATTTAATTCTTTACCAAAAAAAAAAATTGATCTTGTAATATTTTCCAGTGTTTTACAATATATAGAATTTCCTGATTTAATACTTAAAAAAGTGTTTGAAAAAAAAACTAAAAATATAATAATTACAAGAACGCCTTTTCATAAAAAAGAAGATGTAATAAAAATTCAAGTAGTTCCAAAACATATATATGCTGCAAGTTACCCAATAAGAATATTTAATAAAAAAAATTTTTTAAATAAAATAAAGATTCATGGTTATAAAATTAAAAAAAAACTTTCAGTAGAAGAAGCTATTGATGGATATGTTTACCAGGGTTTTTATTTTAAAAAAAATTAATTTTTAGCTAAAAAGTAGAGGTTGTGTCTGGTTTCGCTTAAGCTTTCAAAACATGACACATTATTAAAGTCTTTTTTTACTAAATTTTTTAAATCTTCTTTAGTTTTAAATAATAATTCGTGATGGTCAAAAACATGATCTTCGTCTTCAACAAGTGTGTAACCAAAAACTAAACCATTAGTCTGCATAATTTTTTTACAAGACGTAAATATTTGAGAAACCTCTTCTGGTTTAAAGTGTTCAATTGCAGCATTAAAAATTATTAGATCATATTTTATATTTAATTTATTTTTAATTAAAATTTCATCAATTTTTTGTTCTAAGATATTTGCATTTATATATTTAAAACTTATATCTTTTAAAAAATTAAGTTTATGAGATCTATTTTTTGCTCTTTGTATTGCTTTAATATCAATATCGATCATGGTTATGTTTTTGGCAATATCATGAAGAAAAAACTGTGAGTAAAATCCATCACCACAACATAAATCTAGGATATTTAAAGATTTAATATTTTTTTTATCTGAAATTAATTCTGAGGCTAAAATTTTTGGGAGTGCACCTCTTTCAAAAAAAAATGTTTTCCCTTTGGATCTTGCTTGATAATAATAGTCTTGATCATGATCCATCCATTCAGGCGAGGGATCTCGTGCCCATTCTAGCACCATAAGCAATCCATATAATTTTTCTGTAATTTTTGAAGAAATGTATGCAATAAAATTTATTATTGGAAATGTTAATGGATAAATAATACTATTTAGTTTAAATAATTTTTTTTTTAACATTATTTACCTTAATATATGGCTGAGATTATTAAAATTCCTAAATTTAAAAATTCAACTGGAACAATTTCAGTAATAGAAAAAAAAATCAAGTTTAAAATTAAGAGAGTTTATTTTATTTATGATATAAAGGATAAAAGAGGTGGACATAGACACAAAAAAACGAGGCAATTTTTGATATGTCTAAATGGGTCTTGTGATTTAGTTATAATAAATAAAAAAAAAATAAAAAAAATTTCTATTAGAAATTCAAACAGAGGTGTTCTATTAGAGCCTAGCGATTGGCACGAAATAAAAAATGTTAGTGAAAAAGCTGTTATTGCTGTTTTGGCATCTGAAAATTATGATAGTAAAGATTATATATTAGAGAAAGAATAAAATGTTTTACGAAAATTTAAATAAAGTAAATAATATTTTTTATAAAGATTTTATGAAGTCATTAAATAAATTAAATAAGAATGGCAGCTATATACTTGGTAAAAATGTAAGTAAATTTGAAAGTAATTTTGCAAGATATATAGGTGCAAAATTTAGTATTGGAGTGGCAAACGGGTTGGATGCGCTTACAATTAGTTTAAAATCTTTAAAATTACCAAAAAATTCAGAGGTTATAGTTGCATCTAATAGCTATATTGCTTGTATTATTTCAATAATAAATTCAGGTTTAAAGCCAGTGCTGGTTGAGCCAGATATAGAAACTTATAATATAGATGTTAATAAAATTGATAAAAAAATTACCAAAAAAACAAGAGTTATTTTAGCGGTCCATTTGTATGGCAAAAGTTGTGAGATGGATAAAATTTTAAATATTTGTAGAAAAAAAAATCTCTACTTAATTGAAGATTGTGCTCAATCTCATGGTTCAAAATATAAAAATAAAAATACTGGATTATTTGGAGATTTTAGTTGTTTTAGTTTTTATCCAACAAAGCTTTTGGGAGCAATAGGTGATGGTGGAGCTATAATAAGTAAAAAAAAAAAATTTAAAGATTATTTAAAAAAATTTAGAAATTATGGTTCAATTAAAAGATACAAAAATGATATTATTGGTCAAAATTCTAGATTAGATGAAATACAAGCTTTATTTTTAGATATTAAATTAAAATCATTAAATAGAATAATTCTTCATAAAAAAAAACTTGCAGAAGTTTATTTTAGTAATTTAAATAAAAATTTTATTTTACCAAAAATTGAAAATCATAAAAGTGATACCTTTTATATTTTCAATGTAAGACATGAAAAAAGAAATAAATTAAAAGAGTATTTGACAAAAAATAATATAATGACTGATATACATTATCCTATACCACCATTTAAGCAAATTGCTTTAAAACCTTATTTTAGTGATAATTATCCCATCTCTCAGGAAATACATAATACCACTTTAAGTTTACCAATTTCTTTTGCCCACACTCAAAAAGAAATTCATAATTTAACTAAAATAATGAATAGGTTTTAAATGAAAGGAATTATTTTAGCTGGAGGTATGGGTACAAGATTGTATCCTTCAACACTATCTGTTTGTAAACAGTTGCTTCCAGTTTATGACAAACCTATGATTTATTATCCTTTATCAGTTTTGATGCTTGCAAATATAAGAGACATATTAATAATTTCTCGTAAAGAGGATTTATCTAAGTATAAAAAATTATTTGGTAATGGGAATTCTTTAGGAATAAAAATCTCTTACATTATCCAGAAAAAGCCAAGAGGTTTAGTTGATGCTTTTTTAATTGGAAATAAATTTATAGGTAAAGAGAATGTTTGTTTAGTTTTGGGTGATAACATTTTTTATGGAGATGGATTACCAAAATTACTACGAGACTCAATAAATTTTGTTGATATTAAAAAAAAAAGCATCGTGTTCTCTTACAAGGTTAGTAATCCAAATAGTTATGGTGTAATAAAGGAAAAAAATAATAAAATTATTTCTATTATTGAAAAACCAAAATTTACCAATTCTAAAGAAGCAGTTGTTGGCCTCTATCTTTATCCTAATAATGTAGTTGAATTATCTAAAAAAATTAAACCATCCAAAAGTAGGGAGTTAGAAATTACAGATTTAAACAATTTATATTTAAAAGAAAAAAAATTAGAATTAAGAAAATTAGGTAGAGGAACTGCATGGTTTGATACTGGAAGTGCAGAGAATTTATTCGAAGCAAGTCAATTAATTAGAATTTTGGAAAAAAGAATGGGTTACAAAATTGGTTGTCCTGAGGAGATATCATTAAATAAAAATTGGATAAGTAAAAAAAAATTTTTAAAAATAATTACAAAATATAATAAATCTGAGTATGGCAAATATTTAATGGAAATAATCAAATGAAAAGACCAAGTGTTATTGTTACTGGTGGTATGGGTTTCATTGGATCTGCTGTTGTTAAAAAATTATTAAATTTGAATTTTAAAGTTATTAATATTGATAAACTTTCTTATGCAGCAAACCTCGAAAGAGTAAATGAGTTTAAATATTTTAAAAAACATTATTTTTATAAGACCGATATAACAAATTTAAAAAAATTAAGTTTAATATTCAGCAAGCATAAACCAAGTTATGTATTCAATTTAGCTGCAGAAAGTCATGTTGATAATTCAATAAATAATCCTAAGAGCTTTATAGATACCAATATAATTGGCACATATAATTTACTACTAGAAACTAAAAAATTACATCAAAAAAAACATAAAATAAAATTTATTCAAATTTCTACAGATGAAGTCTACGGAGATTTGAATAAAAAAAATCAAGGTTCAAAAGAAGGTGATGCATATTTGCCCAGTTCGCCATATTCAGCATCCAAAGCAAGTGCTGACCATCTTGTTAGATCTTGGTCTAGAACTTATGGAATAAAATATAATATAACCTGTAGTTCAAATAATTTTGGACCATTTCAAAATGAAGAAAAATTTATACCTGTTGTTATTAAGAATATAATTAATAATAAAAAAATCCCTATTTATGGAAATGGACTCCAAAAGAGAAATTGGATTTATGTTAAAGATAATGCAGATGCAATTATTAGGGTTGCGCTTAAAGGTAAAAATAATTCAACTTTCAATATTGGTACTAAAAATGATTTCACAAATTTAAGTTTAGTTAAAATGATTATAAAAATTTTAGAAAAAAACTTTCATAATTTTAAAAATATAAATAAACTAATTAATTTTGTTAAAGATAGACCCGGTCATGATGTTAAATATAAGGTAAATTATTTCAAAATAAAAAATGAATTAAAATGGAAGCCACATTCAAACTTTAAAAAATCTATAAAAGATACAATAGAATGGTATCTAGAAAAGTATAATGACAACTAATCTTTGTACGTATTTTGATAAAAACTATCTAAGTAAATTTTTGACCTGTATGGATTCAGTTTTTGAAAATGAGAAAGATGTAAAATTTTTCTGCCTTTGTTTGGATGATTATACATTTAACTTTCTTGAAACTTTAAAAAATGATCATTTGATTTTAATATCACTAAAAGAAATAGAAAATTATTTTTTAGAATTAAAATATGCAAAAAAAAACCGCGAGAAGGTTGAATATTATTTTACACTTTCACCATTTCTTCCACTTTATATCATAGAAAAATTTTCAGTAGATATAATTAATTATATTGATAGTGATTTATTTTTTTTTGATACCCCAAAATCAATGGTTAATTTATTAGGTGACAATTCAATAATAATTATTGAACATGGTATTAAAACAAAAAGATTTGGAAAATTTAATGTGGGGTGGTTGACTTTTAAAAATGATGATATTTCTAAAAATTGTTTAAAAAGATGGGGCAAAGAATGTGTAAACTGGTGCTATGATTATGTTGAGGGAGAAAAATATGCAGACCAAAAATATTTGGATAAATGGCCTTTAGATTATAAAAAAGTAAAAGTTTTATCTCCCAATTTTAATGTTGCACCTTGGAATTTTGATAATAAAAAAGCTAATATTAAAGAAAAAAAAATTTTTATTAGTGAATATAAACTAATTTTTTTCCATTTTCATGGTTTACATCTTTTTAAATATTTTTTTTCTAGTGGATTTTCCATTTATAATAAAAGGGTAGGAAAATTACCAATAAATTACTTATACAAACCATACATTTCGAAGTTAGAAAATTATAATAACAAGGTTGATGTAATAGAAACTAGAATTAGAAATATAATTAACTTTAAAAATTTTACAGAAAGTGTTTTTAAGATATTCAAGCTTGTCATTAAAATATTCAAAATGATTATTTTTTTAGATTTTTATAAAAAGTAATTTTTTTCAAATAAAATATAATGATTAAATAAACAGAACAGCCAATGAGTATGTTTATTGATGGATCAATTATATCAAAATATTCAATTAATATTGGAGATATAATTAATAATGAATAAATGATTAAAGTCTTATTAAGATTAAATTTTTTAATTAAATAGTGGTGTAGATGTTTGTTGTCAGCTGAAAAAGGATTTGTTTTATTATAAATTCTTTCAACAAATAATCTAAACATATCTAAACCAGGCATCATGAATAGTATGAAAATATTTTCAATAGATATCTTATTTGTTTCTAAATCCATTTCTAAATTATAGCTGGTTATAAATATTATCCCAATAAATGAGCCAATTAATATAGATCCAGAGTCTCCTAAAAAAAATTTTCCTTTATAATTGAAAGGAGCCATTAAAATCAAAGATAAAATGATAATCAAAAAAGAATAATTAATATTTTCAAAAAAAATAAATATATATATTAACCAGATTAAAGCAATTTTGATTGCTAAAAAGTTTAATCCATCTATTAAATTGAAAGCATTAATCAGAAGTAAAATACATAATGCACTAAACATAGCATTGAATACATTTAGATAAATAAATTTATTCAAACTATCAGAATATAAATATTTTAAAAAAAAATTTTCTTCAAAAGTACCAATACAAATATATATTAAACCTATAATTATTAACTTATTTGTCGAAGAAATTTTTTTAATATCATCAATCAGTCCAATTATGAAAGAAATGAAACAAAAGATGAAAATAAATATATTTAAAGTCGTCATTTCATCAATACTTACTAAGTAAATATTTATTAGAATTAAATTTGTAAATATTATTACTCCACCAACTAAAGGTGTAGGCAATTTATGTATTTTTCTTTTTTCATTTGGAAGATCAATAAGTCCTAATTTTTTTGCAATGAGACCTCTAAATTTAATTATAATTGAGGTGGATACTATTGATAAAATTATTAATGTAATTGTATTGATAATCATTTTTATAAATTATAAGTATAATTATGAAATATACAAAAATTAACAATTTAGTAGATAATTTTTTTTATTTTATATTTTTGATATTGCCATTATCTTTTATATTGGGACCAGCGCCCCTAAATATATGCGTATTTTTTTCATTTATAGGTTTATTTATTATTTCTTATAAAGATAAAAACTGGATCTGGATAAAAAATAGAGTATTTATTACTTTTTTCTTGTTTGCTTTGTTCATTTTTTTTTCATATTTAGTTATTAACTTTAATAATTTATCGTTAAAAGAGCCCTTAAAGATAATTGGATATTCTAGGTTTATATTTCTTTCATTTTTTATATTAATTTTTTTTCAGAAAATTAATCAAAGAAAAAAAAATTTATTTATACAGTTTAATTTTATTTTAATTTTGTTTGTTTTATTTGATATTTTGATGCAAAAAATATTTGGCAAAGATTTTTTTGGTTTTCAGGGAGGAATGTGTTTTGGAAATGATTATACATATTTTGATTTTCAATCTTTAAGAGAAATCAGAATTCAAAATAGTACTTATTGTCAAAGATTTGCTGGACCTTTTGATCAAGAATTTATAGCTGGATCTTTTATTTCTTTTATTTGCATGATCATATTTTCTCTTAAATTTTTAAGCAAACCTTTTAAAAATAAAAACCTTATTTATTTTTTTATGATTTTAATTTTTAGTTTAATTATAATCTTAATAACTGGAGATCGATCACCATTGATTAGTTTTTTAATTACATTATTATTTTTTTTTATTTTTGAAAAAAATACCAGAAAATATTTTATAAGATTTTCATTTATTTTTTTGATTGCAGGGCTAATAACAATT
>Ga0209425_10004966_pt1 | contig 13270 bp, 6 predicted proteins | sample COG_05_FD_184749 | JGI IMG/M metagenome (GOLD analysis project Ga0209425, IMG submission 184749) | Pelagic Microbial community sample from North Sea - COGITO 998_met_05 (SPAdes) (version 2) | ecosystem: Environmental > Aquatic > Marine > Neritic zone/Coastal water | place: Helgoland, sampling... | reverse complement strand
GGGTCATTCTTTACATCGAACTTCTCATTAAAAACGGTTATGGACCCAAAGAAAAGGGGGCCATATATCTCATAGTTTTTAGCACCATTTTCGTCTATGTGTTTGCGTGCTCGAATTCGTTTTGCATTGTCCCAAGCAAAGACCAGGGCAGCAATAATTACTCCGAGTAAAACAGCCAATGCCAGGTTGTGCAAAAACACAGTGATTAAGGTGACGGCGATCATCACAAAAACATCTGATTTAGGCATGCGATTGAACGTTCTAAAACTGGCCCATTCAAAAGTCCCAATGGCTACCATAATCATAAGCCCAGTTAATGCCGCCATCGGAAGTCTTTCTATTAAGCTAGATCCGAACATAATAAATACAAGAAGCATAATTGCAGCAACTATTCCAGACAATCTTGCTCTAGCACCAGAAGATATATTGATTAGACTCTGTCCAATCATTGCACAACCCCCCATTCCTGAGAGCAATCCGGAAAGAATGTTAGCAGCTCCTTGCGCGACAGCTTCTTTATTTCCTCTGCCTCTAGTTTGAGTGATCTCATCAATAATATTAAGAGTGAGTAAGCTTTCTATGAGTCCCACACCTGCAACTATTGAAGCGTATGGAAAAATGAGCTTCAATGTTTCCCAGTCCATAGGAATATTGGGAATATTTAAAGGAGGGAATCCACCTTCGATTGATGCAATATCACCAACTGTGGTCGTTGGAATATCCAAAAAATACACCAATCCAAAAACAGCCAATATTGCAGTTAGAGCGGCAGGAACCATTTTGGTAAATTTGGGTAAAAGCCAAATGATCAACATCGCAAAAACAACCAGCCCTAAAAATGAATAAAGCTGTTGACCATGCATCCATGGTGCATTGGGATCTGTTGAATCCGTTGTGAATTGGCTAAGCTGAGAGGTAAATATAATGATCGCTAGGCCGTTCACAAATCCAAATATTACGGGTTGAGGAACCAATCGCATCAATTTTCCGAGCCTTAAGAATCCTGCAATAATCTGCAACACTCCTGCAAGTATTACAGTGGCAAAAACATATTGGGTGATTTCGTCAACAGTTATCGACGGATTGATTTGTTTTAGACTGGTTACTAAGCCAAAAAACACGACTGCAATTGCTCCGGTGGCTCCAGAAATCATACCTGGTCTACCACCAAAAATGGCAGTAACAATACCCATTATAAAAGCTGCATATAAACCTGTTAAAGGAGACAGTCCAGCAATGAGTGCAAATGCAACAGCTTCCGGAACCAATGCCATTGCCACGGTCAATCCTGATAAAACTTCTGTTTTATAATTAACTTTTTGCTTTAAATCGAAAAGGTTGAAATACTTGTTCATCTTTGCCTAGGGGTGTTTTTGAAAGGGGCAAAGATATTCTTTTATGTAAAGTATACACTAAGTTCTAGAACGATGTTTGATTTTTTTTAATTAGGGTTTAATTTTAACTGTGTTTTTTTCCTCCAAGAGAAGAGATACACTTCTTTCAAGGATTTCAATTTTACTTTTCAGTCCCATAAGCTCTGAACTCTTGGCTTTAAGACTTATGTTTTCTTTTTCTAAGTCTGAAATTCTTTTTAATAGCTCTTGAGTCGCAGAAACATTTAGCATGGAAATAGCCTCGTAATCGATTGTTCGAAAATCATCAACCTGTCTCCCGTAAACAAAAACTTCACCGTCTTTAAATTTATCAACTTTAAAACCTTTTGATGACACCTCAGTTACGGTTGAAATGAACTCACTATGTTCAAAAATTAATTTTACTTTTTCACCAACAGTCAATTTGGTCTTAAGGTCAATAAATCCTGCTTTAGAAGTTGCCATTTTAAAAATGTCTGGAATAACGTCTGTCGTTATAGAAACTGCATTTGGGAATACCTCTTCTACTTGTTGAGCAATTAATTTCTTATAAACTTTGATTCCTTTTCTTGGGTCTTTCATTGTGTAATCAGTTACTATGATTTTATCAATAATTTGAGCATCCGATTCAGAATTCGATTGTCCAATGATGTTTTTAATCCGCTCATCTGAAAATGCATTGAATTCTGATGCATGTATGCGATTTGTGGCATAAATACTAATATCCACAACACCAGCTGCTGTACCAGGATTCCCTGACGAGTTATAAAATCCAAAAGCACCATTATCTCCATCATACCATCCGTTCACGTGAAGCAAGCCATTAGATGGTGTCGTTGTATTGATACCCACTCGTCCATTTCTTACTACCAAATCTTGTCCTGCAGTCGTGTTATCTGGATCATTGGTAGTAATAAATACGGCATCATACCCGTTAAGCCTTAATCCATCTACTGTTGGTTCATACATGAGAAAATTATCGCCATCAATCGCATCTTTAACTTTATATTTAAAGGGAGAGTTTATGGCAATATCACCATTAGAGACCTCAAGTTTTGTGCTAGGAGATGTCGTTCCAATTCCAACGTTCCCTCCTGAATTAAATATATTATTGTCGTCAATAACCCATGATGTACCGTCCCAAAAAGTGGTATTACCAATCGCAGTTCCATTCGGTAAAAGTCCATCATTTCCCGAAACGCCTTGAATACCTTGTACACCCTGAATCCCCTGATCTCCTTGAATACCTTGGGGTCCTTGATCTCCTTGAATACCTTGAGGCCCCTGATCTCCTTGAATACCTTGGGGTCCTTGATCTCCTTGAATACCTTGGGGTCCCTGATCTCCTTGAATACCTTGGGGTCCCTGATCTCCTTGAATACCTTGGGGTCCCTGATCCCCTTGAATACCTTGGGGTCCCTGATCTCCTTGAATACCTTGGGGTCCTTGATCTCCTTGAATACCTTGAGGTCCCTGATCTCCTTGAATACCTTGGGGTCCCTCATCCCCTTGAATACCTTGGGGTCCCTGATCCCCTTGAATACCCTGGGGTCCCTGATCTCCTTGAATACCTTGAGGTCCCTGATCCCCTTGAATACCTTGAGGTCCCTGATCCCCCTGAGGCCCTTGATCTCCTTGCGGTCCTGCAGGACCATTCCCGGCTGTTTTAGCGTATAGGGCATACGGAACGCTCATAAGCTCTTGTGTTCCAACAACTTCAAAGTCTGAGCCTCCATCAATATCTGCTGATATTTCTATAAAATAAGGCCCTGTAGCCCAATCTATAATCGAAAAATCTCCACTAATTAGGTTTCCCTGCCCAATAATAAAATTTACCAGTCCATAACTATTGGTATTTGGTGAAAATGACTCTTCAAAAACGAGTAAACCTGAAGTACTACTTTGATAAATCGCAATTTTAAGACTTACTAATGAGTTCTCAATTGGGGTCCCCAAGTTATCTCTTACCACAGCTTGATAATTAATTCCTTCAGGAGCTTGTGCATGAGACAATAGGGTTGCCATTAAGAATGTGAGTGAAATAATTTTCTTCATATGATTGAATGCTTGTTTAAAATAAATCAACATGTCTAAAGTACGGAAATTTTATAAATTTATTTATTCACGTGGATATGATATGAGTAGAAAGAAGTATTCTTATAACTTCGCAGAATATTGATGTGAAAAATGAATTTCCTTTCGGTTGAAAATTTGACAAAATCATTTGGAGAACGCATATTGTTTTCTGATGTAACATTTGGTATTGATCAAGGCCAAAAAGTGGCCATAGTGGCAAAAAATGGTTCGGGAAAAACCACGCTTCTTAATTGCCTTATGGATAAGGAGCAATACGATAGTGGTACAATTGTTTTCAGAAAGGATATTCAGGTTGCTTTTATGGAGCAGTCGGAAAATCTTCCATTAAACAAAACCATAGACGAAGTGATTTATGATCATGAATCTCCAAAGTTGAGATTAATCAAAGATTACAATAAGGCAATTGAAACTGGAGATGAAGATAAATTGAGCAATCTCTTTCAAGAGTTGACAGACTTGGATGCATGGGATTTAGAGGCCAAAGTAAATCAATTGTTGTCCGTTTTTAAACTTGAAGATGATTCTCAGCTGATTAAGAATCTTTCAGGAGGTCAAAAAAAGCGTGTGGCTTTAATTAAGGTACTGCTTTCTGAAGCTGATTTTTTATTTTTAGACGAACCCACCAATCATTTGGACCTTGATATGATTGAGTGGTTAGAAACTTATTTATCGACCTCAAAATCAACCATTTTAATGGTCACTCATGATCGTTACTTTCTGGAAGTAGTGTGCGATACTATTTTTGAATTGGCAGATGAAAGTTTATATAAATACAAAGGAAATTTCTCCTATTACTTGGAAAAAAAGGCAGAACGTCAAGAGCAATTGCAGTCTACGATTGAAAAGGCAAGAAATTCTTTTAGAAAAGAGCTGGATTGGATACGACGTCAACCGAAAGCAAGAGGCACAAAGCAAAAAGCCAGAGTTGATGCTTTTCAAGACATAAAAAAAACAGCATCTCAAAGACTTGATGAAGATGAGCTAGAACTTCCAGTAAAAATGGAGCGTCTCGGATCCAAAATAGTTGAATTTCATAAAATTGGAAAAGCATTTGGAGATCTCCCGATACTTAATAGCTTTTCATACAACGTCCAACGGAAAGAGCGAATGGGTATCGTTGGAAAAAATGGAACAGGCAAGACTACATTTCTCAAAATGTTATTGGGAACAGAGCCACTAGACAAAGGTAAGATAGTGGTGGGTGAAACTGTGGTTTTTGGACATTTTAGTCAGGAATTAATCAAAGTAAATGATGACTTCAAAGTAATTGATGTCGTGAAAGAGGTGGCAGAGTTTATACCTCTTGAAAAAGGCAAACAATTATCTGCAGCGCAGCTTTTGGAACGTTTTTTATTTCCACGCAGCATGCATTACAATTTTGTAAGGAAGTTAAGTGGCGGAGAGAAACGCAGATTAAAATTGCTTCGGGTTTTGATGGGGAATCCTAACTTTTTGATTTTGGATGAGCCCACCAATGACCTGGATATTTTTGCCATGGCTGTTTTAGAGGAGTATTTAAGAAATTTTAAAGGATGCTTAATTGTTGTTTCTCATGACAGGTACTTCATGGACAAAATGGTCGATCACCTTATAGTATTTCAAGGAAATGGAGAGGTTAAGGATATTCTTGGGAACTATACTGACTTCCGAAAACAGGAGAAACAGATCCAAAAAGGGAAAAAAGTCTCAAATCAGAATAAAGAACCTCACAGTAAAAACAGCTTTACTTCACAAGTTAAAACTAAATTGAGCTTCAAGGAAAATGAGGAGTTTAAGAAGCTAGAAAGTGACCTTGAAAAGCTTGAAATTGAAAAGTCTACTTTAACAGAGGGGCTTTCTGACGAGTCTAGAAGTAATGCCGATTTGTATGATATGGGAAAAAGGCTAGGGGAAGTCGTTGAACTCATTGAACAAAAAACGGAGCGTTGGATGGAGCTTGCAGACTATGTATGACTCAAAGCATTTATTATTTCAAAAAAAATTCGGATTTTTGTGTTTAACTAAACCCATGAAAGTCAGACTATTTGTTTTTTTGATTGTCGCTCTTTGCTCCAATAATTTATTTACTCAAGTAATTTTTGCGGAATTACAAGGCGATCCTGATATGATTACGACAGGCTGGAATATTACAGGTGCTGCCTATACGGGTGATACTGGAGGCGATGCTGACAATTTCAATAATGAGCTGATCTTGACAGATGCCGTAAATACCACCAGTGGTGCCATTTTTTATTCTGAGCCGATCGATTTAGGCACCTGTAATCAATGGAATGTGAAATTTGATTTTCGAATGTTTGAAGGTTCGGCAGCGGATGGAATTGCATTTTGTTTTTTAGACGTTCCACCAACTGGTTTCGTAACTGGAGGAGGAGTTGGAATACCTTCAACTGCAAATGGCATAAAGGTGATTTTGGACACGTATAATAATTGTGGGGGTCCTAATCCGGGTATCCAGATTTATAGTGGACCGGGTTATAATGAATGTATTCCTGGAATTACAAGCCTCGATAATATTGGAGGAGCCTTAAGTTTTTTAAGATCCACGGATTATTCAACTGCCGAAATAAGCTATAATTATGGCGAAATAAACGTTACCATAAACGGAACCTTATATTTAACAGCAAACTACACTGTAAATTTTGCCGGATTCATGGGGTTTACTGCCAGTACAGGTGGTTCTACGGATGTTCATAGTGTGAGAGATGTCACTATTTATGCCGAAATTGCTGATGCCGACGCAGGGCCAGATATCTCGATATGTAGTGGAGAGACTTTACAAATTGGAAGCCCAAACAATCCTGAATTTTTATATTCTTGGAATACTGCAGCCAATTTAAATGACAGCACAGCATCAGACCCTTTCGTTACCATTACGAATAATACAGGAGCAGCCATAGTAAATGAATATATTGTCGAAACAATTTTAGCCTCAAATCCCAATTCTTGTCCTGTTCATGATACGGTTCAGGTGACTGTAAATCCACTTCAGCAAACCAACCTAAATGAAGTCATTTGTCATGGAGATTTATATACCTTAGGTTCAAATGATTATTCAATAACTGGAACATACCAAGAGGTGTTTTCTGATATAAATGGCTGTGATTCTACAGTAATATTAGACCTGATTGTGAGCGCGGAAATCACCGCAGAGCTTAATCAGATTATTTGCCAGGGGGCTTCATTTGATTTAGGAGGTACAGAATACGATCAATCAGGGACTTATTTTTATACTACCCAAAACACTGAAGGTTGTGATTCTACAATCACGCTAAACCTTACGGTATTGCCAGAATTGGAATCCACCACCAACGAATCAATATGTTCAGGGTCTAGCTACGAATTTGGTGGCAATCAGTATGATGAAACTGGGGTTTATGAAAACGTTGTTATAAATGCGCAAGGATGTGATTCGACAATAACACTAAACCTAACTGTGAACCCTATACAAGAACACCAATATGATTTTTCAATATGTGAAGGAGAATCATACGAATTTAATGGGGAGGGATTAACCGAATCCGGAATATATAATACCTTAATTCAAACTGTCGAGGGGTGTGATTCAATTGTAGAATTAAATTTGACAGTACATCCAACATTCAATACATCTGAAAATTTTGAGATTTGTGAGGGTGAAGAGTTTCTTTTCGAGGGTCAATCATTTTCAACTGGAGGCTCTTACAATTTTGGTCTTCAAAGCGAGTTTGGTTGCGATTCCTTGGTTACGATAAACTTGACAATAACACCAACACCTGAAGCTCCAATATTAACATCAAACAGTCCAGTTAGTTGCTTTTTTGAACCCGTATTTTTAACAATGCAAGAAGTTTTAGGGGCACAATATTATTGGTTTAACGAATATGGATATAGTTCAAACTTATCTACTAGTGAGATAAATCTTGAGGAAGCTTATTTTGCCAATGAACTTAGTGACAATTATTCTGCTTTTTACACCTTAAATGATTGTCCTTCTGACACCTCTATTATTGAAATTGGTGTTGAGTATGGATTTGAGGACTTTACATTTCCAAATGTAATTACACCTAATGAAGATGGTATTAACGATGAATTAGATATTGAAAGTTTGATTCCTTCATGTCAGGGTTTTGAATTTAAAATATACAACCGATGGGGCAATTTGGTCTATTCTCAGTTTAAGGATGTAATGATGTATATGTCTTTTCCAACATTTTTATCAAATTCTAATTTCTCCGGAAAAACAATTAACGATAAGCTTCTTGATGATGGGGTGTATTATTACACTTTGAATGTGTTACGAGCACCAAACACGAACACCCTTGAAAATATTGGTGTTAATGATTTTGGTCTTTTTAATCCGGTTTACAAACTTGATGAAAAATCTGGTTACTTACACGTGATAAGATAGTTCATTTTGTTAATCCTTGTTTTTTTTGTAATTTGGTGCAACCTATGTAACAAAGGTTGCGTCTTATCAAACATAGAACTAATTTTATTGTGAAAACAAACCTATTACAAACCTCATTTTTCCAGTTAGCAACATTTTTGTTGTTTTCTTTATTCTTATCAAATACAGGTTTTTCAATTACATATACGTCCATAGCAGATGGTTCATACAATGATTGCTCGATATGGGATAATGGATGTCCCAATAATACGATTCAAGTAGGTGATACGGTGATAATTAACCATGTTGTCAATGCCTCCTCATCAATGAATGTGATTGGTGTTTTGATTGTTAATGTTTCTGGAGACTTTTCTACAAATAACGATATGGAGACTCAAATCGGTTCAACTTTCATCGTCGATGGTAGTTTTGGTTTGACTGGTGAACTTGAGGTGAATGGAGAGATGTTTAATTCAGGATTTTCTTCAATCGAATTTTTGCATAACGATGGATACATTTGTAATTCAGGTTCAATTACTTGTTCTGATAGAGTTCGGAATCACGGTGGACTGATTGAATGTGGAGGAACCATTTCGACTTGTGAAATTGACATGGAAAACAATGCTTCCGCGGAGGGTGTTACGGGCTCGATATTTGCTGAGATTTCGGAACAAAACCTTTGCTGCGATAATCCAAACAACCCTGACCCATTTGATGAATTATCTGGAGATTGGTTTATTGATTCTTCAAATGTTTCTATTTGTATTTTACCTCTTATGCCTGATGCAGGTGACAACGATGTGTCAAGTACTTGTAATGACTCGGAATCTTTTATTGATCTAAACACTTTGATTTCTTCAGGTTCAGACTTAGGATCATTTACTGAAACTTCTGCTTCTGGTGCATTTGACCCAGTAACAGGGATTTTGAATACTGATAATCTAACACCAGGAACATACTCATTTATTTATACGGTGAATGGATATAATTCTACTGTCGATGAATCTTTCTTTGAAATTACAATTTTCCCAGTTTTAAATACTACTTCTTCTTTTACCACTTGTGAAAATGAGTTGCCATTTCAATGGAATGGTATGGCTCTAGAGCAAGAGGGTGATTATTCAGTTGCGTTGACTAGTGTTGTTACTGGATGTGATTCAGTAGCTTCACTTACACTTACTGTTCAAGCTTTGGAAATGCCTGAAATTCTTTCCCAAGGGACAGTTGAATGTCCTAGCGATATTATTGATTTGTCAGTTGAAGACGTTTCAGGTGCAGAATTTTATTGGGCAGGACCGATGGAATATGAATCGCAAGATTTGGTAAATGCATTTGAACTAGATGACTCAAATTCTGGCTTATATAGTGTTTATTATGTTCTTAATGGTTGTGAATCCGAAGTAGCTCAGATTGAGCTAAATGTTGAAAATATTTTTGAATATAAGCAATTTGAATTTCCTAATGTTATCACGGCAAACGACGACAGTGTCAATGACGAAATTGAAGTTGAAAAATATGTCGGAAATTGTAGTGATTTTTCATTAACAGTAAGAGACCGATGGGGCAATCAAGTATATGTTCAAGAGAGGGGAGAGCCTTCATTTAACGGAAACTCTATACTTGGTGAAAAACTACCTGAGGGAGTATATTTTTATAAACTAACTCATTCTCAAGGATCTAAAACGGGATTCATTCATCTTCTCAAATAGGTAGATCCGCTATTTTCTTTTAATTGTTTAATTTAGTGCAACTTTTAATGCTATATCTCTGTCTATTAGATAGGACTAAAATTACTGATTTGAAAAACCTTATTTCTAAATTCTTTTTTCAGCAGTACATTTTTATATTGTTGATCTGCCTTACAGGATCGTTATCTTCATCTTGGGCTCAAAACTCATTAAATCTTGAAGGTTCTGGTCAGAAATGGGTAAATATTGGTGATGTAGATGTAAGCGGAAATCAAATTACCATAGAGGCAAAGATGCGAAGGCAAAACAATATGAATATTGTTTCTAAGCATGAAGGGACAGATGATTGTAATTATTTATTGAGGCCCAACAGCTTTCAATTATCAACAACAGATGATTTCTATATCTGTCTAAATACTTTTACTCTCAACACCAATACTTGGTACCACCTTGCTGCGACTTATGATGGTTCATCTATTAAATATTATGTTGACGGATGTTTGGTAAATGAAATTCCAGCTTCCGGTGACATCATTGTAAATAATTGGGATGCTGCGATAGGTAACAAGTCGAATTGGCCAACAGGTCCAGAACAGTTTAGAGGCAGAATAGACGAGGTTCGTATATGGCAATCAGCAAGAACTGAGTTGGAAATTAAACTCAATATGAATTTATTATTAGATCCTACCAATGAGCCTGATTTACGAGCCTATTACAAATTGGATAATAATTATGACAATGATCAAGGTTTTTCTGGATTTGATGGCAATCCTCAAGGATCTCCGACTTTTGATGCTGCAGCCCCTTTATTTATCCCTTTTCAGCTTGTTTCAGTAACAAAAACAGATGTGACGTGCTTTGGTTTTGACGATGGAGAAATTGAAATTTCAGCAATAGGTAACAATCTAGAGTATTCTTTGGATGGGATTGCCTATTCTGCAACTCCAAGTTTTGACGAATTGGGTCCAGGAAATTATGATGTTTATGTGAAAGACGGAGCATGCGAAGAAATTATACCTATTGAAATCTTGGAGCCATCACCTGTGCCAACACCAGATATAAATACCAATGATCCTATTTGCAGTACAGATACCCTCTTTCTCTCAACAACTGAAGTTACTAATGCCTTTTATTTTTGGGAAGGACCAAGTGGTTTTACTTCTACGGCTTCAAGTACCTTTATTTCGAATTTGAATAATTCCAATTCAGGTGACTATTCTATTTATATAGAAGTAGATGGGTGTAATAGTGAAACCACTATTGCTTCTATAATCGTAAATGAGACATATGACATTAGTATTATTGATACGATTTGTTCGAATGAGTTTTATCAATTTGGCCCAGATGAACTTAGCACTGCTGGAGTGTACATACAAAACCTTCAGTCTGCGGCGGGCTGTGACTCTATTGTACAGCTTGACTTAACAGTCAATCCTTCTTATTCATTCACTATAGACACTGCGATTTGTGATGGAGAATCGATAAGCTTTGAAGGACTTACAATGAATACAACAGGAACCTATCCGTTTAATTTGTTTACGACTCTTGGTTGTGACTCAACCATCACCTATGAGTTGATTGTACATCCAATACCTAACGCTCCAATTATTTCTACAAACAGTCCATTGGAATGTCCAGGAGATGTTATTGAACTTTCGGTAAACGCTTCTTCTGATGCCATTTATACATGGGAAGGCCCGAATGGATTCACTTCAGGAGAAGAATCCTTTCTTTTTGCTGCACAAATAAATGACATGGGAACATACTCCGCGATGGTTACAATCAATGGATGTGAATCCCCACTCTCATATAGTGATTTGGAAATCATTAATATTTATTCTTTTGACGATTTTGAATTCCCTAATGTTCTTACGCCTAATAATGATAATTCCAACGATGTATTCGATTTAGAGGGGTATTTCAAAACTTGTAATGCATATGAAATGATGTACTTTGACCGTTGGGGAAATATGGTTTATAGTCATAAAGAAAATGAAACGCCATTTGCAGGAAATTCACTTGATGGTTCAGAGCTTATGCAAGGAGTTTATTTTTATAAATTGACTTATGAAGATGGTATGAAGCAAGGATTCATTCACCTGATTCGATAAATTTAGATTCGATCTTTTAGCATTAACAAATCTTCTTTTTTTTGATAAAATACAGTTTGTAAACCTGCACTTTTTGCACCTTCAATATGCTGCGGTGAATCATCAATAAAGAGCGTTTCCTCAGCAGTTACGCCCATTTGATGTATCACCCATTTAAAAGTATCTCTATCTGGTTTTCTTCTACCTATAAGATGTGAGTAGTAGCATTTTTTAAAAAGAGAATCTAATCTATCATATGGTGTTTTACTCAAGTTCTCCATTGCCTTTTTAAGGTGAATTTCATTTATATTGCTTAAAAGATAGCATGGCTTTTTAGAAGATAAACCAGCAACAAAGTCAAGTTTTTCAATTGGAAATTCACCAATCATAGCATTCCAAGCACTAATAATTTGATTTTTAGTGACGCCTATTTTTGTTTTTGTTTTCAGTTGTTCAATAAAATAATCACTACTGTGCTCTCCTTTTTCATATTTATCAAATAACCCGCTTTGGTTGAATTGATTATAGAGTTCATGGGCACTTCTTACACCCAATTCTGAAAATGCTGAAATCGTTTTGTGGTAATCAACATCAATAATTACTCCGCCAAGATCAAATAAATAGGTCGTAATTTTATTCATAGAAAAAGCTTTTATTTAGAGTCATAATAAATATGGAATTAATTTGTCATTATGACAATATTATGACAATATTTTCTAGGTGACTAACGATATTTGTTCAGTATTTAAACGACACGTGTTAGAGACTTTATATATCCACGCTTTTACCCACCATAACCTAGATGTAAATCAAATAGGTTTACTGCATATTGATGCAGCAGACCAAAAGAGACGATTAGGTGCCGCGAAATCGCATTTTGCATGCAAGGAAATGATGTTTCTATCTACATGCAATCGGGTTGAGTTTACTATAGTTTCAGACCAAAACATTACCACCGAAGAATTACTATTTGTATTGTATCCTGAAGTTGGTACTGAGAATCAGAAAGTACTTTGTGAGAAATCTGAGGTTTTCACGCATTCAGCGGCGGTGAGGCATGCGTTATCAGTGGCTTCATCAATTGACTCCATGATTGTTGGAGAACGAGAGATCATAACCCAGGTCAGAAGCGCTTTTGAAACTTCAAGATCACAAGGTTTGACAGGAGACTTTATTCGACTTTTAACGAGGAAGGTAATTGAAACAGCCAAAAAGGTTTATACCGAAACGAATATTGCGAAAAAGCCTGTATCTGTTGTTTCTTTGGCTTATCATAAACTAAAGAGTCTAAATATTTCTTTAGATGCACGAATTCTAATTATTGGTGCAGGTTTTACCAATACTACGATGTGTAAGTTTTTGAAAAAACATGGCTACAGTAACTTTGTTGTTTTTAATCGTTCCATTGAAAATGCCGAAAAGCTCGCTGATGATATTGGAGGAAAAGCTTTTTCCTTGAAAGAAATAGATCAATATAAAGATGGTTTTGACGTATTGCTCACCTGTACAGGAGCTGATAAACATCTCATAGATGTTTCTATTTATAAACACCTATTGAATGGTGAAGAAGAACGAAAAACCATTATTGACATTGCCATTCCTTCAGATATTAATCCAGAAGTAATTCGTTCATTTGATACCAATTATGTTTCTATT
>Ga0209425_10004965_pt1 | contig 13271 bp, 15 predicted proteins | sample COG_05_FD_184749 | JGI IMG/M metagenome (GOLD analysis project Ga0209425, IMG submission 184749) | Pelagic Microbial community sample from North Sea - COGITO 998_met_05 (SPAdes) (version 2) | ecosystem: Environmental > Aquatic > Marine > Neritic zone/Coastal water | place: Helgoland, sampling... | reverse complement strand
ATACTAATAACTACTTCTAATGCTAGGATGATTGGAACTATTTCAATAGCTGGAAGTATAAAAGAAAAACCAGATATACATATTGCAGAAAAACCAAAGCCATTAAATCCTCTTATTATAGATGCAATAAACACTATAAATATTACATAATAAATTTCTATTAAGCTAAGTTGAAAGTAGGATAAAAAATCCACCTTATCTTCTTTCTTTAAGATCTGCTCTTAATGTTGATAAAATGATAATAGCTAAAAAGATTAAACAAATTAAATTCATTGTTTTCCAACTTGTTAATGTTAAGAAAATTCCAGCTGATAAACTTGCTATTGCTTGGATAGAGTAAACAATTAAATCATTAAAGCCTTGTGCCTTAAATTTTTCATCTTCTCTATAAGATAAAACTAATAAACTTGTGCCAGATATAAATAAAAAATTCCAACCAAATCCTAAAAATATTAGAGCAATTAAATAATTAACAAAGTTTTGTTCAAATAAGCTTGTTAAAATTGTTACTAAAAATAAAGCAGCACCTACATACATTATTTTACTGTGACCAAATTTTCTTATTAAATTGCCTGTAACTAGTGATGGTAGAAACATTGCTGCGATATGAAATTGAATTACAAACCCTGTTTTTGTTAAACTTATTTTTTCCATTACATGCATACTTATTGGTGTTGCTGTCATTAAAAATGACATCACAGCATAAGCAAATGCTGAAGCCACTAAAGCTTGTAAAAATCTTGGTTGAGATATTAACTCTAAATAACTACGTTTAATTTTTTTGTTAGCCCGATTTGGTTTATGCCCATCTTTATAAAATAATAAAAAAATTGTTGAAGTAAGTGTTAAAGCTGCAAGTGCAATGTAAGATCCAGCGTATAAATGCTCGGTAATAATATCTTTTGTTATATTGGCAACATTAGGTCCAATAAAAGCTGAGCCTATTCCCGCTAATAATATTATTGATATTGCTTTGGGTGCCATATCTTTTTTTACTGTTTCAACAGCTGCAAAACGATATTGATGACTAAAGGCTACTGCTGCACCTAATAAAAAACATGAGCAATTAAAAAGAATAAAACTTTCATTAACAATCGAGTATGCGGCTAGCAGAGATGATAAGGAACTTCCTATAGAGGCTAATATAAAACCTGCTCTCCGACCAATTATACTCATGACCTTTGCGGCAAAGATTGCAAAAATTGCTATACCTACAATTGATAGAGCCATTGGTAATGTTGCTAGAGATTTTATTGGGCTAAATTGAGAGCCAATTATTCCACTTAAGAAAACTGTTACGGGTGCTGCAGTAAAAGCAAATACCTGACTTAAAATCAGCAACCATAAATTTTTATTCATTAAAAAAAATATTTATCACCAATGTACATAGCCCAAGCTACTGCAGCTCCAAGTATAATATATTTCATAATATCTTTATTTTATTTCTATTTTCTCAGGAAGTATACCTTTAGGTCGGTACCTCATTATTAATAAAAGCCCCATACCCATCATTAAATATCTAAAGTATGGAACACTTTCAATTAAGTGTATTTTTAATGAATGTGTGTCTGCTAAGCCTGCTGTAAACAGATTGATTATAAATAAAGCTATTGGAGCCGCTTCAATCCATAAAAACCAAACTGCAAAACCACCTAAAATTGCACCAAAATTATTTCCACTTCCTCCAACTATTACCATTACCCAAATTAAAAAAGTATATCTCATAGGTCTATAACTTCCTGGTGTAAATAAACCATCTTGTGTAACTAACATAGCCCCAGCTATTCCAACGATTGCTGAACCTAAAATAAATATTAATAAATGTTGTTTAACAACATTTTTACCCATAGCATTTGCTGCCTCTTCATTATCTCTTATAGCCCTCATCATTCTTCCCCATGGAGAATAAAGAGCTTTTTGAGTAACTATTAGTAAAGCCGCAACTACTATTAAAAAGAGTCCTGAATAACAAAGTTTTACAAATACAGATGATCCTTCAATAACTAATTGATTAAGAGCTGCTTGTTTATCAGATATACTTAAAACTAAATCTAATTTACTAGAATTAAACTTTGCAACTAAATTTATAAACCATTCTTTTGTTTGTAGTTCAACTTCATAGGGTACTGGTCGATCTAGTCCGATTACATTTTTAACTCCTCGAGTTAACCAGTCTTCATGTTTGATTATGGCGATAACTATTTCTGATATTAGTAATGTTGCTATTGCTAAATAATCTGCACGTAATCCTAGAGCAACTTTACCAACTATAAATGCGAGACCTGCTGCAAAAAAGGCTCCTACAATCCAGGAGAACATAATTGGCAATCCTAACCCACCAAGAAATCCTGTTGTAGCTGGGTTAACGCTTTCAATAGCTTCAATACTTGGTTCTGATGTAATTCTTATAATGAAAATTCCTGCAATAATAATTGCTGCAATGCCATATGTTCTAATTTTTGATTTTTCAAAATTTTTTAAAACAAAACGTATTGCAAATATCATCACTACTATTAACCACAAACACATTAGAATATTAAAGCCACCTGCAACCCACGCTTCTTGTACTGGTTCAGCTGATATTAAAACTGCAGCCAATCCTCCTAATGCAGCGTAACCCATGAGACCAAAATTAATCAAACCTGCATATCCCCATTGAATATTTGCACCCATTGTCATCACTGCAGAAATCAAACACATGTTAAAAATGGACAGTGCTACATTCCATGATTGAAATATTCCAACTAAAATAATAAGCCCCATCATTATTGTGTAGGCTGTAATTACGTTTAAGTGCTTTCTCACAATACCTTTCCTTTAAATATTCCATTTGGTCTATAGAGCAAGACAATCACCAATATAGAAAATGATACAGCAAATTTATAATCAGTTGATAAAAGCTGTACTAGAGTTTCTGGCTCCATACTTGATGGTAAAACATACATAAAAAATTTCTTGTAAGCGTAAGTTAAAAATATTTCTGAAAAAGCTATAACATAACCTCCTAAAAATGCTCCAAAAGGATTTCCAATACCTCCTACAATTGCTGCAGCAAAAATTGGTAGCATATTATTAAAGTAGGTAAATGGTTTAAAACTTTTGTCCAAACCATATAAGGCTCCTCCAATAGTTGCTAAAATACCTGCAATAATCCAAGTAATCATAACTACTTTTTTTGGATCAATACCAGAGAGTAAAGCTAAATCTTCATTATCTGAATAAGCACGCATACTTTTTCCTGTTTTAGTTTTGTTCAAAAACCAAAATAAAATAGAAACTAATATAACTGTTACAAATATTGTTATTATTTGGCTAGATTTAATTGCCAAACCTTCATTGAGTCCTGTCATTTCTTTAAATTCACCGGCTTTGATAATAAATTTTTCTCCATCAAAAAACCTTCGATCTGCTGGACCAATTATGATTCTAACTACAGCTTGGGTTACAAACATTACCCCAATACTAACCATTGCAAGCTGAACTGGCGGGCTTTTATTAACTCTATAATATCTAAACACGAATTTATCAATTATTAACATATAACCAATTGTTAATACAATTGCCAAAGGTATTGCCAATAATGCAGTTGGTAAAACTCCTAAAGAAATTCCAAGTGATTGGAAGTACCAAGTAAACAATATTGTAACCATTGTACCAAGAGCCATCATATCTCCAGTTGCAAAATTAGCAAATCTTAGAATTCCATAAATTAAAGTTACAAATATTGCACCTAATGCTAATTGTGAACCATATGTAAGAGCTGGCACAAAAATGTAATTTAATAATAATATTATTGCGTTTAAAAAATCCATACTATCCACCTAAAAAAGAGCTTCTAACTCTTGGGTCATTTAATAATTCTTTTCCTGTTCCTGAATATCTATTTTCACCAGTAACTAATACATATCCTCGATCAGAAATATTAAGAGCTTGTTTAGCATTTTGTTCAACCATTAAAATTGCAACATTAGTTCTTTTCACCTTAATTATGTGATCAAATAATTCATCCATTACTATTGGGGAAACTCCAGCTGTAGGTTCATCTAACATTAGAACGGATGGCTTTATCATTAATGCTCTACCAAGGGCTACTTGTTGTCTTTGACCTCCAGATAATTCACCAACTAGTTGATTTTTTTTTTCTCTTAATATTGGAAAGAGTTCATAAATCTCTTCTATGACATTTTTATAATTGTCATCTCTTAAGTAAGCACCCATCTCTAAATTTTCTTCAACACTCATTCCAGAGAAAACATTTTTTGTCTGAGGCACAAATGAAATACCCTCTCTCACCCTATCCTGTGGTGATAGTTTTGAAATATCCTTACCATCAATTATAACAGAGCCTGATTTTAAATTTAAAAGGCCAAGTAGGGCTTTCATCGCTGTAGATTTACCTGCTCCATTAGGTCCAAGGATTGAAACTATCTCTCCTCTATTTACATCAACTGAACAAGAATTAATGATATCAGGTCCATTACCATAACCACCTGTCATTTTTAAACCTTCAAAGAAAGGCATTATTTTTCATCCCTTATTTTTGATCCTCTACCTAAATAACTTTCTATAACTTTTTCATCTTTTTTAGCTTCTTCAGCAGAACCTTCAAATAAAACTGATCCTTCAGCCATAACAATAACTGGATCACATAATCTACTTATAAACTCCATATCATGCTCAATCATGCAAAATGTATAACCTTCTTCCTTATTTAACTTTAGGATTGCAGTACCCAAATCCTTGAGCAATGTTCTATTAACACCCGCTCCTACTTCATCAAGTAATACTAGCTTAGCATCAACCATCATAGTTCGTCCAAGTTCTAGTAATTTTTTTTGACCACCAGATAAATTTCCTGCTAATTCATTTGATAAATGAGTTAAATTTAAAAAATCCACTACATCCTGAGCTTTTTGTTTTACAGCAAGTTCTTCAGTTTTAACTAGGCTTGGTTTTAATAAAGCAGTCATTAATTTTTCACCTGATTGATTTGCTGGAACCATCATCAAATTTTCAAGAACAGAAAGATTAGTAAACTCATGTGCTATTTGAAAAGTTCTTAATATTCCTTTTGAAAACAATTCATATGAAGGAACATCTGTAACATCTTCTTCGTTAAATAATACATTTCCACTTGATGCTTTCAAATTTCCTGCAATTAAATTAAATAAGGTAGTTTTACCTGATCCGTTAGGTCCTATAATACCTGTAATAGATCCTTCTTTAATTTTTAAAGAACAGTCTGAAACAGCGGCTAAACCACCAAAATATTTTGATAAGTTTTTTATTTCTAAAATATTTAACACTTTATTTAAAACTTAAAATTTTTTTTATTTTTCTAAGGTAAGGATAAAATATTTTGATGATAGGATTATAATTCCATATTTTTTTAAATTTTATTGCTTCTTCATTAAAATTTACAAGTTTATAAATTTTTCCTAAACCATTTTCTCCAAAGTACTTCGTATACAAAACCTTTTCATTATTATTGTAATAAAAATCTTTAATAACATCATCTGTTAAATCATAAATAATACTGTTCCAAATATCTTTCTTTTCTCGAAATGGAAAGCTGTCTATATCATCAATAAAAATTGCACCATCTTTTTTTAAATATTTGAACCAAATATTCAGTAATTTTAAAACGTGGTGGTTCTCATGGTAGCTATCAATATAAATCAAATCTACTCCATTTTTTTTTATTTCACTAAAATTTTCTAAAATATATTCAGAATTTAAGTCATTACTCTGTAAAAATTTCCAGTCTTCAGAATTAGACACTTTACTGCAGTCATCAATGTCTACTGAAAATAATTGTCCATTTGTTTTTTTAAGATACCAAAGAAATGCTTTTGTTGATGAGCCTCTTTCCACTCCCAACTCTAATACTTTAGGATTTAGTTTATTATCCAAAAAATCAACCATTATTCTTAAATGGCTATTTTTTTTTAATAAATCTTTGACAGCAGGTTCTTCGTAATCAAAATTATTCATTTAAACTATTTTCGTAACCTTCTATTTATATTGTTTAATGTTTTTTCTAAAGAACTATAAAATTGTAATTTTGATAGCTCTCGTAAACCTTGTTCATTTAATCCTCTGGGTGTTTGTGATTCTTTGACTAAATGTCTCAAATTTTTTTTTGAATTATTAAAAGCATCTTCAGATAACGCCAAAAAAAGAGATGTAATATATTTTTGTGCTTCATTTCTGTTTATTCCTTTTTTAATCAACCAATCAACCATTACTCTTAATATTTCATAATATGATGCCATCATACCTGAGGTAGACCAAAAATTTATTGATTTATTTTCATCTTTAATTTCTACTGTTGTTCCAATTTTATCAAAAAAATCTTTTACTTTTTTATTTGGTGGGCAGATTGGGACTGGGCCTTTTTTTAATGATATTGGAGGTAAAGGTATTGCTCTAACAATTTTTGCTTTAACTTTAATAAATTTTTTTAATTTTGCTAAATTAATTGTAGATATGAAGCTTATTACAGTCTGGTTGGATCTAAAATTTAGTCTTTTGATAATCTTTTCACCCACTTTTGGTGTCACTGATAAAAATATCCAATTACATGATTTTACTATTTCTTCATTATCTTTGGCTATAATTATTTTTTTAAATTTTTTTTTAAGTTTTCCTGCTATTTTTTTATTACGAGGAGAAACTAGTATTTTTGTAAAAGAAATTTTTGAGTTGCAAATCCCCGTAATTACTGAGGAGGCTATTTTTCCAGTTCCTATAAAACCTAATTTCATATTCACCACTATATCAATAAATAATTAAACTATAGGTAAAAAAAAAGCCCCCAAATGGGGGCTTTTAAATTTTCTAAATTAAGATTTAATTAGAATGCTTTTCCTACTGAAAGTTTTCCAGATACACCATTAAATTCATCTACTTTAATTGTGTTAGCAGTAGTGTTTGTTGTTACTGATGAAGTAAATGTGTGACCATCTATTTCCATTACAGTACCTTCAACTCTAAAAAAGAATCCATTATCTGATTGTTTGTGATAACCAACACCCATAACAGTACCGTCTAAGCTAGCGTTTCCGTACTTAGCTCCAGTACCTAAAGTTTCGTCAGTTATTACATCTACAGTCATTGCACCATATTTAGCGTAAAGACCTTCTGTCAGATGTACTGAAAGGTAAAGAGTAGAAATATCTTCAAATTTTACCTTTGCAGATTGTGTAACTTCTGTTTCAGTACTAGCAACACGATGATGTCTTACTTCATCAATCGTTTCTGATGTAAGTGTTTCAGGAACGTAATCGTAACCAATTCTAACTCTATCACCTAGAGTTTTTTCAATAAAGATTGAACTGTATCCGAATGCGCCAACGGCTTCACCAGTGTCTCTCTTGTTACCGTTAAGTGATTCTGTAGCTTTCGCTTCAAAAACACCTATTTGACCAGACACACCAAGGTTAATTCCTGGCCCTGCAGAGGCAACAGAAAAAGAACCTAAAAGCATCAAAGCCGCAATAGTTAATTTCTTCATGTTATTTCCTATTTTTATTATTAATTAATATTAAAATTAAGCTACCTTATAATTAAAATGACCCACTATTACAGAGAAATTTAAACATAAAATAAATAAATTATACTTTGTGGTATTTTTATCACTAAAAAATCCTTTAATTATAAGGTTTTTTTACTAATATTTTACAAAATTTAAATACAACTATAAAGTTAACAACTATAACCAATTATTATATCGAAATGTTGAATTCAAATATAACGATTCTTTCAAGGTTATTTCTATTAAATTTTTTTATTAATTTAAGTGTTCTGCTTCAAAAAAAGAGCCTCTAATTCTTAACAGTTCTCTACTCAGGTCTTCATTTTTTTTAAATGGTTTTCTACCATGAAGCCAAAAATGATTATTTGCAATTACCGATGATCCAACAGGAAGTTTGAAAATAACTTTATTTTTGCTTTCTTCTAAAGCATCTGAAAGATTTTGTAAGAAAATACCTTGTTGCATGTTTTGAGGTTTAGGAAATTGGTCAATATAAGATATGCATATATCTCCTTTTTTATCCTTAGAAAATATAGGATGTTTAATTTTATAACCTATATTTTTACTTTTAGGAGAGCCCCATATAAAATTTTGTTTTCCAACTGGATCATTAAAGAGTTCTTTGCAATGTTCCCAATCATCAAGATGTAACATTGCAGTTTCTCCACCTTCAGCATTTCTTTCTTCAATTTTAGTCATTAATAACCAGTCTGTAACTTCTTCAACATAGGTCCCATCAGTATGTAGATCCATATTGGTATATGCTTTTCTTAAATAAGAGTCACTTGTGTCTTCATGTTTTACATAAAATCTAGCATAATACTTATCTGCCATTGCATCATGATTTGGCTTTCCTATTAAATGTGAAATGGCAGTTGATAATTTTACTAAAAAAATATCATTTATTTTAGAACTTAAATTTTTAGGTCCAATAACAAAGCAACCTGATTTCCTGTCTTCAATTATCGTATTCATAATTTTACTTAATGAATTGTTAGTTAAATCATCTAAACTTTTTGCAATAGTAAATCTAGTAAATGGTTTGTATTCTAGGGCAGTAATATCAAACTTATTAAAAGGAAATATTAGTTTATCTATAACCTCATCTTGAATTCTAATATCAAATATTCTTTTAGATTTTTCATGATATTCAATTTCACAACCATCAATTTTGTACATATCCAATATTAATTAAACTTAATAGAAAAAGCAATTCTTAAAAATTTGAATTTAAAAGTGCCAAAAGTATAGCTGATAAGATAGTTGGGTATACGAAGTTCTTTTTTGATATTAAGAATATTACCAAACAAATAGAAATAACTATAAATCTAATAAGATAATCAACTTCTGCTAGCACTCCAGCTGGGAAAATTATTATCTTTGCAAGTAATGCTGATAAGGTTGAGTACGCAAGACAATTAAACCATTTAAAAATTTTTGATGTTTCTTTAATTTTTTTTGATGTTAAAACACCAAGAAATCTCGAAATATAAGTTGCTAGAGATGTCACTAAAATTGCTAAAACTATATTAATTGCCATTCAATTCTCCTATGAAGAAAGCTAAAGTTCCTGCTGTGAAGCCAGCAATTAATATGCACCATTCAGGTGATATAAAATAAAATAAAATCCCAAGGATAGATCCTAAAATGACAGCTAAACTCATTTGAATAGTTTTCATTGCCCCAACCATTACACATACAAAATAAACTGGATTTACTATTGCTAACCCTATCATCATGTCTTTATTTAAATAGTCTGCTATAAAAAAACCAATTACAGTAGCTGAGATAGCAACTGACAAATTTGCTGTACCAACACCAATCCAAAAATCTAAACGATATTTTCTTTCAACAGATTTATAGTTTTCTTTCATTATTAACCAAGCTGAGACTGCAATAAAATGACAAGCTAAAAAGTACTTAAATTTTGGTTGGCTTTTATGGGTCAACAATGGAAATAATGATACTGTCATTGGATAAAGTCTTGCGTTAACTAACCAAACTGCCAAAAAAATATTTAACAAAGAAGCCCCAACTATAAGGGATTCTGCCATTATTAATGAACCAGGTAACGCATAAGTTAAAAATGTTGAAAGAATACTTTCTTGAACATTAAGTCCAATATTTTTAAACAAAGCTCCAATTGCTACAAAGCTTGCACCTAATGCTATTGCAGGACTATCAGCCCCTCTTATTGAAGCCAAACCTTTTAAAAAATACTTTACATTAACCATTAACCACCAAGGAATAACCTACCAACATCTGGATTGTTTAATAAATCATCTCCTTTGCCAGCAATTGCAGTTTGACCAGAAACTAACACATACCCTATATCTGCGAACTCTAATCCTTTTTTGGCATTTTGTTCTACAAGAATGATTGTTTTTTTTTCATTTTGTTGAAGATCTTTTAAAATTTCAAAAACCATATCAATATATCTAGGCTCTAAACCAATAGATGGTTCATCAACTAATAAAACTGAAGGCTTCATAACTAATGCTCTTGAAATCTCTAACAATCTCCTCTCGCCACCAGATAATACTTTTGCTGGTTGATTTCTTCTATTTCCTAATCGTTCATATTTTTGAAGGATTTTTTCAGCTTCTTCGTAGGATTCTTCTGTTTTGTCTTTGATAAATCCACCCATTAATAAATTTTCTTCTACTGTCATATCTGGAAAAACTGAATTATCCTGAAGAATATAGGCTATACCAACAGATTTGAGTTTTTCTGCAGGAGATAAGTTTGTAATTTCTTTTCCATCAATTTCAATTTTCCCTGAAAATATATTTGTAAATCCATATATTGAATGAAGTATAGTTGATTTACCAGCTCCATTTGGACCAATCAAACATAAAGATTGTGCCTTGCTTACAAATAAATCAAAGTTATGTAATATTTCCATCTTTCCATAACCTGCATTAAGATTTTTAATTGTTAAATGAATATCTTTAGGTGATAGATTTTTTAAATCTTCTGCAACTGGTGCTTTACCTAAAACCTCATATTGATTTGACATTATTGTGCTCCCAAATAAGCATCGATTACACGCTTATCATTTTTAATTTCATCTGGAGAACCATTAGCTAACATTTTCCCATGAGCTAAACAGAAAATATCTTCTGCTAGTTGCATGATCACCTTCATATTGTGTTCAATAACTAAAAGAGTTATGCCAAAGTCCTGATTAACTTTAATTAGTCTATCTATAATTCCATTAATTAAAGTTGGATTTATTCCAGCAGTTGGCTCATCTAATAAAAGCATTTCTGGCTCATTCATTAAAGCCATTGCAAGCTCTAATAATTTTTGCTGCCCAAACGATAAATCTCCTGCTCTTAATTTCCTTTTTTGATAAAGGCCAACAAAACTCAATAAATTTTCAGCTTTATCAGTTAATTCTTTAGGAATTTTTGAAAATATAGAAACTAAACTTTCATCGCTCCCTTTATGGCTAATTAACATATTATCAATACAGTTTAATTTTCCATAAATTCTTGTTTGTTGAAATGTTCTAAGCAAACCAAGTTTTGCAATGACAGGAACTGGCAACTCAGATACTTCTTTATCATTAAATTTAATTGATCCTTTGTCTATAGGATAGGTACCAACAATTGAGTTAAATAAGGTTGTTTTGCCTGATCCATTTGGACCAATTAAACCAACAATTTTTCCTTTTTCAACTGACATCGATATATCAACATTGGCTTTTACACCTCCAAAAGATTTACTTACGTTATTTACTTTTAAGATGCTCATTTTAACTCCACTTGTGCTTTACGATCAGCTTCATCTACTACTTCTCCAAACTTCTCTGGATATTTTTCTCTTAGCCACCCCATTAATCCTTCAGGAAAATAAATTACAATTACAACAATTAAAACGCCTAACGCAACATATTGCCAGCCTAAGAAGTAAGTCCAAAAACCTTCTTTGAATAAGTGAAAAAGAGTTGCGCCGATAACAGGTCCCCACAACGTTCCTTTACCACCAAGTATTGCCATCAAAACCATAAACACACCCATTTCTCTTCCGTCAAAAGCAACATCCGTAGAATCAATATAACCAACTAATCCTCCCATGATACCGCCGGCTAAACCACAGAAAAATGCAGAAATCATCCAACCAATAATTTTATACTTCATTGTTTGGATTCCCATTGCTTCTGCTTTGTCTTCATTGTCTCTTATCGCATTAAGAATTAATCTAAATCGAGTTGAGTAAAATGATTTTACTGCAAAAAAAGTTAATACCAATACTATAAAACTTAAAAAATAGAAAAATTGTCCCCTTGACTCTAAGCTTCCTATCTCTGGAAATGGAGGAGTTGTAAACCCTTGTCCTGCTCCGATAATTTCAATACCACCTGAAATTTCACCTGCAGCTACACCCAAGCCTAAAGTGCAAATTGCAAAATAATGTCCTCTAAGCCCTAGAATTGCATAACCAATTAATCCAGCAACTATTGTTGGTATAATTGCTGCAGCTAATAGTCCAAATGCCATACCTTGAAAAAACTGGGTTGGCGAATGAACAAAAGTTTTTTCTCCACCACTTTCTGTCCACTCTGCTAATGGGAAAAACATTCCAACTTGAACAGAAGCACAAATATACATTCCTAAGCCGTAAAAAAGAATATTTCCAAAAGAGTTATAGCCCATTTCACCACCTTGAATATTCCAAGTTAAAGCTAAAACAATTAATATACAAAGAATAGATAATTGAACCTTGAAGGCTGGTAGTATAAATGGTGCCAGTACGCCAAAAATTAATATAGCAGCATATAAAATGATATTATTATTTTTCATTTTAAATACTCTCTTTTTTTAGAAAGTTTAAATCTTCGATAAACTAGAATTAAAACTAGTAACAGGAACACCGATCCAATTCTAAATTCTGTTCCTAGAATATAATCAGCAAATTCTTCAAACATTCCTAAACCCATACCTGAAATAGCAACCCCTGGTAAATTTCCTAGTCCCGCTATAATAACGATCATAAAAGATCTAATTGTATAAGGTAGTCCCATATATGGGTGTATTGTAAATGTAATAGCAACTAATGAACCTGCCACACCACAAAGCGCAGCATTAATTCCAAATGTAGCAGCATAAACTTTTTCAGTATCAACTCCTAAAATTTTGGCTGCTCTCGCATTTTGAGCAGTAGCTCTAATTGCACGACCTAGTTTGGATTTTTTCATATAAACAACAAGCCCTATTGCAAAAATAATACTAATAAGCGCTGAAAATAATTTAGAATTTGGCAATGTAACTGAGTTATTAAACAACATAGTTGTTCCAAATTCAGAATTAGCCAGAACAACATCTGCACCAAATGCAAAGTTCATTAATTGCATGAAAAGTATACTAATTCCAAATGTTGCAAGTATTGAGATAAATAAATCTCTATCTACAACTTTATTAATTACTAATTTGTAAAGACCAACACCAACAAAATACATTATGGCTGGAGCCACTATTACTCCTAAAGCAGGGTGTATCCCTGAAAGATACATAAAATAAGTAATATAGCCACCAAGAATTACTAAATCTCCTTGTGCAATATTTATTATATTCATTACTCCCCATTGAAGAGCCATTCCATAAGCTATAAGTGCAAACAAAATTCCAAGTAATATTCCATCCAATGATGCTTGAACCATTAATATTGGTACTTGAAATATAAGTAGATCCATAAATTTTTAGAAACTTTATAAATAAATTTAAAACTT
>Ga0209425_10004960_pt1 | contig 13283 bp, 13 predicted proteins | sample COG_05_FD_184749 | JGI IMG/M metagenome (GOLD analysis project Ga0209425, IMG submission 184749) | Pelagic Microbial community sample from North Sea - COGITO 998_met_05 (SPAdes) (version 2) | ecosystem: Environmental > Aquatic > Marine > Neritic zone/Coastal water | place: Helgoland, sampling... | reverse complement strand
ACCTCTCATGTTCTATACGGATTTACTGATCTAAAAAATCTAGACTCCCATGGCCCTATTGTTTTAAATAAGGCTAAAGGCGCTTATGTCTACGATACAAATGGCAAAAAATATTTTGATGGAAATTCAGGACTTTGGAATTCTGTTGTTGGATTTGATCATCCTAAAATGATAGCAACTGCTCAAAAACAATATGAAGAATTATCTGGATACCATTCTCTATTTGGAAGAATAACTGAGCCTGCGATCAACCTTACAAATAAATTAATTGAAGTCTCCCCTTTTGATGAGGGAAAAGTTTTTTTTACAAATTCTGGATCTGAGGCTAACGATACTGCTGTAAAATTACTTTGGTTTATGAATTCACATAAAGGAATGCCTAAAAAAAGAAAAATTATAACACGTTATAATTCTTATCACGGTGTTACTGTTGGAGCTGCCTCTATGACAGGAAAACCATATAATGATGTATTTGGATTACCTCTTCCTGACTTTATAAGATCAGCTTGTCCCCACTACTGGAAGTTTGGCAATGAGGGAGAAAGTGAAGAAAGTTTTTCCTCAAGAATGGCTCAAGACTTGGAAGATGTTATTGAAAAAGAAGGAGCAGAAACCATAGCTGGTTTTTTTGCAGAACCGGTCATGGGTGCTGGTGGTGTAATACCTCCATCAAAAGATTACTTTAAACTTATCCAACCTATTTTAAAAAAACATAATATTCCTTTAATTGCAGACGAAGTTATTTGTGGGTTTGGAAGAACAGGAAATCTATGGGGATCAATCACTTATGATATCAAACCGGATATGATCATAGCATCCAAATGTATAACTTCAGGTTTTTTTCCTCTAGGTGCTGTGATTACAGGTGAAGAAATTACAAAAGAATTAATAGATGCCTCTTATGCTGCAGAGGAGTTTCCACATGGTTTTACAGCTGGAGGTCATCCTGTTGGATGTGCATTAGCAGTCCAAGCGATTGATATTATTATTGAAGAAAAATTAGTTGAGAATGTAAGAAAATTAGAACCGCTGTTTATGGGAGGTTTAAAAAAGTTTGAAGATATGGAATTTATTGGTGAAGCTAGAGGAATAGGACTTATGGGAGCATTAGAAATGGTGCAAGACAAGAAGACTAAAAAACCTTTTGATGGCCACATGAATATGGGCGAAAGAGTTGCTAATAAGGCAATTGAAAAAGGCTTAATATGCCGTCCTCTAGGTCCATCAATTGTTTTATGTCCTCCATTTATTACTACTCCTGAACAAATAGACTTTATGTACACTACTCTGGAAGAAACTTTAAAAGAAGTCTTTAACGATATAAAAATTAGTAACTAAACTTTTAAAACAATTGAACCAGAAGTTTTACGATTCTCAATTTCATCATGAACTGCACCTAAATTTTCTAAATGATAAGAGTTATCAAATTGAATATTAATTTTTCCTGAGCGTATCATATCAAATAGAATTAAGCATGCCTCGTCGAGCCATCCAGGGATAGAAGTAAAATGAAATAGTATAGGTCTTGAAAGAAAGAAAGATCCTGCTTGTAGGTCTGTAATTTTTAAATCTGTATAAGTTCCTGAAGACTGACCAAAACTAATTAATGTTCCATGATTTTTCAAACAACCAAAAGACCCTGGCATCGTGGCCTGACCGACACTATCATAAATGATATCAAAGCCTTTTCCTTCTGAAATTTCCATTGCTACTTTTTGAAAATTTGCCTTGTTATAATTAATGACATATTCATATCCTTGTTGCTTGGCAATTTCACATTTTTCATCTGTTCCAGCAGTACCAATAGTCTTAATACCTAAGGATTTTAACCATTGTCCGGCTATTGTTCCTACACCACCAGCTGAAGCATGAAACAAAACATTCTCGTGACCTTTAATTTTATAACTATCGTTTAAAAGATATTTTACTGTAAGGCCTTTCAGCATAACTGCTGCTGCCTGATCAAAAGATATAAAGTCAGGCAAGTGAACAACGAAATCTTGTTCTATAGTTCTGTGGGAAGTATAACCTCCATTCGTTTTTAGAAAAGCGACTCTATCCCCTTTTTTAAATTTTGTAACTTCAGATCCAATCGCCTCTATTATACCAGCACCTTCAGAGCCTAAAATTAAATGTTGGTTATTAGTTTCAGGAGGCCAAGGATAAATTCCTTTACGAATATAAATATCAATAAAGTTAACACCTATACTTTCATTCTTAATAATAACTTCATTCTTTTTAGGAGCTTCTAGTAAGAATTCTTTTTTAGTTAACACAGAAGAATTTCCTGGTTCATTTGCTATCATACAGTAAGGCATAAAAACAGATTAATTCATGATCTCATTATATACAAGATTGTTCTAATACATCTATCATAATTAGAAGACTTTAATTGAGTTATTGAGATAATTAATGTTATGATGTCAAATTGAACAATTATTTTAGAAAAGTTGGTTTTGGTTTAAGTTATAAAGAAACCATTCCTGAAGACCCATTAAAATGGGCAACCGATCAATTTAATAGCCTACCTCCTCTTAGCTGGTCAGAAAAACTTCCATCAGTTGAAGATCAAAGAGAGATATTTAGACAATACGTTACTGAAAAGGAAAAGATTCAAGAAAAATTTGGCAAGGATGCGATGATATACGAGAAAGAGCTTAACAAATTAAGACATCAAAAGGGTCAAAATTTTTTCCAAGCTTTTGAACTATCAATAAGACATCATAATGCTTTAAACAATGGTGCTCCTGCATTTGAGAGAATGTGGCATTTTTGGGGCAATCATTTTTCTCTAAGTAATAAAGACTTTATATCTGACTGGCATTATGGGCCTTACATGAGAGAAGCGATCAGACCATCAATGGATAAAACATTTGAGGAAATGGTAGTTGAGGTTACCACTTCATGGGGCATGATACACCACCTAGATAACACTGATAATATTGGTCCTAACTCGCAAGAAGGTCGAAGAGAGAACTCGGATGGCGATAAAAGAAAAGTTGGCTTAAATGAAAATCACGGAAGAGAGCTCTTAGAACTCCATACAGTATCTCCAGCTGCTAATTATACCCAAGATGATGTGATTAATATGGCAAAGGTTTTAACTGGATGGGCTAAAAAATGGTCTAAGAAAAATTCATGGGCAGGACCCTTAGTGTTTCAACCGGAATTACATGAGATGGGGCAAAAAAATATATTAGGTAAATCTTACAATACAAAAGAAAATAAAATGACTGGCAATAAACAATTGTTTGCTGTTATCAAAGACCTTTGTAATCATAAATCATGTAGAGAATTTATAGCAAAAAAATTATGTCAGCATTTTATAACAGATGAACCTAGCCAAGAAATGATCGACCCAATCATTCAGGCTTGGGTTAAATCAGATGGTTTTCTCCCTGAAATTCATAAAGCTACAATGAAAGTTGCCTTTGAATATGGAAATAAACATAAAAAATTTTTAATGCCAGAACCTTGGCTTATTCAGAATGCAAAAATGCTAAATTTTAAACACTACTGGGGGCCGGATAGATATGTATTTAAACCTGGTAAAATACCGCCCAAAAGAGAAAGAAACATACAATGGATACTAGAAGATTTAGGTCATCCTGTTTTTAAACCTAGTCAACCAAATGGATTTATAGATAATGAGGAAGAATGGACATCGCCAGAATTAATGATTAGAAGAATGGTTTATGCTAATCAATTTCAAACATATCTAAAAAATATTAGAAGAGAAAATCAAAGTACCTATGATGATGAATTTTTTGAAAATATTATTTATAAAAATTTTAGTAATCCTGAAAATGCATTAAAGACTGTATTTTCTGCAAATAGTACTCAAAATAGATTTGTAATGTTTGCTAATATGCCGGAGGTCTTAAAAACATGAATTGTACCAGGAGAAGTTTTTTACAAGGAAGTTTAGCAACTTTGTTTGTAGGTGGTTTGAACTTACCGCTACTCGCTGCATCGGTTAAGAAAAATTTAGTAATTATATCTCTAAGAGGGGGAATGGACGGCCTAACTGCTGTACCAGTAATTGGTGATCCTAAAATTAAGAGCTATCGATCAGAATTATTACTTGATCAAAAACTAAAGCTAAATTCAGATTTTGGTTTTCATCCCAAACTATCAACACTCCACAATTTATGGAAAATAGGTAAGGCCTCAGTAGTTCATGCCACTAGTATCCCTTACACTCAAAGATCACATTTTGATGGGCAAAATTTAATGGAGACTGGCGGTCTTGTTCCTTATAGAGAAAAGACTGGTTGGCTAGGAAGAGGTTTAAAACTTGCAAATTTGGATGGATCAGGTTTAGCGTTAACGCTTCCTATGCCTCTTTTACTAAGGGGTATTGAACAAAATAATAATTTTTATCCAGCTCACAACACAATGCCAAGAATTGAGATTGTAAAAAAATTAAGAGCAGCTTACGAGGGAGCTTCTGAAGAGAAACTTCTTAATATTATAGATGTTATCATGAATAGACCCCTGACGATGCAAGGTGGAGATCAAAGTCTTGACAGTTTATCCAAAAAAGCTTCAAAAATATTACAAGATCCTCTAGGTCCAAGAATTGCTGTTTTTGACATAGAAGGATTTGATACTCATTCTGGACAAGGTAATGATGAAGGAGGACATGCTGATAAACTTGAAGAAATAGATATGATTATTAAAAACTTGTACGAGGGGCTTGGAAAAGAATTTGATAATACTTTAATACTAACACTTACTGAATTTGGAAGAACGGTTGAGCAAAATGGTGGATATGGAACAGAACATGGGTATGGCTCAGCTATTTTAATGGCAGGTGGATTGTTAAAAAAATCTCAAGTCTTAACTGATTGGCCTGGATTAAATAAACTTTTTGAACAAAGAGATTTACAGAGCACCATTGATGCGAGGGGCGTTTACGCTTCGGCTATGTCTGCTGTATTAGATTTAGAATTTGAACAGATAAAGAAAAATGTATTTTGGAATTCTGATATTTCTAATTTTTCAGAACAACTATTTAAAACTTAAGTCTTGAATTTTATTTAAATAATCCCATATATAAATTGTAGGTGCCATGACGGGCCTACATAACAGCAGGTTTTAATACTGCAAATTAAATTAACGCTTTAAGGAGGTTAATAATGACTACATTTGACTTATCTCCATTATGGAGAACAACCGTTGGTTTTGATGAGTTCGATAGACTGTTCGATACTGTATTTTCATCAGAAACTAAGGCTAATGCTTATCCGCCCTATAACATTGTTAAGACAGATAAAAATAATTATCAAATTACAATGGCTGTAGCGGGTTTTGACGAGAGCAATATAGACATATCTTTAGAGGAGAACTTATTAGTAATAAAAGGAGATAATAAATCTGGAAATGGCTTAGATGAAAATGTCGAATATTTACATAGAGGTATTGCTACGAGAAACTTTGAGAGACGATTTGAAATAGCAGACACAGTAAAAGTAAATGAAGCTGATTTAAAAAATGGTCTTCTTGTTATTGGTTTGGAAAGAGAAATTCCAGAACATAAGAAACCGAGAAAGATTGAAATCGGCTCTAACACAAAGACTATTAGTGCTTAAGTAAACCCAACGGGACTACCTTAACAAGGTGGTCCCATTTTCGTAATTAAATTATTGTTTTTAACTTATGATAGTTGAGAAGCAACAAACTCCCAATTAGCCAAACTATCGACAAAAGCCTTTAAATAATCAGGTCTTCTATTTCTAAAATCTATGTAATAAGAATGCTCCCATACATCACATCCAAAAATTGGCTTCATACCGTCAACAAGTGGATTTGAGGCGTTAGCTGATTTAGTGACAACAAGCTTACCATTATCAATTGCCAACCAAGCCCAACCCGAACCAAACTGAGTTACTCCAGCTTGAATAAAATCTTCTTTAAACTTTTCAACACTACCAAAATCAGAGACAATTCTGCTTTCTAGTTCAGAGGGCATAGCTCCACCGCCATTAGGCTTCATACATTGCCAAAACATAATGTGATTCCAATGCTGTCCAGCGTTGTTAAAAATACCAGCCTTTGAAGCATCTCCACTGGTTTTAGTAATGATCTCTTCTAAAGACGCTCCAGATAATTCTGTATCTTTAGTAAGATTATTTAAATTTGTAATATAAGTTTGATGATGTTTACCGTGATGAAAATCTAAGGTTTCAGCAGACATAATTGGTGCTAAGGCATCATTTCCATAGCTAAGTTTTGGTAGTTCAAATGACATAATAACAGGTTCCTTTTCTTAATTTTAAAACACTATTATTACTATAATATTATCAATTCTTAAAGGCAGATTATGAAAAAAATTATTACAATTCAATCAACTGTACTCAACGATTTAGTTGGCAATCAGGCCGCATCTCTTATTTTAGGCAATTTGAGCTATCAAGTACTTCAAATTCCAACAATTATTCTATCATCTCATAAGGGAAATAAAAATTTTATTGAAATTCCAATCAAGCACAATACTCCTCACAGTTTTTTTAACGCACTTAAAAAATTATATACGTTTAATAATGTTACTTTTTTGGTGGGATATGTGCCTAATAGAAAAATTGGTAATTCCGTTATTAAAATTATTAGGGGACAAAAAAAGGTTGTTGTGGATCCTGTGATGGGAGATACAGATACTGGAATTTATGTAAGCCAAGATGTTATTAAATTTTTGCCCAAGATTATTGAACAGGCATCCCATATTTCATTGAATTTTTTTGAATGGTCAATTCTGACAAATAAAGATTATCTGCGTTATGATTTTAATGAAATTGCAAAAGATGCAAAAAATTACTGTATAAAAAATAATAAAATATTATTTATTAGAAGTATAATTGGAAAGAATAAAATTTTAATTAATATGATTGTTTCAAATAAGGAGTGTTTTTATATCGAAACGCCTAATGTTAAATTCAAGAAAAGAGTTGATGGAGCTGGAGATATATCAACTGCATTATTTACACATTATATATTTACAATTAAAGATCTAAACAAAACGTTAGAACTTACAACTAATCAAATGTTTAATATTATCAAAAAAATAAAAAATAATAAGATTGCAATTGACGATGTTATAAGTAAGAAAGAAGTTTTTAAGTTTAAGACTAAGAGCTTAAATAATCTTTAATTAAGATTTCCGTAATTTGGACAGTGTTTAACGCGGCACCTTTTCTTAAGTTATCTGAAACACACCAAAAATTTAATCCATTCTCAATTGTTTTATCTCTTCTAATTCTACTAACATAGACTGGATCAAGGCCTGCTACTTCAACTGGAGTGACATAACCTTCATCAACTCTGAAATCCACAACCTTAAGTCCTGGAGCAGTTTTATATATTTCTCTTACTTGGTCCTCTTCATATGGTTTTTCGAATTCAACATTAACTGCTATGGAATGAGAAACAAAAACTGGAACTCGAACACAAGTTGCTGTTAATTCAATATTAGGATCTAAAATCTTTTTTGTTTCTTGATACATTTTCCATTCTTCCTTTGTTTGACCATCATCAAGAAAAACGTCAATGTGAGGTATAAGATTGAATGCTATTTGTTTTGTAAATTTTTGTTTCGTAATTGGTTTATTATTAAGCAAGCTTCTAGTTTGATAATCTAATTCATCTTCTCCTTCTTTACCAGAACCAGACACAGATTGATAAGTAGAAACAACTAATCTCTTTACTTTGAATTGGTCGTGCAATGGTTTAATAGCCACCAACATTCCCATAGTTGAGCAATTGGGATTGGCTATAATATTTTTTTTTCTATAGTTTTTAATATCCTCTGGATTTACTTCTGAAACCACAAGAGGGACATCAGGATCTGTTCTAAAATGAGAAGTATTATCAATTACAATACAGCCTTTTTTTGCAGCAATAGGTGCATATTCTTCAGAAACACTTGCTCCGGCAGAAAATATGGCAATATCAGTTCCTGTAAAATCATATTCACTTAAGTTTTTTACAATAATTGATTTGTCTTCTCCAAAATTTATCTCCATACCTTCTGATTTTTTGGATGCAAGTGCAACAAGGTCTGAATATTGAATTTCTCTGTCGTCAATAATATCTAAAACTTCTCTTCCAACATTTCCTGTAGCACCAACGATAGCAATTTTAGGTTTTTTGGCAGTCATAATTAAAGTCTCTCTAAAATGAGGTCTCCCATTTTAGAGCAAGAAACTAAGGTTTGATCGTCAGAACTATAAAGATCTGCAGTTCTAAAACCTTCATTGAGAACTGTTTGAATTACGTCTTCTAAATTTTTAGCTAAATCTTGTTGGTTTAAATTATATCTCAACATCATTGCAAAGCTGAGAATAGTAGCAATAGGATTAGCTTTATTTTCACCAGCAATGTCTGGCGCACTACCATGCACAGGCTCAAAAAGTCCATTTCTTTTTCCATCAATCTCAACCCCTAAAGATGCTGAAGGGAGCATTCCTAACGATCCCGTTAACATGGCAGCGCAATCACTTAATAAGTCACCAAATAAATTATCTGTGACCAAAACGTCAAACTGCTTTGGATTTCTCACTAATTGCATCGCGCAATTATCAGCAAGCATATTCTCCAGAGTAATATCGCTGTAATCTTCATGTGTTTTTTTAACAACTTGTCTCCAAAGAACTCCTGTTTCCATAACGTTTGCTTTTTCAACAGATGTTACTTTGTTGTTTCTTTTTTTTGCGAGATCAAAAGCAACACGTGCTATACGGTCAATTTCATAATCAAAATAAATTTGTGTATCTAATGCTTTTTGTTTTCCTGGCTCATATTCTTCAATACCTCTTGGTTGTCCAAAATAAACACCACCAGTTAGTTCACGAACAATCACAATATCAAGTCCTTTAACTATTTCTTCTTTTAATGAAGATGCAGAAAGTAATGCATCAAAAACTATAGCAGGTCTTAAATTTGCAAATAACTCTAATTCTTTTCTAAGACCTAACAATCCAGCTTCAGGTCTTTTATCTCTTTCAACATTATCCCATTTAGATCCACCAACAGCACCTAGTAAAATAGCGTCAGCTTCTTTAGCTTTTTCTAAAACAGCTGGGGTTAAAGCCTCACCATGAACATCATATGAAGCGCCTCCAACTAATTCTTTTTCGTATTCAATGTTTAGATTATTTTTTTTATTTAAGTGATCAATAACTCTAATAGTTTGATCAGCAACTTCAACGCCTATACCGTCTCCGGGCAGGACTAAGATTTTTTTCATAATTATTTAATATCCTTAAATATCCAAGGTTTATTTTTCTTTTGTAGTAATTCGTAATCTGTAATGCTCTGTTCATAATTCATGGTAATACCAATATCATCTAACCCTTCAATTAATCTTTCTTTTCTATATGGCTCAATATCAAAACCAAATTCTTCTCCCTCAACTAAAATATTTTGAGACGGAAGATCAATTTCAAATTCTTTTTGATCACTTGCAAAATCCATTAATTTTTTTGAATTTTCAGGAGAAACTACAATGGGTAAAATGCCATTTTGGAAACAGTTGTTATAAAAAATATCTGCGAAACTTGTTGATATGATACAGCTAATACCAAAATCTTTTAATGACCAAGGTGCATGCTCCCTGCTAGATCCGCATCCAAAATTGTCTCCAGCAACTAATATTTTTGATTGGTTAAAAGGTTTGGTATTTAAAATGAAATCTTGTATTTCTTGACCTTGGTGATCATATCTCATTTCATAAAATAAACTAATACCTAGGCCAGTCCTTTTTATTGTCTTCAAAAACTGTTTTGGTATTATCATATCAGTATCAATGTTTACAATTGGTAAAGGGGCAGCAATGCCTTTGAGTGTTATAAATTTATCCATTTTTAATCGAAGTCTCTTATGTCTGCTATGGAACCTTTAATAGCTGATGCCGCTGCCAGTTCAGGGCTCATAAGGTGCGTTCTCCCACCTCTACCTTGTCGTCCTTCAAAATTCCTATTTGATGTTGAGGCACATCTTTCCTCAGGCTTTAGTTGATCTGGATTCATTCCTAAACACATTGAACATCCTGCTTCTCTCCAATCAAAACCGGCATCTTTTAATATAACATCAAGACCTTCTTCTTCTGCTTGTTGTTTCACTAGACCTGATCCTGGAACAATCATTCCCTCAACATGAGGGGCAATTTTTTTATTTTTTACGATTGCAGCCACACTTCTTAAATCTTCAATTCTACCATTTGTACAAGATCCAATAAAAATTTTGTCTAATTTAATGTCCGTTATTTTAGTTCCTGACTTCAGTCCCATATAATCCAAAGATCTTTCAATACTTTTCTTTTTGTTTTCAGTTTTAGCACTTGACGGATCTGGAACTAATCCGCTAACAGCCACCACATCTTCTGGGCTTGTTCCCCAAGTAACCATTGGGGCAATTTCAGAACTATTAATAACAAGCTCTTTATCATAAAAAGCATCTGTATCACTTGGCAGAGAGGACCAATAATCTAAAGCCTGTTGCCAATGTTCATCTGTTGGCGCATAAGGTCTGCCTTTTAAATAATCAAAAGTAATTTGATCTGGAGATATTAGTCCAGCTCTAGCACCCGCTTCAATACTCATATTACAAATCGTCATTCGTGATTCCATGGATAGTGGTTTTAATGAAGATCCTGCATATTCAATTACATGACCATTACCTCCAGCAGTTCCGATTTGTCCTATTATATACAATATTAAATCTTTAGAAGTAACTCCAAATGGTAAATCGCCATTTACTGAAATTCTCATATTTTTTGCTGGCTTTTGGACTATAGTTTGCGTAGCTAAAACGTGTTCAACTTCACTTGTACCAATCCCAAATGCAAGAGCTCCAAATGCACCATGGGTAGAAGTATGACTATCTCCACAAACCATTGTCATTCCTGGTTGTGTTATGCCTTGCTCTGGTCCAATAATATGAACAATACCTTGTCTCTTATCTGATAATTCAAAATATTCTATTCCATGTTCTTTAGTATTATTTGCTAGAGTTTGAACTTGAATTCTACTTTGTTCATCCTCAATATTCTCTCTATTAAAAGTAGGAACGTTATGATCGGCAACTGCAACCGTTGCACTAGGTCTTCTTACAGGTCTACTTGCAATTTTTAAACCCTCAAATGCTTGGGGGCTAGTAACTTCATGGACTAGATGTTTATCAATATATAATAAACTTGTACCGTCATCTCTTTGCTTAACTAAATGATCACTCCAAATTTTATCAAATAATGTTTTTGGCGAGTCTGTACTCAAAGTAAAAATTATTTTTTATCAGCTTCTTCAGCTACAACTTCCGCTTCTGGAGCAGTGCTATCTTTAGGTGTCTCTTGAGCTGTTTCAACTGGTGTCTCTTTTACAGTTACTGGAGCTGCTTCTGCTAGAGGTTCTGGAGTTGGAGCTACTTCTGCAGCAGGTTCTGCTACAACTTCGGGTTCAGTAATTTCTGGTTGTGACTCAAACTGAGCATCGTTATAAGATCTTCCATCAGTTCTTTCCGCAATACGAGCTTTTTTACCAGAAAGATTTCTGAGATAATATAGCTTTGCTCTTCTTACATCACCCGTCTTAACTCTTTCAATTGATTCAATAATGTTACTATAAAGAGGAAATACTCTTTCAACACCTTCTCCGCTTGATATTTTGCGAACTGAAAAAGATGAACTAAGTCCATTATTTTTTTTAGCAATACAAATTCCTTGAAAAGCCTGAACTCTTTCTTTATCTCCTTCTTTAATTTTAATATTCACTTTAACTGTGTCTCCAGGGTTAAAGTCAGTAATTTTAGAAGTTTTTAAGATTTCAGTTATTTGGTTTTTTTCATAATTTTTTATAATATCATTCATTGCTTGCTCCATAAGGTACAGTAAGGGTGATCCCGAGTTTCGACATTCTACTCATTTTTCTTACTTTTTAAATAGTTTTTCCATAAATCTTGACGATTTTTTGATGTATTTTGCTCTGAATTAGCTTTTTTCCACTTTTCTATGTCACTATGGTTGCCATTTAGCAATTCTTTTGGAACTTTATAGTTTGATCCATCTGGAGCCTTCCATTCTGATGGTCTTGTAAATTGATCATGTTCTAGTAATTCATTTTTAAAAGACTCGTTAGAATGCGTTTCAGGATTATTTAACACATTATCCTGCAATCTGATTATGGCTTCCATAAAAACTATACAAGCACTTTCACCACCATTTAAAATATAATCTCCAATAGAAATTTCTTCAAAGTTATAATGATTTACTACTCTTTGGTCGATACCCTCATACCTTCCAGAAAGTAAAATAAAATTTTCTTTTTTTTTTAAATCCTCAATTAAAGATTGATTTAAAGATTTACCTTTTGCTGAGAAGCAAACTTTAACACTGTTATTTAACTCTTCTTTAGATGTGGTTTTTTCTATTGCATCAGAAATTACATCTGGCCTTAGAACCATTCCAGCTCCTCCACTAAATGGTTTATCATCAACTGAATTTCCTGAATAATTACTATAATCTCTTATTTGAATAGTCTGAAAATCCCAAACTTTATTTTTGTGAGCTTTTCCGATTAACCCATGTTGAAGGCTACCCGGAAAGATTTCAGGAAAAAGAGAATAGATTTTAAAACTTAACATTTATGAATTGATGTAAATTTTTTTGGATTTTATATCTACTTCAGGAAATTCTTCTTTCGTGAATCTAAAAAATTCTTTTTTTTTACTTTTGTGAAAAAGTATTTCAATTAAATCCCCAGCACCAAAGTTAACCACTGAAGATATTATTCCCACGTTATCTTTTTTTTTATTAATAACCTCTAGACCTTCTAGATCATATATGTAGAACTCATCTTCTTTTGTAGGTTTATCTAAAAATTTTTTTTCTAAATATACAAAATGATTTACAAAATTCTCTATTTTATTTCTTTCAATAAGATCGTTAATCTTAATAATTGGCCCCTTTGAGTCAAAAGAAACAATTTTAATTTGTATTGTTTCAGAACTTTCTAAGTAAAAGGTTCTAAAATCATTTATTTCTCTATCATCATGAAGAAAACTTTGGAATCTAAGCAGACCTTTTGTTCCTTTAGGTCTGCCGATTCTACCAACTTGGATGTAATCTTTGGAATTAATAACCATAGATAATTTTATTATTCTTTTGTTGCCTCTTCAGTTGGAGCTGCTTCTGCTACAGGTTCTGCTGCTGCTGCTTCTGGCTCTTCAGTTGGAGCTGCTTCTGCTACAGGTTCTGCTGCTGCTGCTTTTGCTTCTTCTTCAGCCTTTATGGA
>Ga0209425_10004957_pt1 | contig 13289 bp, 19 predicted proteins | sample COG_05_FD_184749 | JGI IMG/M metagenome (GOLD analysis project Ga0209425, IMG submission 184749) | Pelagic Microbial community sample from North Sea - COGITO 998_met_05 (SPAdes) (version 2) | ecosystem: Environmental > Aquatic > Marine > Neritic zone/Coastal water | place: Helgoland, sampling... | reverse complement strand
TCGTTACCAGCTCAAAAGTGTTTGAGGATGGGGTTATGCTTGGGAATGTGTAAGTCGTCATTAACCGAACCTTCTGCGCCGCATGAGATCTTGTATGCTGAGTATCGTTTGTTGCGAAGTCTGCTGCATTGCTGCTCGGATCTTCATATCTACATCAGCCCCAGCGCCAGTTGCGTCTATGTTGTTTACGATAGTAATACCGCCAGCCTGACCTTTCGTGTGATCAATGACAGTTTCATTCGGGTGGAGCATATGCATTTGACCACCTTTACCGTCAAGACCGCCAGCTCTAGCACCGCGACCTGTAAAACCACCGCCTTCAAAAGACTGTGCGCGAATCTGTGCAACTTGACCTAATCCAGCAGCAACTTGAGCGCCAGCCATCACAAAAGATAGTGGTGGTGGGTAACTTGACATCGCAAGCGTTGCGCCTTGATAAGTCTGCATGATTGCTTGGGCTATCTGAAAGGCTTTGTTTAATTGAAACAGCTTCTTGTTATTGGACGCGATTCCTGAAAACTGATTGCTCAATTCACCTAATACATGGCTTGTCTGAGCCGTTGCAGATTGCATTTCAAATTCTTTGCGCTTCTTGGATCCTGCTGCGGCTTGTTCTTGTAAGAATGTCAGTTTCTCCACCAAAGCGCCGCCATTCTCATTTACATCATCAAACATTACTTTTGCAGGTGAATTATTAGCAATTTCTTCAGCCATCCTTCTGCTTGACGCAACGATCTCGTCAAAGGTTGCTTGAATTCCTTCAGATGGTAATGGTTGCGACATCATCGCACTGACGTTATCAATAGCCGCCCCAATTGATTCCGTAAGGCCAGCAGACATTGCTGACATCTTTCCAGTATCAACCAAGTCCATACCGAAGACCGAAGCCATTTTGTTGTACTTGTCCATGATAAAAGTGAAAATAGGATCAATCCTATCTACAACAACTTTTGCCATTTCAAGCATTTTTACTTTAAGGCCAGCAAAACCTAATTGCAGGAAAAATATAGCATCTGCAAACTTGCCATATCCTGACAGCAAAGCGCTAACAACTCGTTCGCCTATGCTCCCGAAGTCTTCGTTGTCTAAAGCTGCTTGCCTGAAATTGTCAGCGACAGTCATAATTAACGGACTAAAAGATGTTGCTAATTGATTTCCTAGACCCGTGAATACAGCTTTGGCTTGAGCAACAGCATCGTTTGCCAGCTCAATCTTTGCGGCATCAACTCTATTAATTGCGATACCAAGATGATCTGCTTCTTCTGCCATCTTGGTCAGGTTCTCAGAACCTTCTCCGATCATATTTAGAACAGAAACACCACGGGCACCGAATAGCTCAGTTGCGATTCTTACCTTGTCTGCTTGAGTTGTTACACCTTGCATCGCATCAGCAACTTGCAACATCTGTTGATCAAGCGGTAGCTTTTCTAATACGCCAGCACTCAAACCCAATTCAATCAAGGCATCCTTAGCCACGCCTGAACCATCGGCAGCATCACTGACACCGACAGCAAGATTCTGAAGTGATTTTTCTAAGGTTTTATTCTCTACGCCAGCAAGACTTGCAGCGTGTTGGAGTCCAGCAAGTTTCTCAGTCGCTATACCTAAACGATCAGAAGTCTTTGCAAGCGCGTCAACAGATGCCATCGATGCTTTGGTTAAAGCTACGCCAGCAGCAATACCAGCAGCACCAAAAGCTGCGCCGATCTTTGCGATCTTGGTGACGGATGCACCGATTGACTTATTGAGACCGCCTAACTTCTTATTAAGCGAATTGAAAGCAGCAGCAGTCTTGTCATGCGCTGTTATCTGTAGTTTAACGTCCCGAGCCACGATTTTTCACCTCAAAGTATGCGATCCACCCCTGAAACTCGACCACGCCCATCTCTAAAATTTCTTCAACTGTCTTGTGAAGATGTTCCGCTAGTTGGTAGCAAAACAGTAGGGCATGATCGTCTGTCAGTTTTTTTCGAGATCCTCATCCTTGGGCTGCATTTCAGCAATTTCGCCAGCTACTCTGATCAGTACGTCAGGGTCAACTGATCGGACTATCTCGACCAGTTCCAGCTTCTTGAAACAAGGATCACCGTTGTCATCTACCAGATAATAGATCAGGGTCAATGCAAGACCTTCATCCATTTTATCGGAAGTCAGTTTGCTTTGGATTTCCATCTTCTTCTTGACGGATATCTGTGGCCGCACAAAATAACGCCCACCCCATTCTGGTATATCAATCGGGTTAGGATCACTAGCCAAGACAGTCTGATAATGCTGCTTGGCCTTTTCTAAGATGCCCATTTAAACAGTTGACGCTGTTAAGGCACCTGATCCCTGAAACGTAATAGACGCTTCAACCATTCCGTCAAAGGACGCTGAACGATTTACGCCCGTAACAATGCAAGTTCCACTGTAATAAGTGTCCCCAGCAGTTTCGCCTTCTGGGTAGAACCCGATAGTGACGGAAGCACCAACCGTGAGTGCGCCTTGGCCTGAAGTATCAGTCTCATCCCAGTAAACATCAGCCGAACCAGTGAAAGATGTTAGCGTTGAAATGTAGCTTCGCGCCGCATCAGTCATCACTGTATCTTCAACAGTGTCACCTGTCTCATCGATAGAAAAAGATCGAAGTTCAGCGACTGAATTAGCACCTACTTTTACAACCCCATCTCTGCCTATATGTGTAGCCATTTTTAAGACTCCTTATCTTGAACAGTTTCAGCCTTTTTGGCTGCTTTCTTTTCTTTCGCTGGCTTCCAACCTTTAGCCAGCATTGATTCTACTTTAGACGGATGAGCAACAACCGTCAGTTTTCCATCTGGACTTTTAAGTTCCATTTCTGGCTCCTATAAAGGTACGTCTGGACTATCTACAGCAGTCCGATATTGTACTAGATAAGTCAAGGATACTACACCAATAGGTTGTTCGCCTTCACCGTTATAACTAATTTCTGTGCCTGATAGATAAGCAAACTTCGCCAGTCCGTTCAACGTCCTATCAGCTCCTAAAGCTATTTCTACTTCTTTACAGATATCATCAACCACATCATCAAAATCTGTTGTTCCTTTCACATAACCTTCAACGACTACCGATAGTTCACGGTTAGTCACCAAAGATGGCCCCATGATGTCGGTCGCTGAATCTTCGCTAGTCGAATAAACTAACAAAGCTGGCATGTTGCTATCAGACAATGGATAGACCCTAGACTGAAATACGTTAGAGCCTGTTGTAGCCAATCCTGTGACCGTTGTGGCTACCTGTTCCCTGATCTGTTGTCTGACATGATCAGCCATTATTGTTCCTCTAAAACAGCAGCAACTACGCCAGTCTCATCAGGCTGAACGCTGACTATCTTGTACGTTGTGGCATCTTTGATTGTGTTGCCACTTAAATCTGTAATTGCAGCAAAGGCTAGTTGATCGCCAAAAACCGCTGCTCTGAGATCCTTGGCTTTGCCGTACACAATAGGCTGGCTTCCGTTTACTCCAACACTTTCACCAGTTATCTCAAAATATTCTCGATCCAATATAACTTTTATGGTTGCCGCTGATCCGCCTGATGGCGTATAGGTACAGGAAACCCCATGACCCAATACGTCAAAGTAACCATCAAAGTCTGAATCAAATTCTAAGCTCATCGCTTGGCGACTTTCTCAACTGCCTTCTTTGATAAAGGCTTTGGATCCATCTTAATTTCTTCAGCATGGCCTGAACTGATAAACTGTCGGGCTTCTGCTGTAGATAAAACAACCATATCCCCTGCGTTTCGCGGTACACCGTGAACATGGCAAGGCATCTTGATTACTAATTCCATAATAACTCCCATAAGATTGGGGGGCCGAAACCCCCCTTTCTTATTAGCTTGCAACGATGTCTTTGATTACTGAGAAAGACTCAGGATATCTTAGAGCAACATCTAAATCTTGGAAGAACGCGAGTCGCGTACCACCAGAAGTAGACAAGCTGCTTTGATCAACAACAACGTCAACACCTGACCAGAAACCGATCATGATCTGGCTGAAGTCGCCGTAGATCATTGCTGACAGGTTAGAGCCAGTGCCTTTGGTCAAGTCAGAAGGAACAACGGTGCTAGAAGCAACATTAGTACCCAAGATTGACTGGTTGGCATCCATGATGAAGTTGCCTTCAACGCCGCTAGCTTGCTTACCAGTAGTCCGTAAAGCCGCGATGACTTTAGGATTGGTCAAGAAAGCAGAGCTATTGATGATGGCATTGTCTTCTTCAACAGCTTTCATCATCTCAACTACTTTAGCGTAGGTGATTGCAGCACCATTGGTGCCCATAGCAACTACGTTAGTAGAGCCGTTAGCAATGATCCCAGATGGCCCATTAGCAGCACCGCCTTCAATAGCAGCATCATCAATTCTTCGTGCGAAGGTGTTGATAATGTCGTTACGGAGGACTTGTTCTACTGATGGATCTGACTGCTGCATTAAGCGCCGTGATACGTCAACGTAGGCCGCTAGCGTTTTCGGAGACATCGTCACCTGTGCAAACGTAGCTGCACCTTCACTAGGCGCTGAACCTTCAGCAACGAATGCTGAGTTGGTTACAGAAGCACTGAGCTTAGGAATAGCAACATCACCTTTCAGACCTTGCATGATGCGAGCACCCAAAGAAGCTACAGTCAAACGACCATACAATGCTTCGATGAATTGATCAGCAAGATGATCAGTACCAACCAAGAAACCACCAGCAGAAGTTGGTGATTTAGTTTGGTCTCGCTGACCCCAATTGATGTTAGCAGGAACGTAGAAACCACGGGCTTCTTTGCCAGAACGGTGTGCGATCTCATCAGAGATTTCACGCTCGTAACCAGCTTCTCGCCAGTCGCCAGATGAAGCAGCTTTGATAGCTCGGATCAAGCTATATTCACGCTGTTCACTTTTGGCTACGTCAACGACAGCAGCAGGAGTTTCTAACGGACGATCATTTCGGACAGCTTCAAGAAGCTCGCCTTTGAATTGATCAACGGATACACCACGCTCGATAGCTTTCTCGGCTAAATCGCGCTGATTATGATGCTTACCCAAAGAAATGATTTCACCGACATTGGCTAACGCTTCTGCCTTGGCTGAATCACTTACTTGGCGAACATCTACTTTTACTTCTTCAGTCATAGTAGTCACCTTATTAGTGTTTAGAGTTTTTTCTACGGATCGGCCAACGCCAACGAATTTAGAGGAATCAGCAGGAATGCTGACAATCGATGCTTCCATCGGTGTCCAACTAGCCCTGTAATACTCCTTTCCTTCGCCGTCTTTGGCACGAACCATCTTTGTGACGCTATAACCGACAGAAATATTTTGCTTAATTCCTTTCGAAACGTCAGTAAAAACCTCTTGAGCCAAGGCTGAATTGCCAAATTCAACCAACGCAACAGTACGCCGCTGCGTCTCGTCAAGGTAAAACGATCTCACCACACCTATCTGTTCATCCATTTTATGGTTGTTCAGAAGTGGAGCGCGACCAGAAGCCATAAATTCCATATTTATGTCTTCTTTATTATGGCTCAGAACCTCTAAGCCAAAATCTCGTTCAACTGGCGTCTCTGATGAAACACCAATTCGGACAATCCTTTTTTCCTCGTCAATAGCTCCGCGAGAAAGGTCGATTGTCCTATAAATTACTTTGTCAGATACCATATCACGGGCCATTGCCTGATATTCTTCATCGTCGGCTTCTGCTGTTGCTTCCACAACTTCTTCAACAGCTTCTTCTTCAGTATCTTCAACAACTTCCATATCGTCTTTTCTGAACTCGACGATAAAGCTGTCTTCGGTTTCTTCAACCCCTATAACGTGTCTTTCCATTTTAATTACCTCTTGTTCAGGCTCAATAGTATCAGATTTGTCAATAGATTCAGACCATCTTTCATCTTTTTTCATCTGTTCAACAAGTCTTTTTGACCAGCTGAACCCAGCATCACCACCCCAAAGCGCCCAAGCTATCCGTCCGTTTGACGGGTATCCTTCTTCGCCTTGCTTAAAGCCTTCACCTTGCTTGTCTACTTCATGCCGTGAAAAGTATGAATACATCCTTTTAACAGTAGAATCTGACAGATCTTTGTCGTTAACGATGTCTCTGGCTCTGGCAATTCCGACTTCTGTACCACCTCTGCCGAACTCACGCCGCCAATCAAGACCGCGTTGGGCTTCTTCCTTCATTCCGCTATTCGGCTTCGGCATCGTCTCGGCCTTGAACATCTGCGTCAACTGGCATCTTCATTCCGAACGGTTGGAACGCTGTCTTCACGCCATACTGTTCAGCAAGTTTCTGTTCGCGTTCGTGCTGCTCAAAAAGTTCTTCAACATCACGTCCATAGTTAGCTTCGATGTCTTGATAGGTCACAATCCCGTTCTGAAGGCCAGCAATGTTAGCTTGCATTTCCTTCTGCGGATCTACCCAACCCCAACTGCGAGGAATGTAAGAAACGCCATCTGCGAATTTGTCGTACTTTACAATCGGAAGGTTAATGCTTCTGGTCATTGCATTCTTGAGCCAGCTTCTAAAGATAGGCTCCATGAAATGCTCGATCATGAACTTCTGAAGCATTCTGTACTGATCTCGATCCTCTAAACTACCAGCCCGCAAGGATGAATAGTTGACGCTAGAAAGATCGTTTGAGATTGAATGGTATGAAATATTCAACCCTGACGCGATGCTTCTAAGAATAGCTGTGCTGAAACTTTCAAACGCTGTAGTAGGATGCGCTGGGTCGAACGCTTTAAAATCCATCCCAGCAGGGAGCTGCTCAAATGTCGCGGGTTCTGCTGACATGATCGGCGTGTATTCATCCTGAACATCTTCACCAACATAACCATCACCAGCAGGACTGGTAAAGAAACCCATCTTCGCAGATGCAACCCTAGCAGCGGTGATCTCAGCTTCATAATACCCGTTCAACATTTTGATATTGCCCATCACGGGCGCTACAAACGGATAACCACGGGTCTGCTCAGGTCTTTGTCGGACAAAAGCATGAATGACTTCTTCTGCTGGGACTCTAATCGTCTCATTGCTTTGGCTTAAACCTAAATCATTCGGATGGTTCTTATACAAGTGATATGCAACAGGCTTTCGCTTGTCGTTAATCTCAACGCCCATAACGACCTTATTGCCGTTCGTGTAGATCTCGTTCTTGGTGTCGTTAAGGTGATCAGCTTCAAGAAACTCAATCTTGTAACCAAAGTCACTTGTAGGATCGGTGATTTGACGGATTAAAACCTCACCATCACGGGCCAGAGCCTCGATAAACATCCTTTGACAGTCGATCAAAGACATCTGACCATCAACTGTGCAATTTCCTTTCTTGGCCCACTTCTTCCAAGCTGCTTCAATCGTTGAATTCGCAATCGTATCAAGACTGCCATCAGCATCACGGGACTTGGCATTTACTCTAATGCCGTTATGTCCGACCACGTTAGACGTTAGAAGGTTTAGATATCTTGCGACATAAGCGTCATTTCGTGACAATTCACGGCTTCTATTTCTCAACGTGACCAGTGCTTGCCTTAGTTCCTGATCTGCTGAAGCTGATGAACTAAAAAAGTCGGCAAATAACCGACCACCTTGAGCGCCTTTAAACGATCTTTGTAATTTGACCGCCTTGCGAACCTCTTTACGTTTAAACGGATTCCAAGCCATTAAAATCTTACTCCGATTAGGTTGCCGCTCGGCTTCTTGTTACGGATTCGAGCCTTCTTGACTTCTTCGTTGTATTCGGCGCGGTATCTATCTCTGACAGTAAATAGCTCATCGATAGACATCCTAGAAAGGCTTCTGCCAGCGATACTGAATGAACTTTGGTCGATAGTAGCCCTGTTCTCAATAACAGCCTGAACAGCGTCTAAGACCTTTTTGGCGTGTGTCCTAAGATCTGCGTTTGTGTCTGCGTAGTTAGCAACCAAGGTTGTCAAACCGTTATCAACTGCGACTCTTTCTGAATCAGAAGTCCTTGTGATGAACGCATACCACTTATACTGATGGGCGTTATAGTTCGCTGTAGTAGATGAATCGACTTCTACGATATAGGCTGTAGTCGTTTCTGAAGCCGTAATAGTGAACTGATGATTACCACCGCCGCCAGTTTCACAATGAAATTCATACGTTAAAGCGTACTGGTCTGTCGGATAATCCGTAACAAGGTCAGGACGTTGCCAAACCCAACGATCACCAACAACTAAAGTCTCAGGTTCTTGGCTTGGGTAATTCTCACTATCAAAAAGGTTAGCCATTCTATCGCCATGCGTTAGTGTAATTTTGTCGCGGCCTTCTTTGCACAGGTCTCCTTTGAACAGGAGCTAAATCAGGCTCGACTTCTTCAACCAATTCTGGTTTTTCCGATTTTGCCTGAATCCTAGCCGCAATGCTATTGACATTCGCGTTGATTATACTATATGCGCACCAACTGTACACCATGCAATCCAGCGATTCATTCCTTGGGCGGATTTTCTGAAATACCCGCTTTTTATATCCTCTAACGAATCTGGTAACGATCTTCTCAGCCGTAAGCTGTCGGAAGTATTCATCGTTTAGAATGTCTGAGAAATGAACGAACCCAGCGCCTTCTTCTTGAATTCTTAGCCTCGCAAAGATCATATCTTTAGCGGTATCAACTCCGACTGGGAACAATCGGCATCTGACAGTGTTATTCCTTGAAGGCTTTCCAGCTATGGGTCTGCCTTCACCACCCACACCCTTGACCGCGAAGACCCTGCGACCGAAGTTCTTGTTGGCGTACTGATAGACCGTGTTGGTAAAGTGACCGCCAGAGTCGATTGCTGTGGCTCTGATAGCCAATTCTCTGCCGTCTTCTGTTTCAAATGTACGCGATATCTGGGAATCTAGCGCACTCCACAATTGAGGTGTAGACGGATCACCATACATTATCTGATGATCTATAACCCAAGATTCCTCATCTTTCCCAATTCCCATAAACGTCATTTCTAGTCGGTCGTCCTGAACGTCAACGCCCGCGACAATCAAAATAACCCCTTCAGGCACTTTGTCGAAATGTTCTTTCCTTTCCATCAGGTTCAACTCGCTGACAGATTCTCCTGCGTCCTCCCAGACTTCCCCTAAATATGTATTCGTCCAGACTTTAAGTTGTTCTGGGTTCTTCTTGACCGCTAAGAATTCCCTAACGCCGTCAGCCAATGGTGTCCAAGGTGAATACAGTCCTGATATCTTGAAGCCAGCAATGCCTTTAAAGTCTTCTTGAGCTACCCAACGACCGTTCCTGATAGACCATCTTCTATCAGCATCAGACCAAAGAACCCCGCACTCGTCACATAAGTATTGAGCCGTATCGGGATCTTGGTCAGTCCATCGGACGCTTGCCCATTTTAACGTCTGCTCATGGTCGCAATGCTTGCAAGGAATAAAATATTCACGCTGATCAGATCCTTCATAGGCATCTTCTATTCTTGAGACACCCTTGATCGTCGGGGTCGATACCATGATGATCTTGCGGTTCCAGAAAGTAGACGTTCGCTTCTTACCTAGATTGACAGGGTCGCCTTCTGATCCTGCTGAAGCTGGGAATCTGTCAACCTCGTCTGCTAGTAAAATTCTGATTGGTCTTGAAGCAAGTCCTGCTGGACTATTAGCACCGACCAGAGAAAGACTACCTGCTGGAAAGATCTTGTGAAGCGTTGTGTTGCCTGAATCCCTAGCCCTTGGATCTTTGACTTTACCTTGAAGACAAGGCGTAGCCCTGAGAAGACCGTTAGCGATTCGATCCTTTGAGAACGACTGCGCCATTGATTCGGTAGGTTGTAACATTAGGATCGGACAAGGATCGTGATCGATGTGAAAGCCGATAATATTTAATAGAGCCTCAGACTTTCCTAGTTGCGCCCCAGCCATGACAACGACTTCTTTGACTTTAGGGTCAGAGCAAGCGTCCATAATCCCGCGCTGGTATTCTGCGCGAGACGTTCGCCAGATTCCCGCCTCTGCGCTAGTCTGCGAGTCTAGTCGCCTTTGAAGGTCTGCCCACTGACTGACGCTTAGTCTTTTTGGTGGTTGCAGTGCTCTCATCGCTTCCTTCAGATGAGTCTTTAGGTTTGCTAGTCCTCGACGCTGAAATTTTTGGGTCATAGTTTGATAGTTCTTCTAGTGCTTCATTCATTAGATCTGCGAGCATGGCTTGTATCACGCCAGCATCAGATTCGCTAGCCACAATTGGTGCGGCCTTGCTAGGGATGCTTGTCAACTTCGCTTTGAGATTAGCCAGTGTGTCAGTCCAAGCCTTCACAACGTCTTCAACAATCACTAGCTGATTTCTGACTTTGGCTAGATCTAGCTCCGAAAGCTCTGCTTCTGCGTTCATTTTGCGGGTTCTGGCTTCATCGTATGTTCCGCCAATTTTTACGCCACCAGTGCTCGCCATATAACTTTCCGTTCTAAATTAGTTCGTTCTTATTCCATTCCTACTTACACACCGCGCTCGCTAATAACCCTTACAGGGAACGCCCAGACAGTACCTTTAGTACCCCCCAGTGCCGTTTGAGTGTATTCATGGGCATTTAGGCTTCAGATCTTTGAAGTCGGGCCAGAAGCCACCACAGACGTTCTCAGCGTACTCTTTGCTGATCTGTTGTTCGTGGCTGAAGTCTTGGTTGCCGATCAGTCCGATGACAGCGATGACTGTAATGGCGATTAGAATCTTTTGTAATCTATTCATGCTGCAATCTCCATCATTGAGCTGATAGCATAGATGTTCTGGATCTTTTGACTATTACCATACGCATCTTTAAGTATGGCTTCTTGTGTTTGATCTATCATCAAGCCGCCAGAGTAAATGAAGCAATGATCGCGAGTGGTAACAAAGTATTGGTCATCGCTAAGATTTAATTGATCTAAGTCCTTGACCTTCTTGAAACGACTTACACTGCTATCCAATCTTTCTAACTCAATGCCAAGGCCAGCAGCAGCCTTCTTAACTTCAGATACATCTAAAGATCCGCCCCAAGCGGCAGTCTTTCTTTCAGTATCTTTGATGATATCCCAAAGATCTTGGCATGACTGACCAGAAACATAAGCTAAAGCAAACACACCGCAACATTGATATTCGCTTGCGTCTTTACCGTTAATCATTCTTTCCATGTTCTTCCCCTCAGTTGATGTAACGATTATCGTTTACTAATCAACTATAGTCAACACTTTTTGCAACTATTTAGGATCAGCCATAGCTTTTCTTAAATGCTTGATGAACTTATCCTCGAAGCCATGCTTCTGCGAGAACACATAGCTCTCCGTTATCTTGCCGAACGGGAACAGTGGTTTGTACTTCGCGTCCTTCTGGTAGGCTGCGACCATACGGATCTTCTGCCCACCTCGCTTAGTGCTTCTGCCGTACCGCTCCCATATCCCCTCACTTTGCTTCTTAGCGCCGTTAGGAGTGCCTGAAAAGAACTTAGACTTGTCTTGTAGCATTGAGTCAATAGCGCCGTCCTTGAAGTTACCAAAGGCGTTTAGGTATCTCTTAGAGTGTCTTGTTGGAATCTTTATAGCTCGTTTCTTGGGAAACCTTGTGCCGCCATTCACCATGAAGCCCATGTAATCAGCGTTGCGATCATCCCAAAATACTGTAGCCGTTAGGCTGCGCTTAGATGATTTGTCATAGAAGAAGTTCTTTTGTGTGAACTTCGTTGATCCTTTGCCTGACTTCTTGTCAAACTTCTTATTGGTAGCTCTACCGATGACACCTGTGCCTTTCTTATCCTTGGTCAATTCATAGGCCAACTGATTCAGCGTCTGACTGGTAGCAAACGGAATCTGTTTCTTCTGCGTTCTGGATAGGTCTTTTGTGACCTCTTTGATGTTGCTTCTTAGATCAATCTTCATCAGCGAGTTCCTGTATCTCAGTGAATATCTCTTGAGTTGCTAGATATAAATAGCCGATCTCAGCCATTAGATGCTGCACGTCATAAGACTTCTCACCTGTGTAGCATAGATCCCATTCAACAAAATCCTCTTGCTCACGCTGAATTAAGAACTTAATGTATGTGATCTTGCCTTGTCTCGCATCCTTCAATAGTTCCTTCAGGCATTCTTCTACCTCGTTGCCCGTGAACTGGGTCACTGTTCCCATAGTAATCCTTGAGCATATTCGCTATGTATCCTTCGATGAATAATAGCACAAAGATCGGGAATGCTAGGATCGCGGTGATTGTGAAAACAATACAAGAAACGGCGTATAAAACAGCGATAATTTTATTCATGGTCTTCCTCATAACTCCAATCACAGTCAGTGCATTCAGTTCTTGCCCACGTTCCCAAGATCTTAACCGCTGGCTCACCACACATCGGGCAAGTAATTTCGTTCCAAGGCGCATTGGGATCTTCCCAAGCCCCAGCAGGATAGTTGCTCATACGGCCTTCCTCCAACTCCCAGCAGTCCTAAGATGCTCAGGCTTTGGCCTCTTGACTATCGGGATGTCTCTAGGCGCTATCTCATGCACATCGTGCGCGAACTCCATCGCCATGTGCAAGGCATCCATAAGCTCGTCAGTCTTACGGTTAAACTGCAAGACCTCCCACTCAAACTTGGAATTCTTAGACCACCAAGATCCTTGAATGCCTGTCACTGATTGGGCTGTACGTTCAGCTTCCTTCAAAGTGGTAGACAGACCACCGTACTCAGCGCCGTCAGATGGGTTGGTGAACCGATACTTGATAATCCTCATCGTTCATCCTTCTGTAGCTTATCCAATAAAGACAGGACATCTGGCAAAACCTGCTTGTGGTACTCGTCCACATAGTCAGGCCCGTAATAGTCCAAGACCTTAATCAAGGTCATCCATGCCTCAAGCAGTTCAGTTCTCGTTGGCTGCATCTTGTTCTCCGTTTGGTTTCCTAGACCCCGCAGGGTTTCGACCTTTACCAGAGGTCTCGTCAGTAGGATTTAAGCTGTCGCTTTTTGCGGTATCTTTTCAACTGATGGAATAACGCTTGCGAATGTTTCTAGTTCTTCTTGCGTTGATCCCATGACCCAGATCGTGCTGTTGAAGTTTGCAAGCTGGTATCCATCTTTGAGCCAGACCATGTATTCTTCTTCAGCATAATCAATATCCAGAATATATTTCTTGTATTTTCCTGCGGCCTTCATGATATCGGCCTCGGTGATCTCGTCTTCGTACATTGTTGCTACCTCCTAGCTGGTTTTGGGGCCGAAGCCCCGTTTGATATTATCTAGCGACAAAATCGATGATTGTAATGTTGCCTCGAAAGTCGCAAGAATATTTCAAAAGCGCGAATTTAACG
>Ga0209425_10004952_pt1 | contig 13298 bp, 13 predicted proteins | sample COG_05_FD_184749 | JGI IMG/M metagenome (GOLD analysis project Ga0209425, IMG submission 184749) | Pelagic Microbial community sample from North Sea - COGITO 998_met_05 (SPAdes) (version 2) | ecosystem: Environmental > Aquatic > Marine > Neritic zone/Coastal water | place: Helgoland, sampling... | reverse complement strand
TATTAGCTTTAATAGAGAAAATTTAGACACACAAGTTCTTGATTATTTTAAGATTAAAGCAAAGAAAAAAGTTAATTTAACTCCTTGGAAAAAAATTACAAAAATTATTTTACACACAAAAAAAACAATAAACATTGCTATAATTGGAAAATATGTTGATCTTAAAGATGCCTATAAGTCTTTAGATGAAGCTTTAACTCATGGCGGTATTGACAATAATTTAAAAGTCAATTTAGTGAGAATTGACTCTGAACATTTAAAGATCTCAGAAATAAAAAAAAAATTAAAAAATGTTTCTGGAATTTTAATACCAGGAGGATTTGGAAAAAGAGGAACAGAGGGAAAAATAGAAGCAATTAAATATGCTAGAAAAAATAAAATTCCCTTTTTAGGGATTTGTTTTGGTATGCAAATGGCAATCATCGAATTTGCAAGAAACAAATTAAATATTAAAAAAGCAACCTCAAGTGAGTTTGAGACCAGAGGTATTCCAATTGTTGGTTTAATTTCTGAATGGAATAAAAATGGTAGAGTTTTTAAAGGAACAAACAAAAACCTCGGTGGTACTATGAGACTTGGTCTTTATGAGGCAAAATTAAAAGATAACACACTAATAAAAAGAATATATAAAACAAAATTGATTAAAGAAAGGCATAGACATAGATATGAAGTAAATATTAGTTATAAAGATAAATTTGAAAAAAATGGAATGCTATTTTCTGGATTATCACCCGATAACAGCCTTCCTGAAATAATTGAACTAAAAAATCACCCTTGGTTTATTGCTGTCCAATTTCACCCTGAATTTAAATCTAGACCTTTGGCGCCACATCCATTATTCTCTTCATTTATCAAAGCAGCAAGAAATCATAAATGAAAAATTTTAAAGTAAATTGCGGAAATATAGAAATCTCAAATAATAATAAAATTTGTATTATTGCTGGGCCATGTCAGCTTGAAACCGAACAACACGCAATGGATATGGCGGGAAAAATTAAAGAAATTACTTCAAAATTTAACATGGGCTTTATTTACAAAACTTCTTTTGATAAAGCTAATAGAACTAGCCTTAAAGGAAAAAGAGGAGCAGGTCTTGAACAATCATTGCCAGTGTTTGATAAAATTAAAAAAGAGCTTAACATTCCTATATTAACAGACATTCATAACGCAGAACAATGTTCAATAGTTGCACCTCATGCTGATGTGTTGCAAATACCAGCATTCTTATGCAGACAAACTGATTTATTAGTTGCTGCAGCTAAAACTAATAAAGTAATTAATGTTAAAAAAGGTCAGTTTCTTGCGCCTTGGGATATGATTAATGTAACAAAAAAAATTTCAGATTCAGGCAATGAAAACATTTTAGTTACAGAAAGAGGAGCTAGCTTTGGATACAATACTCTAGTATCAGATATGAGATCTTTACCTATCATGGCAAAAAATGGGTACCCAGTTATATTTGATGCTACTCATTCAGTACAACAACCAGGTGGCTTGGGCGAAACGAGTGGAGGACAAAGAGAATTTGTAGAATATTTATCTAGAGCAGCTGTTGCCGTAGGTGTTGCTGGAGTTTTTATCGAGACACACCAAGATCCAGATAATGCTCCATCTGATGGACCTAATATGGTTCCACTAGATAAGTTAGAAAAATTATTATTTCAACTTTTTGAAATTGATAATTTGATTAAAAAATAAATGAGCAAAATCTTAAAATTAAGAGCTCGTCAACTATTTGATAGTAGAGGCAACCCAACAGTAGAAGCTGAAATATATTCTAAAAATTTAAGTGCATCAGCAATTTGCCCTTCAGGAGCTTCAACAGGATCTCATGAAGCTTTTGAAAAAAGAGATTTAAAGAACAAGAGGTATCTAGGTAAAAGTGTTTTATTAGCAGTTAATTTGATTAATACAAAAATTTCAAAAAAACTCATAGGTACAAATATTCATGATCAAGAACGTATAGATGAAATTTTAATTAATCTTGATGGCACAAGACAAAAAACAAAACTAGGAGCAAACACAATACTTGCTGTTTCAATGGCTGCAAAAAAACTTTCGGCAAAAATCAAAAAAATACCGTTATATAAAAATTTTTTATTAAAAAAAAATTTTAAATTACCGTACCCATTAATGAATATAATTAATGGAGGTGCGCATGCTAATAATGGTCTAAAAATACAAGAATTTATGATTAGACCTGATAAAGCCAAAAGCTTTTCAGAAGCTATGAGAATTTGTTTTATTGTAGTTAATAATTTAAGAAATTTGATAAAGAAAAAAGGTTTATCAACATCAGTCGGTGATGAAGGAGGGTTTGCTCCAATGATCAACAATAATGAACAAGCACTTGATTTAATTATTACAGCAATTAAAAAATCAGGTTTTAAAAATGGAAAGGATGTATCAATTTGTTTGGATGTTGCAGCAAATGAGCTTCGTAAAAAAAAAAAATATTCAATTCATTCTAAAACATTTGTTTCTATAAAAGAAACTATTAAGGGGTATCAAAAAATTATTAATAAATATAAGATCAAATCAATCGAAGATCCTTTTGGTGAGAATGATTGGTCCTCGTGGAATAAAATAATGAGATCAACAAATAAGGTTCAAATAGTTGGAGATGATCTTTATGTTACAAACTTAGAGAGACTTAAAAAAGGCTTTTTAAACAGATCGTCAAATTCAATATTAATAAAATTAAACCAAATAGGAACAGTTTCTGAGACCCTCGAAGTTATAAAATTTGCCAAAATCATTGGATATACAACAATTATTTCTCATAGATCAGGAGATAGTGAAGATACCTTTATAGCTGACCTTGCTGTAGGAACAGGCTCAAATCAAATCAAAACAGGATCGTTAGCTAGATCGGAACGTGTTGCTAAATATAATCAATTAATACGTATAGAAGAAGAGCTTGGTAAAAAATCAAAAATGAATAAGATTAATTATGTTTCTTAAAATTAAAAAAAATTTTTTTTTATTAACTTCTACTTTTTTTATACTTTATTTTATTTTTAATCTTTTAGATGGTGAAAGAGGTCTTTTCTCATATTTTAAAAAAAAAGAAATTCTAAGTAATTTACAGAATCTAGAGATAAATTTAATAAATAAAATTAAAAAATATGAGTCCAAAAATATTTTATTAAGTCAAAAGCTAGATTTAGATTTTGTAGAAATGCTCATTAGAGAAAAGTTTTTATTTGGCAAAGAAGGAGAGACCCTTTATATAATTAAAAAAGATGACAATTAGACACCCTGAAAAAGTTAAGAAACCGATTAATCCAATAAAAAAAAAACCTAAATGGATAAGATCTAAATTAACAAATAGTAAAGAATTTTTTTTAACAAAAACTATTGTTAATCAAAATAATTTAGTAACAGTTTGCCAGGAGGCTAACTGTCCTAATATTACAGAGTGTTGGAGTAAGCGTCATGCTACATTTATGATCATGGGTGATACTTGTACAAGAGCTTGCGCTTTCTGTGATGTTAAAACAGGAAAACCTGAAAATTTGGATCCATTTGAAGCTTACAAGATTTCGAAAGCAGTCAAAAACCTTAACCTTAAACATGTTGTTATAACTTCTGTTGACAGAGATGATTTAGAAGACGGTGGCTCTAATCACTTTTTTGAAGTAATTACAGCAGTAAGAACGAAAAACCCTCAAACATCAATAGAAGTTTTAACACCAGATTTTTTAAGAAAGGGCGAGTCCTACAAGAAAATTTTAGAAGCAGATTTAGATGTTTTTAATCATAATATAGAAACAGTTCCAAGACTTTATTTAAAAGTAAGACCAGGTGCAAGATATTTTAGCTCTTTAGAACTTTTGAAAAATGTAAAAAAAATTAATAAAAAAGTTTTTACCAAATCAGGCTTAATGGTAGGCCTTGGAGAAAACAAAGATGAATTAATTCAAGTGATGGATGACTTAAGATCAGCTGATGTAGATTTTTTAACAATAGGACAATATTTACAACCATCTGTAAAACACCACCCATTAGAAAGATATTATCATCCAGATGAATTCAAAGATTTGGAAAGTATTGCCAAGTCTAAGGGTTTTTTATTAGTCTCATCCTCACCATTAACAAGATCGTCTTATCATGCAGATGAAGATTTTACTCAATTAAAAAAAAACAGATTAAAGAAATATAATGCCTAAAGCATCAGTTAAGAGATTAATTGAATGTAATAAAAAACAATTAATTGAACTTGTTTTAGATATTGAAAATTATCCAAAGTTTATCCCATATTGTTTAGATTCTAAGATTTATGAAAAAAAGGAAGAAAAAAATGTAATCTTAATAATTGCAGATCTTACAATTGGTAAAGGTCCTTTTAAGGCAACCTATAAAAGTGATGTTAAACATAATAAAGATAGTGATACAATTCAAGTAACCAATATAGAAGGGCCCCTTAAACATTTAGACAATAAGTGGTTTTTTCTTGAGAAAGGTAACTCTACAGAAATATCTTTTGATATTGATTTTGAGATAGAAAATAAATTTTTAAATATTGTAATGAGTAAATCTTTTCAGTATGGTTTGGATAAAATAGCAGACTCTTTTCAAAAAAGAGCTAATGAGCTATTTAAGGGTAAGTAAATTATTAAAGAACTTTATGTGCAGAAAGGTAAACTATGTCTGCAGATTTACAAAAAAGGACAATTGCAAAAACATTGACTTGGCGTATTACCGCTAGCTTAACAACTTTTATTATTGCTTGGATATTAACAGGTGACTTGTTAATAGGTGCATCAATAGGTACCCTAGAAGCTATAACCAAAATTTTTCTATACTATTTCTATGAAAGAATATGGGATAATATAGATTGGGCTAAAAGTTAAATAATTTTATTAATTGCTTTAAATGATGAGATAACAGTTGCTTTTTGAATTGCTATTCGATTTTTGTTTTTAAATAAATTTTTATTAATTATTATTTTATTTCCTTTTTTAATACCAATATATACTAAACCAACAGGTTTTAATTTTGTTCCTCCATTTGGACCAGCAATACCAGTAATTGATACTGATATATTTGCTCTACTAATTTTACTTAAATTCTCAACCATAGCTAAACAACATTCTTTGCTGACAGCCCCATATCTATTGATAATCTTTCTAGGCACTTTAAGAACATCAATTTTGGCTTTATTTGAATATGTAACTAAACTTAAGTTAAAAACTCTAGATGAACCACTTATTGAGGTTACTAAACTTGACAAAAGTCCACCTGTACAAGATTCTGCAAAAGAAATTTTAAGTTTCTTTTTGATTAATTTTTTAACAATTTTATTAGTTAAATTTTTCATTGTAAAATGTAGCTTTTAATAATCATAAAACACACAAGAGTTAATACCACATAAAATCCAGCACAAATATCATCCATAATTACACCAAAACTGTTTTTAAAATTTTTATCAAAAAAGTTTACAGGAAATGGTTTTATAATATCAAAATATCTAAAAAGAATAAAAAATACAGAGTAGTAAATAATAGCTTCATTGTTATCCTTGATTAATCCATGAGAAATTTCATAAAGATATATAGGAATTGATTGACCTAAAAATTCATCAATTATAATTTCACCTGGGTCTTTGTTTTCACTATTTTTGACATGATTAGAAATAGCATAAAATGAGTATATAAATGTAATGATTAATCCTATGAGAACTATATTTGGAGAAATTTTCAAAATATGAAATAAATAGTATAGAAAGATTGTTGTTGCTAGCGATCCAAACGTTCCAGGTATAAACTTTATTTTACCCAGCCCTAACATTGTTACAAATAATGAATTAAATGTTTTAATCATTTTTAATTACTGAGGTTATAACTTCACAAGCTATGGCTTTTTCTTTACCAATTACACCCAACTTTTCTGTTGTTTTACCTTTTAAATTTATTTGTGAAGGTAAGATTTCACATAATCTAGCGATACAATTTGTTATTTTTTTTTTATATTTTCTAATTTTTGGTTTCTCAGTTATAATATTTATATCTATATTATTGATTAAATAACCATTTTTTTTTATTTGTTCTATTACATTACTTAATAAAATTGTTGATCTGATACTTTTAAATTTTTTATTTTTATCAGAAAACTTTTCACCAATATCACCCATAGAACAGGCACCAAGCACTGAGTCAGTTACTGCGTGCAAAACCGGATCTCCATCAGAATGGCCCAAAGTACCAAGTGTTGAAGGTATTTTAATACCACCCAAGTATAAATTTTTATTGGGAACTAATCTATGTACGTCAAAACCTAATCCAAATTTAATAAAATTTTTGATTTTTATATCTGACTCCTCTGTAATCTTTTTATTATTTAATTCACCTTTGATAATTTTTATTTTTTTTTTGTTCTTAATAAATAAACTTGAATCATCAGTTATTTCATTACTTTTATCATTTTGAAGACTATAAAGTTTTTTATAATTAAATGCTTGAGGGGTTTGTATTAGAAAAATATTTTCTCTTTTTAAATTAACAATTTTATTTGATATTTTATGTTTAATAGAATCTGTGCTTCTAATTGCAGGTATTATACAATCGTGTTTTTTTAATTCTTTAATTAAATTATTTAATAATTTTTGTGAAAAATTTGGTCTTGCTGCATCATGAATCAATACATCTTTTATATTAGAATTTTTAATATACCGGAGCGCTTTATAAGCTGACTCTGCTCTTGTTTTTCCTCCTAAAATGATATTGACATCTTTAATTTTGAGATTTTTAATATATTGACGGTGTTTTTTATTAATTACTAATACTATTTTATTAATCTTTTTATTGTTTTTGGCCTTATCTAAAGAATGAAGCAACAAAGGTTTTCCTTTATAAATATGGTAAGGTTTTGGTATTTTGGAATTAAATCTTTTACTTTCTCCACCTGCAAGTATTATAAAACAATTATTCATGATAAAAAAATTTACTACTTTATTTATCTCATAATGATCAATTTTATCAAAAACAATTTATTCATTGCTCTAATTTTTATAATTACACTTTTTTTAGGTTTTTTGACCTTTTTAACCTTTATAGATAAAAGCTTTATAAAACTTAATGATAATAATCTTCAAATACTGTTAATTTCAAACATTGTTTTATTAATATTCCTTTTTTTCTTAATCTTTATTCAAATTAAAAATTCTTTAAAAATAGATATTGATATTAGTGGATCTAAAGCAAACAGAAAATATATTACTTTTTTTTCATTATTTACTTTAATACCATCAATATTAATTTCTTTATTTTCATTATTTTTACTTTCTTTCGCACTAGATAAATACTTAGATAAAAAAGTAACATCAGCTGTTAATAATTCATATGAAATTGCAAAAAGTTATACAGAGGAGGTTAAGGCAAAAACACAATCTGAAATAATATTAATTGCGTATGATTTAAATAAGAGTGCTAATTTTTTGAAAACTAATATCAATCAATTTAAAAGTTTTTTAAATACACAGAAATTGATAAGAGGAATGGATGAAGTTCATATAATAAATGTAAAAGGTGAACTTTATCTAACAACTTTAAAAGATTTATCAATGTATGAAGCTCCAATTGCAGATGCACTTGAGATGGTATCAAATGATAAAAGACCATTAAAAATTATCAATGCATATGAAAATCAATCAGCATCCATTATCAAACTCGAAAATTTTGATGGAAAATATTTATATATAGTAAAATATTTAGATGAAAAAATTTCAAAATATTTAATTGATTCAGAAGAAGCTGTAAATTTTTATTATACAGTATTGAATAAACAAACTGGTATTAAAATTTCGTTCGTATTTATTTATTTAGTCATAGTTTCGTTATTATTATTTTTATCTATTTCGATCGCAATAAGATTTTCATCAAGATTTTTTAGATCAATCAATAATTTAATTGTTGCCTCGTTGAATATAGGAAAAGGAAATTTAAATATTAAAGTTCCAGAAATAAAAACTGACAAAGATATGGAAGTTTTGAATAAAAATTTTAATTCAATGATTGACCAACTAAAAACACAACAAGAAAAATTGATTATTGATGAAAGACATGAAGCTTGGGAAAGCTTAGCAAGAAAATTGGCTCATGAAATAAAGAATCCATTAACACCCATTCAGTTGACTATAGATAGGTTAAAAGATAAATTTTTGGCAAATATGGAAAGCGTTCATAAAGAAGATTTTACAAAAAATCTTAAAGTTATAAATAAACAAATTAATGTAATAGAGAATCTTATAAATGAATTTTCAGATTTCGCTAGAATGCCAAAACCAATTTTAAAAGATAATAACTTAGTGCTATTAGTTAAGGAGAATATTAATTTATTAAGAGAATTGGACAGAACAATTATAATTAATTTAAATGTCAATAATAAAGAAATAATTTTTAAGTCTGATAATGAACAGTTAAATAGAGTTTTTTTGAATTTAATTAAAAATTCAATTGAAAGTATTCAAGAGAAAAAACTAGATAATAGTAATTTTGTTCCAAAAATAGATATAATAATTAATGATATGGAGGATTGCATAGATTTTACAATTATTGATAATGGTAAAGGTTTTGATGAAAAAAATAATAATATAAAGGATATTTTGACTCCATATTTTACAACAAAAAAAAAGGGTACTGGACTAGGTCTTGCAATAGCTAATAAAATAATCAATGATCACAATGGTAAAATAAACTTTGAAACTTTGGATGATGGAGCAAAAATTAATATTAAATTTGTTAAACAATGAGTACAGAAATATTAATAATCGATGATAATACTGATATAAGAAATATCATTAATGATTTAATCATTGACGCAGGTTACAAAACTAGAATTGCTGCTAATTACAATCAAGCTCTTAATGAAATTGATAAAAAACTTCCAGATGTAGCTATAATTGATGTTAAACTTGACAAAGGTGACAACGATGGTTTGGAACTATTATCTCATATTAAAAATAAAGATAAAGATATTCCAGTAATAATAATTACTGGTCACGCAAATGTAGAAATGGCAATTAAAGCACTCAAAGCTGGTGCATTTGAATTTATTGAAAAACCCTTTAATCAAGAAAGATTGATAAATTTTGTAAACCGTGCTGTTGAAAATATTAGCCTAAAAAATGAAAATAAAGAATTTGAAGATAAACTTTTTTATTCATATGATTTAATTGGAAATAGTAATAATATACGAGATATTAAAGATCAGATAAAAAAGATTTCAATTTCAGAAAGCAGAATTTTTATTTATGGTCCAACAGGTTCAGGTAAAGAATTAATTGCAAGAAAAATCCATAAAAAATCAAATCGAAACAAAAAACCATTTATTATTCTTAATGGGGCTTTATTAGATATTGCAAAGTATGAACTTGAATTATTTGGTGAAGAGAAAACAAATGGATCAATTTCTTATGGAGCTCTTGAAAAAGCAACAGGTGGAACTCTTTTAATAGATGAGATATCTGAAATACCACTTGAAACGCAGTCAAAAATTTTACGTGTTCTTACTGATCAAAAATTTAAAAGAATAAATAGCAATCATGATATTAATGTTGATGTCAGAGTGATATGCTCTACTAGCAAAAATATAAAAAAAGAAATTGAATTTGGAAATTTTAGAGAAGATCTATACCATAGGCTAAATGTTTTTGAAATAAGTATAGACCCACTTAAAGAAAGAGTTTCTGACATACCTGAGTTGGTTAAGTATTTTTCAGAAAAAATTTCATTAAATTATAATCTTAAAAAATTAGATATTAATACTAATAATAGGTACTTACTTCATTATGAGTGGCCTGGTAATGTAAGAGAATTAAGAAATCTGATTGAAAGAATTGCAATACTTTCACCAGATACTGAGGAAAAAATATCAAATATAATTAAAGAGTCTTTAAAAACACCAGATATTGGTGTTTTACCACCAGAAAACTCTTTATCTGTGCCATTAAAAGAAGCTAGAGAAAATTTTGAAAAGGAGTATTTAACTACACAGTTAAAAAAATTTAATGGCAATATTTCAAAAACTGCAAATTTTATTGGAATGGAGAGATCTGCTCTTCATAGAAAACTCAGAGGCTTGGGGATCAAGGAATTGAATTAGATGAATATTATTATTTGTGGTGCTGGTAGAGTAGGTTTTACTATAGCAAAAATTCTTAGCGAGCAGGGTCACTCAATTACAGTCATTGACCAATCTAGTGAAGATATTCAAAAAATTGATGATATACTGGATGTAAAAGCTATTGTTGGAAAAGCTACGTATCCATCTATTCTTGAAAAAGCAGATGCTTCAGAGGCAGATATGATTATAGCTGTAACCCGCAATGATGAAATTAATATGCTTATTTGTCAAATTTCTTTTTCAATTTTTAATGTTCAAAAAAAAATTGCTAGAATTAGATCTCAAGATTATTTAAATCCTAAATTTACAAAAGTTTATAATAAAGAAAATTTGCCTATAGATGTGATTATTTCACCAGAAATAGAAATAGCCAAATCTTTGCAAAGAAAACTAGAAGCACCTGGTGCTTTAGACAATGTTCCTTTTGCTAATAATAAAATTAGATTATTAGAAATATTGGTTAATGACGATTGCCCACTTTTAAATACTAAGCTTAATGAAATAACAAAAAAATTCCCAGAACAAGAATCAAACATAATGGGTGTTATTAGAAATGATAAATTTGTTATTCTCAAAAAAAACGATGTAATGCTTAAAGGTGATAAAGCGTACGTAGCAATAAATGCTTCTCAAATGCAAGATACATTAAAAGCTTTTGGTCATAATGAAAAAATTTCTAATAAAATTTTGATAATTGGCGGTGGAAATATAGGTTTCAATCTTGCGAAAAATTTAGAGGAAACTTTTGATTCTGCTCGAGTTAAGATAATTGAAAAAAATAAAGAAAGAGCAGAATTTTTAGCAAGCGAATTGAATAATACAATTGTTATTAACGGAAACGGCTTAGATGAAGAAGTTCTTTTAGAGGCAAATTTAGATGAAGTAGAAACAGTATTAGCTTTAACAAATGATGATGAAGATAATCTTATGGTTAGTGTTTTGGTTGAAAAGTTTTCAAAAGATCAAGATAATTCAGATAATAAAAGAACGATGGCACTGGTCAATAAACCAAACTACTCGTTATTGCAATCCTCATTAAAAATTGATGATTTAATAGATCCTAGAATGAATACTGTTTCAAGTATATTAAAACACGTTCATAAAGGAACTATTGAAAATGCATACAGTATATTAAATGGTGAATATGAAATAATTGAAGCCGAAATAATAAAATCATCAGAGTTAATAAACAAAGAGTTAAAAGATTTAAACTTACCGGACGAAATTAGAATTGGTGCAATTTTAAGAGAAAAAGATGTCATAATACCAAGATCAAATTTTATATTTAAAAAAGATGACAATGTTGTATTTTTAGCAAAAAAAGACTCTCTTAAAATAGTTGAAAATATGTTTCGTATAAGTTCAATTTAGTTAATGAAGTATTTTAAACTCATTTATTTGAGTATCTTTTGTGGAATAATTACTTTTCTTTCTTTTTTTAATATTATTTTTTCATATTATTTAAATCTTTATTTAAACTTGAATACTTATGTTTATACTTTTTTTTTATCATTAACTCTAACAATAATATTTTATTATATTAAAGATAAAGATGAAAAAAAAATCAATATTTATGAAAAAATTATAACCATACTTTTTGGTTATTTTTTACTTCCTTTAATAATCTCTATTCCTTTTTATTTTAGCATATACAATTTAACATTTGTAAACTCATATTTTGAAGCAATTTCAGGATTTACATCTACAGGTTTTACAATTTTTGAAAATATAAAACATATTGACCAAAGCCTTATATTATGGAGATCTTTATCTCAATGGGTAGGTGGACTTTATTTTTTATTTTCTATAATTTTATTGATAGATATTTTTGATAATAGCTTTAAAAAATCTTTAACTAATTTTATTTCTTTCAATAAATCAGAAACATTAAAACAATCATTTAAGATTTTTCTATTATATTCAATTATAACACTCACAATCTTTATAATTTTAAATTTATTTAATGTGAGAACTTTTAATTCTCTGAATTTAGCCATGACTATTATTTCTTCAGGTGGTTTTTTGCCTACTAATAATTTATCAAGTATTTTAACTAATAATTCGCAGATGATAGTTTTTTCATTATTAATGCTTACTTCTTTTTTTAGTATTTTTTTAAGTTATAATTTAATTTTTATAAAAAATCGTAATATTAATTTCTTTAGTGAAGATATTCATTTAGTTCTATATTTTTTATTTTTATTGTCTATTTTTTTTATTTTTTTTAATTTTGAAAATAATTTTACATATTTATTTTTATCATTAACAAGTAGTGTTTCTAATATTGGAGTTTCTCTTAACAGTGAATCAACAAATATATCTTTTATTTTTTTGATTATTGTAATTATTGGTGGTTCTTTTTTTTCAACTAGCTCTGGTATAAGGTTTTTAAGAATTTATTCTTTATTTAAATATTCAATAAATGAAATATTATCTTATAGTAGACCGAAAAATGTTTACATAAATAAACATTTATTTTCTAACGATTTTTTTGAACAAAATGAAATTTATAAATACTTTCTTTCTATAATCGTTTTTATTATTTCTTTACTTTTTTTAACATCTTTATTGACATTCAGTGACGTTAATTTTGAAAATTCATTTAAGCTGTCAATTTTGACATTAATGAATACTGTTAACTCCTCAAATTATGGTATTAGTGAGTTTACATTCAAGGACCTCTCATTTTATACAAAATTTTATCTTATTTTATTTATGATTATTGGTAGAGTTGAGCTTTTAAGTATACTTATTATTAGTAAAAAATTTCTTTTTAAAAATTAAATTCGTACTATAAATATAATTCTAAAATAAAATATGCGCTCTTAGCTCAGCTGGATAGAGCATCGGTTTTCTAAACCGAGGGTCGGTGGTTCGAGTCCACCAGAGCGCACCATTAACAACATATATTCTTGATTTATTAATAAACACAATATATAGATATTATTATTCTAATTAGATCAATTTTTCTTTGATCGAATTCAGATAATGTTAAATAATAAAAATAATTCAAATTAATTTTTGAATTATTTGTTAACAAATAAATAAATAAACAGAGGAATAAATAATGTTTAAATACTTAAAACAATTAACTTCTCTAGTTGCTATGGTTGCAGTTTTGTTTGCGTTTACAACTGAAACAATGGCCGCTAAGAAATCTAAAACCCTTAAAA
>Ga0209425_10004947_pt1 | contig 13304 bp, 16 predicted proteins | sample COG_05_FD_184749 | JGI IMG/M metagenome (GOLD analysis project Ga0209425, IMG submission 184749) | Pelagic Microbial community sample from North Sea - COGITO 998_met_05 (SPAdes) (version 2) | ecosystem: Environmental > Aquatic > Marine > Neritic zone/Coastal water | place: Helgoland, sampling... | reverse complement strand
ACAAGCCCTTTTTTATTTTGGAGATATTGTTGCATGTTAAATTTATTATTTATTGATAATATAACGTCAAATGCCAGAATTACCAGAAGTAGAAATAGTCAAACAATCACTAGCAAAAAAAATAGAAAAAAAAAAAATCAAAAGGGTAATAATTAAAAACAGAAATTTAAGGTTTAAAATCCCTCAAGAATTTGAACAATTGTTAAAAAACAAAATTATTAAAAGAGTTACTAGGTTTTCTAAATATTTAATTTTAAATTTTTCTGATAGTTCATTTTGTTTAATTCACCTAGGTATGTCAGGAACCATCCATTTAATAAAAAAAGATAACTTGAAAAAGTTCACTAACGTAAGTTTTTATAAATCTCCTAACTTGCCAAATAAACATAATCATGTTGAAATACAATTTCAGGATTTAAAAGTTATTTATAATGACCCAAGAAGGTTTGGATTTTTTAAATTTATAGATAATAAAGAAGAATTAGTAAATAGATTTAGTCATCTAGGACCAGAACCTTTTTTTAATGAATTTAATTTAAAATATTTATTAAAATATTTTTTTAATAAAAAAAAAGATATAAAAAGTTTCTTAATAGATCAAAAATTTGTATCAGGAATTGGTAATATTTATGCAAGTGAAATTTTATTTTTATGTAAAATTAAACCAATGACTTATGCAATGAAGCTATCAAAAGAAGATTGTAAGAAAATTATATTTTTTTCAAAAAGTGTACTTAATAGAGCAATTCAAAAAGGTGGCTCAAGTATTCGTGATTTTAAAAACACTTCTGGGAAAAATGGAAATTTTCAAAAGGAATTTAAAGTTTATCAAAGGGAAAATCTAACCTGTCCAAGAAACAAATGTTTGGGAAAAATAAATAAAATATTTATATCCAATAGATCCACTTATTTTTGTAATACTTGCCAAAAATAAGCAATTATTCTATTGACCAGTATAAATTCTCGAGCTATACCACTGCGCTTATGGCTAACACAAAATCAGCAATTAAAAGAATTAGAAAAATCGCTACGCAAACACTAGTTAATAAGGCTCGTAGGAGCAAATATAGGAATGCTATAAAAAAAATGAACATTCTTCTTGATGAAAAGAAAAAAGATGAAGCTTTAAAATTCTTGCCAAAGTTGAATTCTGAGTTAATGAAAGTTGCAAAGACTGGAATTATTAAAAAAGCTAACGCTTCACGAAATGTTTCAAGAATAACAAAAAAGATTTCAGCCTTATAATAAACTACCTGGAGTTATCGAAGAATTTCAACTATAAGTTTTTTATACTAAATAAGATTTCTTTTATATTTAAAACACAATATCTAGATTAAGTAAATTTATAATTTATAATTTACACACTCATAGATTTAAAATTTATAATATAATTTTTTTAAAATTTTAATGTTCAATAAATGGGCATATGACAAATTTTTAATAATCTAAAAAATTTTAAAAAGAAATTCGCGTTAAGAATGATTCACCTACAGATTTTATTTATTTTTAAAATTGCAAATTTTTTTATTGTATAATTTTTGTTTTGCTTCTAACTAACTTTATTCCTACAAATTTATGTCTAAAAATATTTCAACACAAAATTTAAAAAATGCTTCTTCCGAATCTTTAGATTGGACTCTTATTCAAAGAGATATGAAGAGTAAATTAGGAAGTGATATATATGAAAGTTGGATTAGAAAAATAGACTTTGTCGAAGAGATGAGTAATTATATTTTACTTTCTGTTTCTACTAGATTTATTAGAGACTGGATTACTTCACGATACTTAGACCAAATTTTACAAGTAGTGAAAGTCTACAAAAAAGATTTAACAAGAATTGAGTTTAAAATCATTGAAAAAAATTTTGATAATGAAGTACAAAATAATATTCAATCAAATATAAAAAATAAAAATGTATCATTCATCAAAGATACATACTTACAATACAACAGGATTGATCCAAATAAACGATTTGATAATTTTATAACTGGAACTAGCAATAAATTAGCATACGAAGCATCATTAAAAGTTTCTGAGAATATTTCCCACTATAATCCACTTTATATTTATGGAGGCGTTGGAATGGGCAAAACGCATTTATTGAACTCTATTGGTTTGTCATTAAAAGACAAAAATAAAGTGATGTTTATTTCTGCTGAGAGATTTATGTATCAATTTGTCAAGTCTATCAAATCTAACGACATGGTTAAATTTAAGGAATATTTCAGAAACACAGATATTTTATTAATTGATGATATTCAATTTATGAATGGCAAAGAAGCAATGCAGGAAGAGTTTTTTCACACGTTTAATGCATTACTTGATAAAGGATCACAAGTGATAATTTCTGCAGACAGAGCTCCAAATAAACTGTCTAGAATTCAAGATAGAATTAAATCAAGATTTGCAGGAGGGTTAGTTGTTGATATCCAAAAACCAGATTATGAACTTAGAAGTAAAATTATAAAACAAAAAACAGAAGAACTAAATATTTTTTATTCTAATCAAGTAAAAATCTCAGAAGAAATACAAAGATTTATTAGTACAGAAATTACAAGTAGTATCAGAGAATTAGTTGGTGCAATTAATAGAGTTGTTTCTTTTTCAAGAATATACAACAAGGTTCCTAACCTATCTGAGGTCAAAGTAGTTCTCAAAGACTTATTAAATATAGGTGAAAATAAAGTAACAATTGATTTGATACAGTCCACAGTGTGTAAATTTTTTAAAATTAGTAAAAATGAGATGTTATCTTCAAGAAGATCAAGATATCTTGTTAGACCAAGACAAACTGCAATTTATTTAACTAAGATACTTACTTCCAAGTCTTTACCAGAAATAGGAAGAGAGTTTTCAAATCGAGATCATACAACAATAATACATTCTGTTAAAACAATTGAAAAATTGAAAGAAAAAGATCAAGAAATGACTAACAATATTAATAATTTAAAAAATCAAATATTATATACTAAAGAAAATGAAATTTAACGTTAACCAACAAGACTTACAGCAAGCACTGAACTATTGTCAGGGTGTAATAGAAAAACGAAGCACACTTCCAATTTTATCAAATGTTTTATTAAGTGCTGATAGTTCAAATTTAACAATTACAGCAACTGATTTAGACCTAATATTTATACATCAAATTAAAAATGTAGAAGTTATTGAGGAAGGAAGTACAACCACTACTTCGTCAATTATGTATGATATTATAAGAAAATTTTCTCCAGGAAAAAAAATTAATCTTTGTTTAACAGATGTCAGCAAACTTCAAGTTGAGTCAGAGAAGTCTGTTTTCAATTTAAATTGCATTAGTCCATCTGAATTTCCGTTAACAGATGAAAATTTTAGTCAAAATGAGTTTTACTTAAAATCTAAACAATTACTTAAACTATTAAATAAATGTAAATTTTCTGTATCAAATGATGAAACGAGGCATTACTTAAGTGGAATTTTTTTTCACCAAACTGAAAATGAAGAGAAAAATTTTCTAACTGCAGCCGCAACAGATAGTCATAGAATGTCTATAGCTAAAATAAGATTAGAGCAAAAAGTCGATTTTGAACCAATTATATTACCCAAAAAGACAATATTTCAATTATGCTCTTTGTTAGAAAACTATGATGGGGATGTAAAAATTTCTAACGTAAAATCTAAGATAAAGTTTGAATTAAATAATAGTATTTTAATTTCTAAATTAATTGATGGTAAATTTCCTAATTATATCCAGGTGATACCAAAAAATAATCAAAAAAAATTAGAAATAGAACTAAAATTATTTTTAGACTCTGTAGATCGAGTTGCCTCAGTATCATTAGATAAAAAAGATGGAGTAAAATTTAACTTATCAAAAGACGTTCTGAATTTATCTGTAAATAATACAAATAGTGGTGATGGAAAAGAAAGTTTAAATGTAAAGTTTGAACATGATTTAGAGATTAGTTTTAATTCAAGATATCTGATTGATGTTGCGTCACAGTTAGAGGGAGACAAGATAGAAATTTTCTTCAATGATACTGGATCCCCAGCTTTAATTAAAGATCCAGGTGACTTTGACAGTATATTTGTTGTTATGCCAATGAAAGGTTAGTTTAGAATATCCAGTTCTAAGTAAATAGCACGTTCCAATTCTTCTAAAAAAATTTCTTTTTTTAACCCAGGTTCTATAGGCTTTAAAATTGAAATGATTAAAGTTGTATTAATTTTTTTTGCTCCACTTTTTGGCCAAGTGTTACCAGAATTAATAGCAATTGGTTGACATGAAATTTTTAACTCTTCATAAATTCTGCTTGAACCTTTTTTAAAAGGTGTTCTGTCATTTGGTGGTAATCGTGTACCTTGTGGAAAAATTATTAAGGGTCGATCTGATGAATTTATTTGTTTTGATATCTCACTAAAAAAACCAAGGTTTTCTTTGGATACTTTATTTCTTTTAATCGATATAGAGCCAATTTTTTTTAGATACCATCCAAATATTGGTATTAGTAATAATTCTTTTTTAAGAATAAAAACAGGGTAATTAAAAATTGTTTGTAAAAAAAAAGTTTCAAACATTGACTGGTGAGATGATGCTATAAAGAATTTTTTATTAACAATTATATTTTCCTTTCCTTTGATAATTATTTTAGTAGATAAAAAAATTTGTAAACAAAATGAAGTCCAATAGCCCATAATTTTTCCACCAAATAAAACTATTTTTTTAGGTAAAAAAATTGCTGGAATAAATAGTAAAGAAATAAAAATAATTCCAGTAAAAAAAAAGAGAGAAAATAAAAAATTTCTTATCATTTAATATAAAACTAAATCAGATCTTTCACTTTTTGTCTTTTTTTTATTATATTGATTTTAGAACCTTTAATTAATATTTCCATTGGCTTTGGCCTAACATTATAATTCGAACTTAATGACATTCCATAAGCTCCAACATCACACATCACTATAAGATCTTCTTCTTTTAATTTTTGAAATTTTTTTAAGGTTGTAAATTTGTCTGTACTCTCACAAATTGGGCCAACAAATTCATAGATTTTTTTTGAAGTTTGGTTTGTTTTTATTGCTGGTATAGTTCTGTGTCGCGCACCATATAAAGCTGGTCTCATAAGATCATTCATAGCAGTATCTAAGATGACAAAATTTTTTTTATCGTTTTCTTTAATATAGAGAACCTTTGAAACAAGAGACCCTATATTTCCAACTATTGATCTACCTGGCTCAAATATAACCTTAGAATTATGATTTTTTAAGAATTTTTTTATAGCTTCATTGTATTTATTATAATTAAGTTTTTTATTATTTTCTTCATAAGGTATTCCCATGCCACCACCAAGATCAATAAAATCAAATTTGTGTTTACTTTTTTTTATAACACTATCAACTACTTTAAGCATCTTTTCATAGGGCTTATAATCTAAAATTTGACTTCCAATGTGAACACTTATGCATTTAAGATTAATATTTTTTGATAATTTAGAATAATTTACAAGTTTAAAAAATGTTTTTTCATCCACACCAAACTTGTTTTCTTTTTTACCAGTTGAAATTTGTTTTAAAGTTTTAGCATCTGTGTTTGGATTTAGTCTTAGACCTATATTTACAATTTTCTTTTTAGATTTTGCAATTCTCTCAATCTCATTAATTTCACTTTTTGATTCAGCGTTTATTAATAAAATTTTTTTATCTAATGCATACCGTATTTCATCTGATGTTTTTCCAACACCTGAAAAAACAATTTTTTTTGGATCTATGCCAGCTTTAAGAGCGGTCATTAATTCTCCCATTGAAACTACATCTGCACCTAATCCAAAATTTTTAATTTCTTTAATTAGACTTAAGTTAGGATTGGATTTAATTGCAAAACATATTAGGGGAGAAAATGATTTAAAGCTTTTTTGAAAGTTATTTATATTTTCTTTTAATTGATTGAGAGAATAGCAGTAAATAGGAGTACCAAATTTTTTTGCAATGTCAGAAACCCTAACTTGTTCAATCAATAGATTTTTATTTATATATCTCATTAAACACTAAATATAATGATATTATTTTTATCTGCTTTATATTCAGGGTCCCCCTTTTTTCCACATGAGGATATTAAAATACAAAATATAGAAATTAAAATTATTTTTTTTATCATATTATGCTTTTCTGTATTTCATTATCATTTTTTTAATATTATCAAAAGATGTTCCACCATAAGATTTTTTTGAATTTACTGAGTTTTTTACATTAAATACCTTTAATACTTCAGTTGTAAGCTTTGGTTCAATTTTTTTTAATTCCTCAATGCTAAGCTCATTTAGTTTTTTCTTTTTCTTCTCAGCAAAATTGACAATACTAGCAGTAGTTTGGTATGCTTTTCTAAATGGCATTGAATGATATTTGACAAGATAATCAGCCAAATCTGTAGCTGTTATATAGCCAGAGTTTGCAAGATTTAACATTTGTTCTTTATTAGGTTTTAAATTTTTTAAAACTTCATTAAGAATTGCAATACAATTGTTTAGAATTTCATTAGATTGAAATAATATTTCTTTATCATCTTGCAAGTCTTTAAAATACGAAATTGGTAGACTTTTGAGTATTGTTAACATTGAAAATAAATTTCCATAAGTTGTACCAGTTTTTCCTCTTATATATTCTAGTAAATCAGGGTTTTTTTTTTGAGGCATTATAGAAGAGCCAGTTACAACTTTATCTGAAAGACTGATTAAATTAAAACCATCTGAGTTCCAAATAATTAATTCCTCTGCTATCCTTGAAATGTGCATTGAGCAAACTGATGTACTGTATAAAAAATCCAGCACAAAATCTCTGTCAGCAACAGTATCTATTGAATTGTTTGTTGGTTTTTCAAAGCCTAATTTTTTAGACGTAAAATTTCTATCAATATTAAAAGAAGTACCAGTTAATGCTGCAACACCAAGAGGGCACTCTGACAAACTTTTTAAATTATATGAAAATCTTTTTTTATCCCTACTAAACATTTCCACATAAGCCATTAAATAATGTGCAAATGATACAGCTTGAGCATTTTTTAAATGTGTAAACCCTGGCATTATTGTTTCAATATTTTTTTCAGCAATTTTAAGAATTGTTTTGATAATATTATCTAAATTTTTATTGATTTCCTTAGTAGCTGAGTTAGTCCACATTTTAAAGTCAGTTATTACTTGATCATTTCTAGATCTTGCAGTGTGAACATATCCTGCTTCTTCGCCTATAATTTCAAATAATCTTTTTTCAATATTCATATGAATATCCTCATATTTTTTATTATATTCAAATTTATTATTTAAAATTTCTTTTTCAATTTTACTTAGTCCATAAATTATTTTATTCTTAACTTTGAAAGAAATAATTTTCTGTCTAAATAGCATTTCAACATGAACAATAGACCCTAAAATATCCTCTTTAAAAAGCTTTTTATCAACGTCTATTGAATTGCCTACTTTTTGAAATAATGAAGAGGCATCTTTTTTAATTCTTGAGCCCCATATTGCCTTATTGTTTTTATTTTTTACCATGATAATTAATTATACATATTTAGTATGAAATTATTAATAGTATTTATTTATCTAATAATCACCAACTTTAGTTATGGTTCAGAAAAACCTGATATTAAAAATTTAATCTTAATTAAAAATCCAAAAAAGTATGAAAATATAATCTTCAAGGATATAAATCAAAAAAACGTTAATTTAGATGATTTTAAAGGAAAATTGATATTATTAAATTTTTGGGCAACCTGGTGTGCTCCCTGTAAAGAAGAAATGCCATCTCTAGACAATCTTCAGTCAAATAGTAAATTTTATAATTTAAAAATTTTTCCAATAAATATTGGCCAAGAAGACATATCTAAAACAGAAATCTTTTTTAAAAACTTAGGTATCCAGAATTTAGATATTTATATAGATGCACCTATTACTTTAGCAAAAAAATTTTCTTTAAGAGGTGTTCCAACTACTATTTTACTGAACAAACAAGGGAGGGAGTTTGCAAGAATTATGGGTTCTATTGATTTTAATAATGAAGACTTTATTAATTGGTTGAAAACTTATAATTAATTTTTAAAAAAATAAGCAAAGCAAACTAAGACCATTATAGCTATAAATTGTAAAAGCACTCTTAACTGCATCAGCTTATTTGAATATTTTTTACTAGTTTCACCACCTTTAAACAAAGTCCCAATTCCTAAAATTAATACAACGGCAACAACTATTAAAAGGACTATTCCTAAAATCTTAACTAATGTTCCAGTAATCATAAATATATTGTAGAGTGTTTTTTATATAAAAAAACATAATTAAAACATCTATGACATTTTGTCTAACAACTACAATTATTAAACCAGAAAAGGATACTGAAATTAAATATGCAGTTATTTTGCTTCATGGATATGGTGGTGATGGCAAAGATATAAGTATGTTAACTATGAATTGGAAAAGATTTTTACCTAATACTATTTTTTTATGTCCAAATGGACATGAAAAATGTACAATTAACCCGACTGGTTACCAATGGTTTGATTTAACCAGAGATGATCCAAAGTATATTATAGAAGAAGCTAAAAAAGCTGAAGTTAAGCTTAAAAAATTTATTAAAGAAATAAAAAATGAGTATAGTTTAGAAAATTCACAAATCTGCTTATCTGGTTTTAGCCAAGGTTGTATGATGTCAATAAATTTAGGGCTAATATGTGAAGAAAATTATAATTGTATAGTTGGCTTTTCTGGAAAAATAATAAATCAGGAAGACCTTATTAAAAGAAAAAATTCTTCAACAAAAATGCTTTTAATACACGGAGATAATGATGAGGTGGTTTCACCAAACTTTTTATTGGAAGCAAAAGATTTTTTAATTAGAAATAATATTAAAATTGAAACAAAAATGATAAAGGATTGTGGACATCATATCCCAATAGAGGCCTCAAGCACAGCCTTAAATTATATAAAAAATAGCTTTAAAATTTAATGGACATTCTATTTATTGATAAAATAATTTTTTTCAGTTAAAATTTTAATAATGTTTTTTCATGATCAAAATCTTTCTTTAGAAAAATGTCCTGCATTGGTATTAAATGCCGATTATAGACCGCTGAGTTATTATCCTTTATCTTTATGGAGTTGGCAAGATTCAGTAAAGTCTGTTTTTTTAGATAGAGTAATTATTGTTAGTAATTATGATAGAATTATTAGGAGTCCATCACTTAATATGAAACTGCCAAGTGTGATTGCTTTAAAAAGTTTTATTAAACCTCAATCTAATCCAAGCTTCACTAGGTTTAATGTCTTTTTAAGAGACAAATTTATATGCCAATATTGTGGCAATGATCAAGAACTGACATTTGACCATTTGCTTCCAAGATCAAAAGGGGGACAGACCAATTGGAATAATGTTGTGACAGCCTGCTCTTCATGCAACTTAAAAAAAGGTGGGAGGTTATTAAAAAACTCAGATATGACATTGCATCAGTATCCTTTTCAACCATCCACTGAAGAATTACACAAAAATGGTAAACACTTTCCACCAAATTTTCTCCACAAGAGTTGGATGGATTATTTGTATTGGGACGTTGAATTAGAGGCTTAATTATATCTTCTCAGATATATTAATTGCAATTTTAGAACCAGTTTTAATAATTTTATCTAAAATAGAATATGGTCCCTCTTTGGTAGCACCTTCCTCATAAGCGATATCTTTATGATGAATTTCATCCTGTCGAAATTTTATAATTTTATCTTTTAATTTTTTTTCATCTGAACCTAGTTGATCAATTTGATTTGCGTAGTGTTCTTGAATAACTTCTTCAACTGATGCAGTACAAAGCATTGTGGCTTTTTTTCCTAAAATAGTAGAACCAAATCCCAAGCCAACACCTAAAAGATCCCATAAGGGTAAAAGTTTTGTAGCTTTAATATTTCTTTTTCTAATTTCATTTTCAAAGTAATTACAATGCTCTTTTTCATGCTCTTTCATTTCTTCAATTGTTTCTTTTAACTCATCATTTTTAATGAAAGTATTTAAAGCTAACAATTGACCTTCGTATATTTTTATAGCTCCACGCTCTCCTGCATGATCAACTCTTATGAATTCTTCAACTTTTATTTTATTTGCTTTTTTCATAATTTAAAAATGTTTTGATTGTTATAGCACTCAGAGCTATAGAAATAAAAATATTAAAAGTCGCAAGAGATAGACCAAAAATCTTAAAAGTTACATTTTTACAACTTATGGGCATTTCTTTAAGTTCATTTAAAAGAGACTCTTGAGACAATTCATTATTTAGTGTGTTCAATTTACAAACTAATGACTCCTGAATAAATCCTTGTTCAATTCCAAAATGATAAAAAGACAATAATGTAGCAGAAAAAAAAATTATACTTAATATTAATAAAGTAATTTTTTCAAATTTTTTAATAAATAAAAAGATTAAAATAACTATAATTGACAAAAAATAAGGTATTCGTTCAATTAAACATAAGTTACAGGGTTGATGCCCCAATACATATTGAATAAAGTATGCAGCTAAGATAGCAAAAACACAAAATAAGAGTATATAAACGAGTATTATTTTGTTTTTAATATGAAACATATTATTTAATAATAAAATATATTAAACTAAAAATTAGTACAATTAACATTCCTAAGATTGCAAACCACATTGCAGCCCTGGTTTGCATAAAATTATTAAACGTGTCGCCTAACTTAAATGAGAGATAGGAAACAATAAAAAATCTTAAACCTCTAGAAAATAGACAGATTAGAATAAACATTAAAAAATTAAAATCAATCATACCACTGGTTATTGTAAACACTTTGAATGGAAGAGGTGTAAAGCCAGCAAGAAATAAAGTAGCCAACCAAACATAAAAGCCATTTCCACTTGTTAGACTATCTTTGAAATTAAGTACTTTGTCCTCATAATTATAAAAACCAACAATATTCATTCCAAGATCTAAAAAATATGAACCAATAAAATACCCTAGAACTCCACCTAAAGTAGAGAAAAGCGTGGCGATTAGAAATATTTTTAGATAATCATTTTTTTTAGCAATGATCATAGGAACAATCATAACATCAGGTGGTATTGGAAAAAAAGAGCTTTCTATAAAAGATACAATTGCTAGATATATTTTTGAACTTTTGTGAGCAGCAAGTGTTAAAGATTTTTGATATAATTTATTAAACATTTTTTGGTTTTAATATAAATTAAGTTCTTATACTATTTAATTTTATAGTTATAATAATGAAAAATTCAGGGCGAATGGCGGAACTGGTAGACGCGCACGACTCAAAATCGTGTTTTGCAAGAAGTGAGAGTTCGATTCTCTCTTCGCCCACCAAAAAATTATGGAAATAAATAAAATTGATAATTTATTAAAGCTGTTTGACTGGCAGTATCAAAAACAAAATAAAGAAAGTATTTTTTTACAATCTTTAAAAGAGCCTAAGAAAAAATATTCATGGGAAGATGTTTATAGAAATATAAATAAATTAGCTGATGAAATATCAAAATATATTAAAAAAGGTGACAGATGTTTATTAATATCAGAAAATAGACCTGAATGGATGATATCAGACCTTTCAATCATGCTTTCAGGTGGAATAACAGTACCAGCTTATACAACTTATACAGAAAGAGACTACGAGTATATTATTAATGATTGTACCCCAGCAATTATTATTATTTCAGATAAAATTCAGTATGAAAAAATTAAAAATATAATTCCAAAAAAAAACTTTATTAAAAAAATAATTTTCTTCGATAATATGGAAAATTACCATGGAGAATTAAATTTAAAGATAGATAATATTTTTAAAAAAAATGAATATAAGAATAGAAATTTTTCTGATTTAATTATTCAGAGAAAAGATATTGCTTGTATAATTTACACATCTGGTACACAAGGCAATCCAAAAGGTGTTATTCTAAGCCATGGTGGAATATTAAATAACTGTGAGGGGGCAAGTGAATTATTAAAAACTTTTATTTCAAAAAAACCAAAGTTTTTAACATGGTTACCTTTATCACATTCATATGAACATACGGTTCAGTTTGTACAAATAGTTGTTGGAGCAAAGGTATTTTATGCGGAAAGTATAGACAAATTAATTAAGAATATGAGTGATTGCTCTCCTGAAATAATGACAGCTGTACCAAGGTTTTATCATAATCTATATCAAAAAATTAATGCATCATTTAATAAAACCACAGGATTGAAAAAACTTCTAATAAGTCAAACAGTGCAGCTTGGGAAAAAAAAATTGAATAAAAAAAGATTTTCGTTAATTGAAAACTTAATGAATTTTATTTGTGAAAAATTAGTAAGAAAAAAAATTAAAAATCAATTTGGAGGAAATTTAAAAGCCTTTATTTCAGGTGGTGGAGCTTTAGACAAAGAGATAGGTTCATTTTTAAATGCTATTGGTTTACCTACATTACAAGGTTATGGTTTAACTGAGACATCTCCAGTAGTAAGCTGTAATTCAATAGAGGATATTAGAGTCGAAACAGTTGGAAAGCCTTTTAAAGGAAATTTAGTCAAATTAGCAGATGATGGTGAGATACTTGTTAAGGGTGAAAATGTTATGCTAGGCTATTGGAAAAATAAAGATGAAACAAATAAAGTTTTAAAAAATGAATGGTTATATACTGGAGATATTGGAGAGTTTGAGGGAGAATTTTTAAAAATAACGGATAGAAAAAAAGATTTATTAATTACACCTGGTGGAGAAAATATTTCACCAATTAAAATTGAAAATGACCTAAATAAATCTGATTTCATTGAACAAAGTTTAGTGTATGGCGATAATAAACCTTATCTAGTAAGTTTAATAGTTTTAGACTCAAAACATAATGATGTTACGCCAGAGAAAATTCAACAAGAAATAGAAAAAATAAATAAAAATTTATCTAAGATAGAAAAAATAAAAAAATTTTTTATAATTAAAGATCAATTTACAATTGAAAATGGCATGATGACACCCACTTTAAAATTAAAAAGATATAAAATTGTAAAAAATTATAAAAAAGAATTTGAAAAACTTTTTTAATAATATTTTTAATTAGATTATAAGTCGCATAAACTCTAACTTTTTTTACATGAGAAAGTAAAAATAAAAAAAAATTATTTTATAAAAAAAACATTAAATAGTTATTTAATTAAAGATTTGACATCACTTGTATAAAAAAATAAAAATAAGTTAATAGCGAATCACTTTGATTCGTTTAACTTAAACAGGGAGCTAAAGATGGCTACAAGAAAAAAAGCTAAAAAAGCTAAAAAGAAAACTAAGAAAAAAGCTAA
>Ga0209425_10004943_pt1 | contig 13308 bp, 11 predicted proteins | sample COG_05_FD_184749 | JGI IMG/M metagenome (GOLD analysis project Ga0209425, IMG submission 184749) | Pelagic Microbial community sample from North Sea - COGITO 998_met_05 (SPAdes) (version 2) | ecosystem: Environmental > Aquatic > Marine > Neritic zone/Coastal water | place: Helgoland, sampling... | reverse complement strand
CCATCTCAGGGTCAATAACTGGCGTTGTGAACGATTGTGGATTATCTTCTTTTGCTGGATAAGAGATACCGTCAAGTCCAATATAGGAGTTTGCAAGGCCGTCACCTAATGCTTGTGTTGTCATCTTCATGGGTTCATAAAACACCGAAGTGAATGCGCTCGTGACAACGCTGATACTCATACCGCTTGGGTCTTCGTTTTGCAATTTCTCAAAGTCCGCCTCAATACCGATTTTGAACGTCACTTCTGGAATCGTGACTTTGAGAGTGATCGGTGTTTCATCGCTCACAACCCCATCTGGGGCTTCGATTCCCGAAATTTCTGTCTCGATGATGAACTTGGAGAGGTCCATTGTTTCGATGTTTTCACTCTCTTCTAATTCTGTTCCAACTTGATGGAGGAGTCCCGTCACGGTTTCACCGGCCAATACCGTGAAATCTTTCAAGCCTTGACGAGTAGCCAACAATTCTTTCTCTCCATCACACAATGCGATATCAAGGTCATCGTTATCGCCACAGAAATTCATTTGCCCAGAACTCAACGGCTCCTCCATACGACTAGAGAGGTCGATAATCAACCGAACCAAATCGGAAGGAATGGCCTCCATGGAGACTTTGGTGGCCCCGTTTGGCAAATATTCGGTTGGTATGCCAATACGATAGATGCTAAATTCAGCATCAAGCGACATGGTCACACTCACCGATTGAGTCCATTCATTGATGTTGAACTTCTCCCAATCCAATTGAACATCGCTCGAGACACAACTGCTTTGATTGGAGAAGCAGATTACGTCAGGACTTGCATCGGTGCAAGGGTCGGTTTCAATGCAAATGGCATGTCGCCAATCATAGGGTCTGACCCCTTGGAATGAGATGTCGGTTTCTTGGGTTCCTTCGATGGTTTTCTCAAGAACGATTTTCGAAGTGTTATCCTTAGTGTTAATCCAAGTAGGAAGCAAGATTTCGACGGTCATTTCGGAAGGGGGTAAATTGGGTGGAATGATGGCATCAAGGTAGCTTGTGGATAGAACCGTTTCCAAAGAAATTCCTGAATTCATTAATCGTTTCAAATCGTCTTCTTGAACTCCTGTGAGGAAATCATCAATCATTTCATTGCTATTGTATTCTTTGAGAATATCGACCAAACTCATGTTGAAGGGTTGGCTGGTTGTTTGGAGGTACACGGGAAATGAAGCATCCATCGCATTTGTTCCTTCGAGACAATAATGTAAAACCTGGCCTGCGGAAACCGGTTCGGTGCAACCAATAGAGTGAGTATAGTTTAGGCCGCCTGGTTCAGAGAAGATACCTGTTCCGTCTGTTTCACTGACCCAAGTCATGTCACTCATAGAAATTTCACCAACGCCTGCAACCGTTGAGCCGAGTCCTTCAACAATTTCGGCGATTGGGAATTCATTAGTGAATTGGGTGAGGTCAACAATCCCGTTATGGTAAGCAAGCCGAATTCCATCCGATGTGATGACGGGAATGCTGGCGGCAGAGGATACTTCGAACATATTTATGCCCCAGTCTGAGAGGGTTGCATCGTCCAAGTAATACAGGGCTGCAGCAAAGTCAACGGTAGCTGCTGTATCATCTCTCAAGTCCAGAACCATGGTGATATCTAGGGCCTTACTACCATCTTCAATCCACACCGTGGGTGTTGTTGAAGAGTTGCGATGTCCCATCTCCATGTCAACGGGTTGAACGATGGAGCCGTCCACTTCAGCCGCAGATAGATGGTCCAACCCCCATTCTCCTGCCCAGTAACTTGGAGGGCCTGAGCGAGCGGCTAAAGTCCCATTATCATCCACGGAAAGAACCGTTGAATAACTTGGGGGATTGATGATGAAGTTGGCCTTGTGCCCGGGCTGGGCGGTCAATTCAAACCCTGTGTTGATCTCAGCACCCATGCCGAGAAGCCCGCGATATGTACGCTCCAAATCCAAATCTGGAGTCGCTGCCAAATTGAAACTCCCTGCTGCAAGTTCAACTGAAGCCTGTGAAGTGAAACAGAGAGGAGGTTCGAAGACGTTGTCTTGTTCCGCTCCTTCGGCCAAGGCATCATTTGTAGAATCGGTGGAACACTCCGTGGGTACGCCTTCATTGGTGTAGGACGTGATGTAATCGGTGGAAATACTCGTGACGGTACCGAAGCCTGATGAGAGGGCGTCTTCGATTGCGTTGTTGACTTCCGTCTTCAATTTCTGACCAACAGTTGGAGAATTCGTTCCCCCGGTCGGCAAATCAAATGATTCACGAATCAAATCTGCTGGAGCACCGTCGTTTGCGTCAAGGCCATCGGTGGATTCCAATGTATCGCCTATCGTCGTCCCTGAACCCATACCAAGAGAGTCTCGGTCAAATTCACGAATGGCCCAGGTCAATTCCAAATTGATGGAAGTCGTATCCACCAAATCAAACACATACAATCCTTCGACCCAATCCTGATGATTTGGTGTCATGTCTTCTCCATGGTCGTATTCGTCACAAGTCCCCCCTGTTGCAGTACAGGATTGCATTCCAGCTGCACTCGCAAGAGGAGCCCAAACTTGGAGACAAAACATTCCAACGAGCAAAAGAGGCAATGTTGGGAAATGTCGTTCAGATTCGCCGAATGAGGCCCACATGGTTGCCGCTATGAACGGGAACTTGAAAGGAGTTCCCCTTGTCCACCCCTTATGGAAGGGCATGAATTGAGTCATACCTTTCTCTCAGTTCCTCGCTCGTTAGGGGAGAGTGCACACCAAATATTGGATGCAGCGGGGCGATTGCATGCCGACATCCTACCCGTGGAACTTGACAAAGGAAGAATTGGTTTTCCCATGAACGACCAAGGCGAACAAAATCAACAACTTCTAATACATCTCAAGGAACAACTTGGTGAATCCTTTGAATTGATTCAATGTGTTCCGACCTTTCAATTTCCAAATGATCCTCATCAACGCTTGGCTCAAGCAGTGACAACATGGCTTGGTGATGATGCCTCTTTGGCTACACTTCAACTTCCAACGAAATGGGAACGTTTGGGTGATTTGGTGCTTTTTCCTCACGGAAGTTTCTCCGACGAATCATGGCAAAAAGTGAGGATTACTGACTCCATCGACGAGTTGTGGCGGGGAATTGCTCAAGCCCTCAAGGTGTCATCCATCGGACTGCAAGCACCCATCGCCAAAAATACGCTCCGCACTCCACAAATAGAAATGTTGAGAGGTTCATCGGACGTTGAATTTCTCGACCATGGAATCCGCTATGGTTTTGATGCCTCACGGGTCATGTTTTCTTCCGGTAACATCACTGAACGAAGACGAATCGCTGGACTCGAGATGAATGAGGAAATCGTGATTGATGCCTATGCTGGAATCGGGTATTACACCTTCCCAATGTTGATTCATGCTGGAGCAAAACACGTTCATGCTTGTGAATTGAACCCAAGTTCCATTGAAGGATTGAAATGGGGCATCAATGCCAACGGCCTAGAATCTCGAGTCACAGTGCATGAAGGCGATAATTCCACCACCATGCCAACACTTCGTGGACAAGCGGATCGGTGTCATTTAGGACTTCTTCCATCGAGCGAATTGGCTTGGGGAGATGCACTGTTATGTCTTAAATCATCGGGAGGGTGGTTGCACATTCACATGAATGTTGAAGAAGAAAAAATTGGGGCATGGATGACCAAAACCCTAACGGAATTACAATCTATATGCGATAAAAATAAGCTTCATTTCACCGTGGAAGGGGGTCATCTTGAACGCGTCAAATGGTATGCTCCTCACGTTCGTCATGTCGTCTTTGATGTTCGATGCAAACCCATTTGAATTCATTCAACCGAGCGGTCGGTCATCGACGAGTTCAGCGTCCAGTATCTTGGCTTCTTCTTGCATCAGAAGCGGTGGCTCGATACGGGCCTGCCAAGCAACAAAGCCTCCAAGCAAAATTGCAATTGCCACGAGATTGATTGAGTTTCCAGCGATGGCCTGGAACAATGATTGAGACTCGAGTTCTTCGGTTGAAGCGGGTGTTGTATCATCGGCGGGATTACGAATGGTGCCATCTGGGTCTGCTACACCGATCATTTGCATGGAGTTGATTTTGGCTTCATAAACTGGCCTTCCAGCAGCAGAGGCTGGATTTTCAAGGAGTTCACAACCGAGTGGAGCATCGTTTGTTGGCGTGCATGCGATGGCTCGGATGTGCGACATTCCATCTCGAACAATCCCGAAGGTAGCATAGCCCTCATCATCCCTGTTTTCGGGGTCCAAATTATGAGCTTCGGTTTCTGCAATGTACCATTGAGCATCTGCGGAGTCAGGGTCTTGACCTCGAGCCATCCCTAATGCTCCATCAACGTGTGAGAGATTCTCATTGAGTTCAAGCGGTATGGTTTCTCCTGTTCCTCCGCTCCCGCAAGTTAGGCTCGTGGCTGGATAGGCGCCGACGGTCTTGCATGTAGGGTCACCCGATTGCGTTACGAAATCGTTGATTACTCTGTGAAAGAAAATGCCGTCGTAAAGTCCGCTTTCAACGTGTTCAATCATGTTCGCTGTGGTGATTGGAGCCCATTCTTCAAACAATTCAATGATAATCTCACCCTCGGTTTGACTTGAAAGGTGTCCCTCTTGGTACGAAACACGAAGTTCAATCACTGCGTTTCCGGTATAGGATTCCATCATCGGCGAGTCTTCAGTTTCGGGGCGATCTTCCCAAAGCAAAGGGTCCAGACCGTTACTGCGCCATGCTGGCTCAGTGGTATCTTGACCTGCCGTGAGGGGTACGGCCACCAATACCAACATCACCGCCACCAAGATACGGGCGGAAGATGTTGTGGCATGCATGTTCAGCGCAGCACAGCCTCCCCCTTGAATCGTGCGGAACATCGCAGTTGGGACCACTAAGCAAAAAAAGGCAGCACCGCTTCCTCCAAATATGACTGAGACCGAAATCAACACTACATTTCTCTCCTATGCCCGAGCAATGACCGTTTCTGTGGTGCTCTTGACGCTGGGCCAAGCCTCTACAGGACTCTCAAGTGCTTATGGATACGAGACTGGCCCAAGTCACGCTTGGAGCGCTCAACTCGGGTTGATCGCCTGCCTTGGCGTGGTGGTCTTTGTGATGATGTCTAAAACAGATAATTCGAAGTTGAAGGGCATGAGTTTCGGCCTTCTTGTCGCCTGGTTGATCCAATATGGCATGGGTGAAATGTTTGAAAACATGACATGGATTTCATTGATTCACGGAATCATCGCCATGGGAATATTGCTTCATGGGATGGCTCTTGTACGGGCTTTTTCTGAAGAGAAGCCCACTACCTCGGTTTGAAGTTGACATCATCAGAACTTCTTTCTTGCCCTTTGGCAACGAATCAATCGCTCTGGACTGAACCTTTGAGAATTTTGAGATGGGCGACCAACGGGGAAAGTAAGCGCCCACATGTCAACCCATGTTCACTGAGTTTGTAATTCACCTTCACCGGTGGACCGTCTGTGACCAAGCGAAGCACCAAGCCTTCATCGGCCAAGAAACGTAATTTATCCGAGAGTGTTCGACTAGAGATGCCAGTCAACATGGTTTTCATTTCATTGAATCTTCGTGGACCTGTGATGTAAAGTGTTGCGAGAATTTCAATGGTCCAGCGTGATGCGAAAACGTGCAATGCTTCGACGGCTGCTTCCACTTCCCACGCAGCATTGAAGGGCCCTTGCCCAGATGTTTCTGCGAGAGTAGAGCGAATCGTCTTCCCATGCTGAAGCGTTGATTCAATACTTTTTTGGATGGATGCAAAAGCATCAGATTCAATCTTCATTGCTGGTTCTGGCATGCATTCTCAGCACGGCCTGCGGGTTCACATACTTGATTTCTTTTCCACACCTCATACCATGAATAACACCGTTCTTTGTCACTGGAAGGTGCTTCTTTGAAGAAGTGCGGCGTGTTGCCAAGACCATGGGTCAAGCCGGAGATGATGCGCTCCGACGCGTCCTTTTGGTTCGCGGAGGAGCGCTTTCTCCTCACTCAGGACTCGGTGGGTCGTTTCATGACCTCAAGACATCGCTTGAATCTGGAAAGATTCAGGGGTGGGAGTCTGCAGGGTGCGAAGAATACCATCTTCCTAAGGGCAGTTCTGGATTGAAGCGGTTATGGATGCGCTGGTTCCAACATCCGCGCAAAGTTGCCCGGGCCATAGGAACACTCCATAGCGCCAAGAAAGTTGACCTGGTTCACGTCGCAGACCAAGAACAAGCGCATTTGATTCCAAAACGTTCACCCGTTCCAGTTATTGTCTATGTACACGACTTCTTCCATCTTCTTCCTTCAGTCATGAACCTCAATGGAGAACGAATTGAAGTTGGTGAGCAACGTCCAGGGATGATTCGCAAACGGGATCTCAAGCGATTGATGAAGGGATTGAGAAGAGCAGATGGATTTGTTTGTAACACCAAAGCCACTGAAGCATTGTGTCGTCAACACTTTCCCAAAATGCCTCTATTGAGAGTAGCCTATGGATTGGATGTGACACAATATGCGCCCCCTTCAATCCTACCCAAACCTCCTACTTCGCTCCAAGAACATGCATGTCATCTCTTGGTAGTTGGTAGCCATGACCCTCGAAAACGATTGAAGTTCATCATCCAAATCATTGCCTCGTTACCCGAAAAACAACGACAAGAGATTCAGGTGCACCATGTCGGCGGGGATGAATGCCCCTACGGAGGACTAAATGCTAGTGAAATGGCAGCGGCATCAAACATCACGTGGCACAGTGTTGGTTCAGAAGTCCCTGATGATGAATTGAATCTTTACCGTTGGCACACCGAAGTATTGCTCTTCGCTTCTGCTGCTGAAGGTTTTGGATATCCTCCCGTTGAGTCAATGGCAGCGGGTCAGCCCGCCCTCGCATCGAACCTTCCGGCGCACAATGAATTGATGCCCGAGGGCACATGTTTGGAAGCGGAAGATGAGTCTGCTTGGAGGGAAGCAATCCTGAACGTGCACGCTGCATGGGCAAGCCGAGAGGGCGCACAGAGACACCCTGATGCAGCCTTGATGGAACACGTGAACTTCTTGTCTCCTGAACGCTTTCACAGCGGTATGCAAGAGGCATGGACCCTTCATGCGTCAAAGTGAACCCGCCGCATGCTTCATGAGCGGTGTTTGATTCCGACACACCATGCAACCCATTCAACGAGTCGCAGTGGTCGGAGCCGGAAACATGGGCTCCGGGATCGCTCAAAAGAGCGCCCAAGAAGAATTTGATGTCCAAATGGTGGACCGTGAAGCCCAATGGGTCGAACGTGGACAATCCATCATTGCCAACTTTTTGGAAGAAGCCGTTGAGCGCCGTATCTTTTCGCCTGCGCAAGTTGATGCTATTCAAGGACGAATCACTGGTGTCATCGGCGTGGAAGAAACCGCAGCTGATACCGACCTCGTGATTGAAGCAGTGTTCGAAGATTTTGATGTTAAAACAGCCGTGTTCAAAACACTGGACGAAGCGTGTGATAGCAACACAATTCTCGCATCAAACACGTCTTCGTTGTCCGTCAATGCGCTGGCAGAAGCAACGGGACGACCCGATCGTTTTGTCGGCCTCCATTTCTTCTACCACCCCGCAAAGAACCGCCTTGTCGAAGTTATTCCTGCTCAAGCATCAAGCCAAGAAACCGTCAACAAAGTGGTTCAATACTGCAAAATGTTAGGCAAGGTCGTCATCGTTTGTGCAGACCGCCCCGGGTTTGTTGTTAACCGGTTTTTCGTCCCCTGGCTCAATGAAGCCTGCCTTCTGCTCGAAGAGGGTGTAGCATCTGCCGCTCAAATTGATGCTATCGCCTGTAAAGCCTTCCAAATTGGCTTGGGTCCATTTGGTTTGATGAACCTCACCGGTCCTCCAATCGCACTGCATTCCACCGATTATTTGGCCGAGCAACTCAACACCCCCCGCTACACAGGGGCGGCAAACCTTCGCACTCTGGTGGCAGGCAACGATCAATGGGAGATTTCCGATGAATCGTCCTATGATGAGGCACAATACACCGAGGTTTCAGAGCGACTTCTCGGTGTTGTTTTCGGCGTCGCCGCACAAATCGTGGACGAGAAGATTTGCAGCATGGAAGACGTGGACCGTGGAGCTAAGGTTGGATTACGATGGGCTCGTGGACCGTTTGAATTAATGAACAGAATCGGAGTCGGTGAGGCCCACCGAATGGCTCAATCTTTTGCTCAAACTGCAGGAGAAGGATGGGTTGTTCCCACCTTTTTCACGCAACAAGGTTCCAACTCCTGGACTTTCTCCTACGTAGATACCAACGTTCAGAACGGAACCGCCACCATTACCATCAATCGACCTGAAGCCATGAACGCTCTGAATGTCGTTGTAGTGGAACAATTGACCGAAGCTGTCGAAGCCGCCAACAACCGCACCGATGTTCATACCGTGGTACTTGACGGGGCTGGGAAAGCCTTCGTCGCTGGCGCTGACGTGAAGTTCTTCGTTGACAAAATTCGAGCCGATGCAATCCCTGACATCTATGAATTCACTGCTGATGGCCACCGTTTGTTAGACCTCCTAGAGCAATCTCCGAAAACCACCATTGCCCTCACCACAGGATTAGCACTCGGTGGAGGATTGGAATTGGCCTTGGCCTGTGATTACCGAATTGGGACTCGTCGAACACAATTCCGATTCCCTGAAACCTCTATCGGCATCTATCCCGGACTTGGAGGGTCACAACGACCTGCTCGGATTTGTGGCATCCCAATTGCACGATGGGCGGTTCTGGCTGGTAATTTCATGGATGCAAACACTGCGGCTCAACTCGGTTTGGTCACGCACTTGGTCGATGTCGCTGGAGTGGATGCCTGTATCTCGGAATTGGGAATTCAAGGTAAACCCGAAAACAAGTACCCAGGTAAACCTGCTCAAGCAGACTCTCCCGTGGCAACTTTTGCAAATCAATTCTACAGTGATGAGAACATGGGTGCGCTCATGAACGGTGATTGTCCCGAGGGCTTTGATGCTGGAGAAAAGATCGTGGCTCGTCAACTCAAGAGCCTCTCTTTCACAGCGCCGATTGCACGTCGAATGGCGAGCGAGTTGATCGACGCTACCATGACCACTGAATTGGGTGAAGGATTGCAAATGGAACTGGACGGACTTCACACCATCTTCTCAACCAAGGACGCTTTAGAAGGACTTTCTGCCCTCATTGAGAACCGTCGCCCAACCTACACCGACCAGTAAATTCACTGCCAGGCGTTTTGCATCCCTTTGAGGGCTTCAAGCAGACTTGCAATGTCAACGGTTTCATTGCTTTCTTGTCCCATCTGCAAACGGTTACGCACCGCTTCAACTGTGGCTTCATCGGGTATTTCCCCCGTGATTTCTTCAATCACTTCGGCGACGGAACGACCTCGACCCATGGCCAATGCCAAGACTGCTTTGATGTATTCATCTTCATCCTCTGGTTGTCGAACCGTCATGCTTTCACCTCGATCTTGATGTTGTTGTTGTCATACCACACATCCCAATCCACTGGCTCTTCTTCTGTCCATTGGGCAAGAGGGCCTTGGTCGTTGATGAACGGCCCCTCCATCTCAGAATAACTGCTATTGGTACTAAATTTTGGACCTGGCTCACCCAATACGATGGCCTTCTCCAAAATGGTGGCTCCAAGAGAGAGACTGTTCTTGTCGGTGACACTCCAGTAGGATGCAAAACGAGGATGTGTATGCACCCACACCTTGAACGGGCTACGTCCTCCAATAGGCGGTTGAAGTGTCACCTGTCCTGCAGTCCCCCAATCGATGAAAACCTTGTCGTCAGCATCGATGAGAACGGATGTTTCAACTCCTGCAAGAACTGAAAGAATGTAGACGCCATCCCATCGGGCTTCTTCGGCGCATGCTTTCTGAACCAAGAGCAATGAGGCATCGTCAACTTGGCCTTGCGCTGCGGCTAAACAAGCTGCTGTCCAGACGTCAACATCAAATGCAAGTGATTCCATTTCGGGTAAGCCAATCATGCACTCACCTCAGGAAAGTTCAAGGCTCCGTAAGTGAGACTGCCCATGGATTGTGTTGGACTTGGAAGTCCTCGAAGAAGTTGGAAGACCCATTGGGCTCCATGAGCTGCAGCAACTGCAAACCCAAATTCAAGGTTACCTGAATCCAGAGCACCCTCAACTTGGCAACTCTTCGGTTCATGGTCGGGAGTCATGCTGCTCACCAGCAACGGATTGGATTGAGAGGTCATGACCAACCAACCATCGCCTGAACAACGCAAATCTGCCCAAGGGAATTTGGTTTCATGCACAAGACGACGAGGCTCTGGCCTATCGACGCACACCACAATGGCATCGTAGCCTTGCAATTGCTCGGCTTGACGCATGTTTTGTGCAATACCCAGGACTTCAATACCATTCTCAGGTGCATGGTATCGCTCTGCTAAAACATCCACTTTGTGCAGGCCGATATCGGCCTCAACAAAGCGTTGATGTCCCAAATTTGAGGCTTCAACGGTGTCTCCGTCCATCAAGGTCATCTGGACTGAACCTCCAACCCGGCGCAAGGCGGGTATCAAGTTGTCAATCATGCTTGTGCCGATACCACCAGTACCAACAATGAGTAGCTTTTTCATCGGCTTCTTTTCAATCATCACAAGAGTCAACATCTAACAGTATTTGAACTCAAGATTCCAACATACACTGAAGTGCTTCCAATTGAACGGGGAGTGTGAAATATTTCTCAACATATTCGCGCCCTTTTTCGGACCATTGCGCACGAATGGTTGGGTTTTGAGCCTCTTCGTATGCTTCATGCCAAGCCGAAAGATCGTCCCGCGCAAGAAGGCGGCCAGACATCACTGGACTCATGGTGTGGTGAAATCCACCTTCATCGACCATAAGGGCTGGAACACCCACCGCCATCGCCTCGATAGGAGTCAAACCAAACGGTTCTCCATAGGCATGACTCACCATGGCTACAGCTTCTCTCACCAATCCTACGAGTGCCACTTGGGACAGGCGTGGCATGCAGACGACCTCCACCCCCAACCGTTTGCCTTCGGCCATCAAGGTGGCTTGATCACTGCTGGAACCTCCGCCAACATGGACCAGGCCCAAATCGGTTGATGCAAGAGAATGAAGTGTGGCCCATGTACCTTTGACATGTGAGATTTTGCCGATTGTGACGACGTATTTTGAAGGACGAGGGGGGAGCGAGGACAGCGCTGCAGGTTCTTCGGAACTAGCATTCATGGGCCACTTTTCTGCGTCGATGACGTGCATCAAATGTGTGGCTTCTAACGGACGACCCTCAGCATCACGATCGGGCGGTTGGCCGTTGGTTTTCGTTGGGTCCGATGCCAACCCGTAAACGGCATTCAACCGTTCTTGAATCCACATGGAATTGCCAGAAATTGAGGAATGAGGCCGTTCAAGCAAGGCCTTGACAAATCTCTGATCTCGCTTTCGTTGGCGAGAAAATAGAGCGCTTGTAAGCCAGAGTGGTCGCTTTGGCGTCCCATCCAGACGACGATGTAAGACATCCTCATACAACCATCTGGGAGGTTCGAGACAATGATAGTGAACAGGGAGACCTGTGGGTATGAAAGGAAGTAGTTCCAACGTTCCCTTGCACACCGATAGATGAACAGCGTCGTAAGATTTCCATGGAATTGATACTTCTTTCCAAATCTTTTGAGTAAGGCGGCTGGTCTTTGCAGTAACCTCTGCGAACGCTCCCGTTGGCCATGATATGGGCGTGTTGGGTTGATGTATTGAAACTGAAGCAGACCCTAATAATTCCCTGGCATCGGATGGAAGGTCAAGAGTTGCTAATCCAACCTCCCAACCCTTGGAAGCCGCCTGAATCAATTGCAGCAATTCCCGTTCCGCACCTCCAAGGGAGGCAAAAGAACCTCGGACGATGAGTACACGCAAGGGGGAACCCTCTGCCCGCCCTGTATCATCCATGAACACCACAAGCAGCAACTCCCCTTGAAGTCCACCCATCTGTGGCCCCTTGAGGTCGGAATTTCGTTCCTTCACGGACGCGACCGATTCAAAAAGGGAAGACACCACGGAGACTCATGAGCGGAAAGGTTGCCATGATTACTGGCGTGACGGGCCAAGACGGTTCCTACTTGGCTGAATTGCTCCTCGAAAAGGGCTACACAGTGCACGGCCTGGTTCGGAGAGTTTCACAACCTACGTCTGGTCGAAGCCTCATCAATCACCTGATGTCCAATGAACAATTTCATCTTTTGAACGGTGACCTCGCCGACCAAAATTCGATTGACAACGCTGTTGCTCAAACCCAACCGGATGAATTTTACAACCTCGGCGCCATGTCCTTCGTCCCCGAATCTTGGCGTTCTCCAATGATGACCGCTGATATCACTGGGTTAGGCGCTCTACGTTGCCTTGAAGCCATTCGAAAGCACGCACCGAACTGTCGATTCTATCAAGCAGGTTCATCTGAACAATACGGGAAGGTGCGCGATGTTCCTCAAACTGAAGACACTCCCTTCCATCCACGCTCACCCTATGGATGTGCCAAGGTGTTCGCCTTTGAGATCACTCGCAATTACCGAGAATCCTATGACATGTTTGCTTGCACGGGCATTCTCTTCAATCACGAAAGTCCTCGACGTGGCCTTGAATTCGTCACTCGAAAGGTGACCATGACCGCTGCTCGAATTGCCAAAGGTTTCGATGAATGTCTGTGGATTGGGAACGTTGACGCCAAGCGAGATTGGGGCTTTGCAGGCGATTATGTGGAAATGCAATGGCGCATGCTACAGCAGGAAACACCTGGCGACTTTGTGGTCGCCACGGGACGAACTCACAGCGTTCGGGATATGATTACCCTGGCCTTTTCCCATGTCGGAATGAATTTGACATGGTCTGGAGAGGATGTTGACACCATCGCCACGGATCAACATGGAGCGGTACGAGTTCGTACCAATCCGAAATTCTTCCGTCCAGCGGAAGTAGATTTGCTCATTGGCGACCCTGCATTAGCAAAGAAAGAGCTTGATTGGGTGCCTCATACCTCGTTTGAAGAACTCGTTCAAATGATGGTTGACGCAGACATGACCATTGTCCAAGAAGCGATTGATGGTGGCTACACTCCACCGACCCCGCCCGAGTGAGCGGAGGTCAAAGCGTGAGTGAAGTATTCCCAATTCTCTACTCCTTTCGACGCTGCCCCTACGCCATGCGAGCACGCATGGGGATGGTTCGTCAAGATTACAATGTCGAACACCGAGAAGTGGTACTTCGTGACCGCCCGCCTCAAATGATGA
>Ga0209425_10004939_pt1 | contig 13323 bp, 10 predicted proteins | sample COG_05_FD_184749 | JGI IMG/M metagenome (GOLD analysis project Ga0209425, IMG submission 184749) | Pelagic Microbial community sample from North Sea - COGITO 998_met_05 (SPAdes) (version 2) | ecosystem: Environmental > Aquatic > Marine > Neritic zone/Coastal water | place: Helgoland, sampling... | reverse complement strand
CGTCACTGTCCGTTGGAAACTCACCCGTTATCTGCTCGAACCCTTCCGGCGTCAGCAGTTTCCCGTGCATCGCCGCCGCCGCGCGGACCCGATCGTCGATGTGCGTCGCCGACGGGATTCGTCTGAGCGCCTCCACCCCTTGCGCCGCGGTCATCCAGTGCGAATTCGCAAAGTCGACGACGCGCGCGCCCCGTTCACTATCCTCCATCCCGTCCAGCTCCACCAGGAGCTCCGTGAAGTCCTCCTCCCTCATCTGCTGCGACCGCCGCTTGCTCATGGAGTGTTCCACCAGATCTCCGAGGGTTTCCATGAGCGCCGGGGTCCACGGCGTTGTGAGCTGCATGAACTTGACCTGGTCGTTGTGATGCGTGTCCTTATACTTGAACCGGAAGATCTTGCCCGTGGTGGCCCACGACTCGATGCAGGACATCGGGTAGTGCACGAACTCCTCGCTGATGTCCCTGCAGTTGACGAACTTGAACCCGAGGTCGCTAATGACAAAGCCCAAGAGCCCGTCGTCGTCGCGTCCTTCGTTGGCCCACGGCTCGTACGTCAGCGGGGTGACGAAGAACAGGTAGGTCTCGTGGGCTATCTTCGTGGGCGGCGGGTACCTCTTACGCATGGACGCGGAGCTATCCGCGTAGTTGTCCACCTTTGGGCGGCTCGCCGTTGCTCCCATGGTCCCTCTCTGCTGGCAACGGTGACGTCTGGGTCGTTATGAGAATCGCAACCACCCCTTCAGCTGGAGACGCGCGCCGGCCTGTCCCTGACGCACTCTCCACGCGTTGCCGCTCGTCCCTCGACTGATACGCGTGATCCGAAGCGTACCGACCGAACGGTTCGCTCACCCTGCTCCGCGCGAGCCCGGGTATGGCGCCGGGGCGAAGGGCGTTGGGGAAGGGGGAACCCTACTTTCCACGTGTTCCAGAGCATCTCCATCCACGTGTTTGTTGAGCAGATGGCCGGCTTGTTCAACATTTTCTCTCGTATGGGTTTCGTTTGTCACTTGTGAGACGTATTTATGGTATACCGGGAAATTGGGCGCCAAATTCCGTATGACTATTTAGTTTGCGAGTGCTTCACTCCATCCAGTCAGGTGCGAAAAAGCTTCGGCAAGCTTCGCCCGGGCTCACACTTGCGAGGCGCAGACGAGCATGCCGAAGCCCCCGCCGGTGACCCCGGTGTACGCCCACGTGCACAACGCCGTGCTGCAGTATGAGCTCGCCCGCAAGGCGTTCGTGACGACCCTGAACGACCTGCTCGCCGCGGGAGACCCGGGACAGACCGACGCGCTGCTGCGGGCGGGCGTCGTCAACCTACTCCACGCGCCCCTCGTGCAAGGTGCGTGCCCAAAACCGGCACCCATTTCAAATTCGTCCCCTGGGAGATCTCCCGCGTAACCCGCGTCCATCTGGCTGACCGAATACCCCTCTACGCAGATGCCAACTCCGGCGTACAGGTCGCCGCGCTCGCCGCGATGAGGACGCTGACGCAGGACACCGACGCGACGGGCGAGGAGATCTCGGACCCCGACGCTTTGAAAAAAGTCATCGCCTCGCTCACCCATCGGAAAACCGCGGTCGCGGTCGCCGGTTGCGCCACGCTGCAGGCGCTCGCGGAGAAGCGGCCGCAGTACGCGTCGGCCATGATCACGGAGGGTGCACTCCCGCCCCTGCGCGAGCTCCTCGGCGCCTTCGACCCCGACACCAAGGAGGCTGCCGCGCGATGCCTCACCGCCGTCGCGGGCGCGGGGGAGACTCAGGCTCGATCAGTCCTCGACGACGGGCCCGGCGACTGCCTCGAGCTCATGGCCATCGCCGCGACCGACCCGGACGCGTCCTTCTCGATGCGCCTCGCCGTCGCGCGGTTCTTCGACGCGTGCTGCGACTACGGGGCGTCCATGGCGCGACGCGTCATGCTCTCGAGCGACGCCGCCGCGTGCGTGGCTCGACTCGCGAGGGACGCGTCGGTGGCCACCGCTCCCGGCGGCCTCGGCCCGTCGCAACGCGCCAGGTCCGTGGCGTTCGCGTCGCTGACACGCATGGCCCAGAACGGCGAGGACCTCGCGGCGATGGTGGCGGAGACGGGCGCGGTGATGGACGCGGTGGCGGCGGTGACGGATGATAAGGATGCAAACGTGCGCGAGTGCGCGGCGGCGTTGTTGCGGGAAGTCGCGTGCAAGACGGCGGATCTCGCGGAGAAGGTGGCGTCGGACGGTGGCATCGCCGGACTGGTGCAGTGCCTCGCGTACGACCGCGGGGATAAGCGGAGCATGTTCGCGGCGCAGACGCTGGGGTACATCGCGGACTACAAGCCGTCGCTGGCGATGGCGGTTGTGGGCGTGGATCGAGGTCGGTGTCTGATTGAGGCGTTGGACTCGGCGCCGGACGCGGACTCGGCGACGGCGGCGGCGTGGGCGATCGGGTGCGTGGCGCGGCACGGGAAGGAGAGCGCGGCGCCGCTGGCGAAGAGCGGCGCGCTGAAGAGCCTGACGGACACGTACGCGCGCGCGGGGACGAACGAGGCGCTCAGGGATCGGTGCAAGGCGAGCGTCAAGTCTGTGATTAAAAATAGCGGCGCGTTGGGGCTCCTCGAGGGTATGGTCAACCAGAACACGCCGCCCGGGATCCTGCGTCACGTCCTCGCGGAGTTTGCAACGAAGCTGGGCAACGACGTCAAGGCGAAGAGGAGTTTCGTCACCAGCGGGGCGCTCATGCGGATGCAGGCGATTATCAAGGCGCACGACTCGACCGTCGCGGAGGCGGCGGCGATGTTGGAGGCGTGTAAGCTCAGCGGGGAGGAGCCGCCCGCGCCGACGGAGCCGCTGCTGGACGAGCGGGCCGTGCGGGACGCGAAGCGGATCAACGGCGTGTTCCCTGCCGACGTGGTGAGCTATTACCTCTACTGCTGATGAGATGTGCAGTAGTTTGTCAAATTGATTCCAGGGTGAAAAAAGCAAATCGTTCCGTCCCTCGCGACTCTCCCGATGTACCGTTGCAAGATGTCATCAAGATACTTCTGAACAGTTGAAGAAGTAAAGTCGCCATCCAGAACTATCTTGAACATCATCAAAAGACATGTACATCGTGAGAATCGAGAGGCGTGCTTCACTCGTGCCGTGTCGTTGTCGTTGGGTCGCCTCGCGGGTAGGTTGTCGATCACGCGAAGAACATCCCGTTGAGGACGTTGTCGTGCAGCTTAATCCTGCGCGTGGGCGCGTCGTCCTTCCCCGCGCCGCCGCCGCCGCTGGATCCACCCACGCTGCTGGTGTCGGATCCCCGCATCACCTGCGCCATGTCGTACTGGGCGCCCCTGCCCGCGGCGAGGTGGGCGTAGTACACGGGGGGCACCAACGACACCGAGCGGGTGCATCGGCAGTACAGGTGGCACAGCGCGAAGGTGAGGTTCTGGATGGCGTCCGGGGTGAAGCCGTTCTCATCCTTGAGCACGTGGTAGTGGACCGGGCGGGTGGTGCCCTGGATGCCGGAGTGGGACTGGAGGTAGAAGTCGTACTCTTGCGCGTGGCAGATGTCGGTGTGTAGAGTCATACACACCAAAAATTTGTTAGAAAAGCAGAGTGGAAATCAAACGTTCCTCGTTTCATACGCGCCGCCAGGAGCTCAGCGGAGCCAGCGGTAACCAAGCGCTCATTGTCCTTAAGAAGCAGAATTCTCCTTGAGGAACCCGACGATCGGCAGGGTACACCGAGGCAGTTTGGTAGCTGCCTCGGTACTTATGAGGTAAGCATTTGGAAACCGGCACCAGAAAAAAATGAACGGGAGAGAGACAGCCCTGCCTGTGTCGACGACGGTACCCGCGGGCACGTCCTTGTTCCTGCCCTCGCCGTCTTGCGGGTTGGACACGAACAGCCTGGTGTTGTGGCGCTTCTGGGCGACGATGTACGTGATGGTGGGGTTGTAGCTCCCGTCGCCGAGGCTCTGGAACGCCTGCCTCAGGCACGGGAGCTCGTCGGAGAGCACAGCCTGGAACTGGCTCTCGGAAACCCCGTCGCGGTAAAAGAGGACGCGCTCGGGCCTCGATTCCGGGTTGGAGGCGCCGCCGTTGGCGTTGAAGTACTCGATCATGATCTCGCGGGCCATGGACTTGAGGTCATCGATCATCTCCTTGCGGTTAGCCTGCGCGCTGAGCCTGGCCACGTACTGGGTGCAGCTGCGGTTGGTGTTACCCACCAGCGCGGCGATGGAGGAAGCCTGCGAGCCGGGCGACGCGTGAGAGACGTCGCCGCCGAAGATGATGGTCGCCTTGGAGAAGAGCTGGGACGGGCGCAGCTCCTGACCGGGCGAGACGAGCATGTTGATGCCGCCCAGCTTGGCGTTGACCTTCTGCATGATGTTGGCGAGGGTCTGGTCGTTGAGGCCGCCGCGGCCGCCGCCGCGACCGCCGCCGCCGCCGCCGCGACCGCCGCCGCCGAGGCCGTACGGTGAGTAGAGTCAAATCCATCACCAAAAATGTGTTAGAAAGCAGGGTGAAAAACGGCGTTCCCTTCTTTCGCTTGCATCGCCCTGTTTGTCACAAACTGGAACCCAGTACTAACAGGGGGATGGAAAAGCCCGATCATGATGAGGATCAAAAAGGGGACGATTGCAACTTTGTCACCCTGCCTTGTTCATGATGCACTGCGTTCGCACGCCGATCTCAATCTCGGCGCACTCCTTGATGGAGTTGTAGATGTGCTTGTTATCGAACTTGGGGAGCACGCAGAAGATGATCTGGGGCTTGGCGCGGAACTTGCGAACCACGCGCTTGAGGCAGTCCTCGATGTTCTCGCCGCCCGGGTACCCCCGGCCGCCGCCGCCGCCCTGCTCGAGGGTCTCGCACATGGGCTCCGCGGTGACCCTGATGCCGATGAACTGCTCCATCTTCTGCTTGAGCGTGCGCCCGAGGTCGTAGCAGTCGTCCCGGTGGACGAACCGGTCGAACGAGATGATGGCCCACTGGGAGAGCTCGTTGTCGCCGGAGGCTTTGCTGGGCGCCTCCCTCAGGCCGGTTTGCCCGCGGAGGTTCCAGGCTCCGCCCATGGGGTCCAGGAACTGGTCCTTGCTGTAGAAGACGCGCGGGGGCTTGAGGACGCGCGCGCGGACCTTGACCATGGAGGGCTTGATCTCGAGGCCGTAGTCCTTCGGGGTCTTGTCCTTGCACACGTAGTTCTGCATCTGCGACTGGATATCGCGCTTGCGGTTGTCGGGGCCGGCGGCGGTGACGCGGATCATCTCGGCGCTCGCGTTGGAGTCCTGCAGGAGCTGCCTGCGCTGCGCGGGGACGTGGCATACCTCCAGGGGGAAGTACACGGGCTTGGCGGAGGTGCCGCAGATGACGCAAGGGAGCTCGGGGTACTTGAGGCGCTTCTGGTGGTGCCTCTGGAAGTAATCGAGGACGGAGATGTCGCGTCCGGGGAGTAGAGTCGACAACCCCCACAAAAAAAGTTAGAAAAGCAGGGTGAAGTGAAAGGTCCCCTTGTTTCTGCTTGCATCGCTCTGTTGGAGCCGAAGCTGAAACAAGCAGAGAATCCTGCCTCGCGGTCAAATACTAACAGAGGGATAGAAAAGCGCCCAAAAGTTGAATCAAACACAAATGAAACAAGGGGACCCGGGACACTAGTCGAAGTTCACCCTGCCTGTGTCGTCGCGGAACATCTGTCGGTTGGCCGGGAGCTTCGTGAGCCCGCGGCACGTCTTCTTGCGTCGCGATCCGGGGAAGTGCGTCAGCTCGATCTTGATACCCTTGAACGCGGCGTGCGCCTCCCTCCACGTGCGCTCGTCGAGGGGCAGCCGCGGGAGCCTGGGCGCGTCGGGACCGCCGGAGCGCATGTCCCCGCGGCCTCGACCGCCGCCGCCGCCGCCGCCGCCGCGCCCGTCGCTGAGCACGCAGAGGCGATCGACCGCGGACTGCTCGGAGATGAACGCACCCGCGGCCATGTTCACGACGAGGTGCGTCGCGCCCTTGCCTTCCGCGCCCTGCGTGGGCCGGGCGCTGAGCGAGTATCCCTTCCACACCTCGAACCCTCCGGAGAGCTTGACGGTGTTTTTGGAGTCGAGGAAGTTGCGACCGATGGATACCCACAGCGGGTTCATCGCGCGCTCGTGCCGGAGGATGGCGTCGAGCGCCTGGAACGCGGCGGCGGGGATGAGCTCGCTCCCGACGTCACCGCGGAGGTGCGCGTCGATCGCGTCCTTGACCCTGACGGGAACGGCGAACTTGATGCGGACGGCGAAGTACTCCCCGGCTTCCCCAGGGACGTCCTCGGGGCGCTCCACCTGGTAGGTGACTCCGTCCTGGCGGTGCGCCTCCGCGAGTGACGCGTGGCCGGAGGGGGCGAAGAGCTGCTTGCTGCCGTCGTACGCGAGCTGGGGCCACTTGTAACTGGTGGCGAGCTTCTTTATGATGGAGCTGCGGGTGAGGGGGGAGGCGGGTGGTTTGGTTATTTTTTGGTTTTGTGAAAGTGACGGGTGTCGCGTCAACTCTTCGGCGGTTCCGATGTATCGACGGGCACACGCCCGTGTCTTTCGGGCGGGCGAGGGCGGGGCGGGCGTGGGGCGCACCGGCACAGGCGCGCGGGGAGGACTCGCTCCTGCTGGCGCGGGGGACCCCTTCCGGGCGGCGCGTCGTTCCGCACGGGCGCCGCCGGCGGGGTGATGGTGACGTCGTAGAGGGAGAGCTCGACCATCCGCCGGACGTCGACGAAGAAGTGGTTGGCGACGAGCGTTATGGGACGGCCCGACGACCCGAGCTTCGCGGGTCGCTTGGGGAGCGCGATGTGCGGCGCGGGCGGAGCTACCGCGTAGGCGCCGGGTGGGGAGTGGCGCCCGTTGAGGTCCGTCTCCATGGGCGCGTAGTTGCTCATGACGCGTGCCGCTCGCGGTTGGAGAGTGGCGCGCTTCCCCCGCGGTCGTTGCTCTCGAAGTCGTTGCTCTCGAGTCTCGGCCCGTCCCAGAACTCTTGGTCGCGAGACGGGACATTTGGCAGCGAGAGTGACGGGACGGGCAGTTTGGCTGGGCACGGTGTGGCGATACACCCGCACCGAGATGGCGGACGATGACCGGAGTCACCGCGCGACGAGGCGGCTCGCATCTATCGCGTCGCACGTGGCGACGACGGACGCCGCGAGCCGCCCGAGCGCAGGCGTGACCCGCGTCTCGACGTCGGCCACGATCGATAGACGGCAAATAGACAGCCCCGATCGATGGGTCGAGATGGCGGGGAAGTCCTTCGGGCCCGGTGCGTGGGTCACCGTGGACCAAGCGCGCGTCGACGCGTTCGCGGACTGCACCGAGGATCACCAGTGGATACACAAAGCGGGCGCGGTGACCACATTCGGCGGGCCCATCGCGCACGGCCTGCTCACGGCGTCGCTCCTACCGGCTCTCATGGATGGGGTGCTGCCGCCGATGAACGGTTGGGTTAAACAGGAGATCAACATGGGTTTCAACCGGCTCAGGTTCGTATCGCCGGTGAAGGTGGGTGCACGGGTGCGGGCCAGTGCGGTGGTGGTCAGCGTGCGGCGCCTGGGGAAAGGTGCACCTGGGGGTAAGGGTAAGGACGGGACGGAGACGATCGTGTCGGTGACGGTTTCCACCGACGACGAAACGAGTTCGGGCTCCAAGCCTGCGATGACGTGCGAGTGGGTGACTCGCCAGTACGCAAAGTGACGATCGCGCCGTGACGATAGAGTATGATAGTAGTAGTAGTAGCTGCAGAACTAAGAAGAACTAAAGAAAAGAATCACCCCGGATAACCGCGAAGGCTCCGTCTTAATCCTCGTCTCCGCCCGGCCCGCCACCCTTGGGTCCGCCCGCCTGCTTAGCCATGATGATCTGGTCAACCCTGAGCACGGTGCACACAGCCTCAGTGGCCAGCTTCAGCGCCCACCACTTGACCAGGTAGACGTCCGCGATGGACTCCTTCGCCTGCAGGTCGCACCACTGCTGCTCGTGGGAAACGTCGACACCCGCGGCGATTGTTCCGGAAGCGTGCGCTGCGAAGAGGTTGTAGACGACGTCGGTGGCGTTGAGCCCCGCGTTCTCGGCGAGGGTCCTGGGTACAACCTCCAGGGCCCTGGCGTACTTCTCGATGGCGTACTGGTCCAGGCCGGTCTGCTTGCGTCCGAACGCGGCGAGCCTGTGCGCGAGTTCAATTTCCGTCGCGCCCCCCGCGGGGAGGGTCCTGGAGTCCTTGGTGAGAGCCCTGAAGGCGTTGACGCCGTCGTCGACCGCGCGCTCGATGTCGTCCATGGCGTTCTCGGTGGATCCGCGGAGGATGACGGTGGAGACGCGGGAGGTCTTGTCGTTTTGCTTGACGACGACGCACTTGGTCCCGCCGATCTCGATGAGGTCGATGGAGCTGACGTAGCCGAGCTCGTCGGCGCTGGGGCGGCCGAGCTTGATGATGCCGGTGGCGTTGGTGGCGCGGCAGAACCTTCGGAGCTCAAACTTGGAGGAGATCTTGATCGCCATGAGGTCGTAGCGCTCGATGAAGTGGAGCGCCATCTCGCCGAAGGACTGGCCGGAGACCACAACCTTGGCGCCGGTTTCGGCGATTCCCTTGATGTACTCCTCCATCTTCTTCTCCTCGCCGAGGGAGTAATCCTCGAGTTCTTTGCCACTGGAGATGAGCACGGTGCCCTTGGTCTCCGTGGAGGAGGTGTCCACGGCGCAGCCGAACACGGCAACCTTGGCGTCCTTCACGTGCTTCACGGTTCCCTCCACGTCGCGGCGAATCACCATCCCTTGCACAACCTCGTTCTCGTGCAGCGAGGATCCGATGATCTTCGCCACCCGGACGTTGTCCACGTTGAAGTTGAGCTGGTTCTTGGGGCACACGTCGATGCACGCCTGCGCGCAGGTCTTCGCCAGGATGCCCTCGTACCCGAACTGCTTGGAGGAGAGGGTACCCTTGATGCGGGCGGCGACGGCGTCGGCGTCGCGAACGTCCAGCGTCTCCGACCCGGGGATGATGAGCTCCTCCATCCACTTGAGCGCCTGCTCCATCGCCTTCTCGTACCCTTCGATGATCTCCGACGGGTGGAGACCGTCGCGGATGAGCTCCTCGGCGTTGCCAAGCAGCTCACCGCCGAAGGTCACCACCAGGTTGGTGCCGTCGCCAATCTCCTGCTCCTGCGCCTGCGCCGCCATCACCAAAAGTTTGGCAGCCGGGTGCGCGACTTCGAGCTCGCGGACGATGACCGCCGCGTCGGAGGTGACGAAGAGCTTGTCGAGGTGGTTGATGACCATCTTGTTCATGCCTGTGGATTTGGATGCCGTGGGAGGGGAACGAAGGTTAGGATTTTCGCGTTTGGCTTAAGTGAGAGACGGCCGCGATTGGCGTCGTCGATTGGAAAAGAAACGTCCAAGAGTTGACCGCCGGTCGGGGGCGGGGTTTTGTTTTTTGAAGATCTTTGAGGGCGGAGGGACGCACCGTTGGGACCGAGGGAGGTGCGGGTGATCTTGGAGAGCTGCTTGCATGCCTCCACGTTCTTGATCACCGCCTCGTCGAGCCCTGTCAGGTGCTTGTGCCCGTCCTGAGAGTCGGGAAAGGGTTAAGGGGGGCGAGGTCAGCGACGGTTCTTGGAGATGCCGCAAAAGGTCCCCGTTCAGATCTGGGCCAACGCGCGACGCGCGGGAGCTTCCGATCGCGCGCGACGACGGGATCGAAGGATCGACACGGCGGTCGATCATCGCCCCATCGATCGTGTGCATGCCGCCCGGGCGTTCATCGAGCGCGGGGACGGGCGCATGGTGCCCGGGGATCGCGCGACGGGCGTCGGCGCCGGGTCAAAGCCGGCTCCCGCCCGCCGTCTGGTTTTCGCGCCGAAGGGGAATCGAGCCGACGGGGTCGCGATCTGCGGTGGGGGGCGCACCTTGAGCATGGCCTGAAGGCCGTACGGCATACCAGACATGGTGACCGGATGTCTCTTTCCTCTTTCGACCTTTAGTCGCTGGCCGCCGAACGTTCCAGGCGCCTTGGAGAGTGGCTCTCAGCGCAGATCGAGAGGCGGTGTTTGAAAAAGTCGCAGTTGGCTGGTCAGCTGGTTGGCGTGCGGCGCGCCTTCAACTCGACCCGACTGGGCAGCTGGGTTCCCCCCGACCGAGAGGCTCCCTCAGTCCAAGCGGCGCCGCGGGCGGGAGGACCGACACCGCGTCGATACCATGAAGGTGCGCGCCCCGAACAAGGCGACCGATAACCTCCCTAATCGCCGTTCATCCCGACCCTAGACCCCCGACGTGCCCCGTCGCCGCGCCCCGTCCCGCATGCCCAGTCGGATGCATCTCCGTTTACTAACACCCGCGGTCCCCGCGCGCGATTCAACGCAGGACGACGACGTGTCGAGCTACTATCGGTCGATCTCGCGCCTCGAGGCGCTTCGCATCGTCGCGGATGCCGCGCACCTGCCGCTTCTCATCTTCTTCGCGCTGTTCTTCGCCGCGGGAATGTACGTCGGGCGATGGTCCGTGGTGTTCGAGACGCGACAACGACGGAAGCACCTCGCCGAGGCGGTGGCTGGGGTCGTCGACGGGGTGCTCGCCGGGACGTCAAAGGGAACCAACCCGGGTGCGACGACCGATGACGACGAGATGACGACTGCGGTCATCGAGGGCGTGCTCGAGGGCCTGCGAGCGGGTGGGGCGGCGTCCACGGGCGGCGACAAGGACAAAGGGCCGGCGTCCTCATTCGCTAATCGAGGAACCAATCGAGGAACCCGGCCGGCGCCGTCGACGAGCGACGCCGCGGGATCGAGCGCGAGGCGGGGACGGTCCAAACGGTCGTCCGCGGACCCTCTCGACGACGTGCTGAGTCGTGAGCTTCGCGCCGCCGAGGCTGAGGCGGCGGCGACGAAGAGGAAGATTGACGCGGCCGACGTCGACGGAGCCGCCGAGGACGCGGGCGAGAACGAGGCTCCGATCGACGACGACGAGGCGCGCCCATCCTCGGAGCCCGAGCCCATCGGAGACGTGGAGATGATGGACGCGGCGACTCCGAGCGCGAGCTCCGTCGGCACGCGGTCCAGGCGAACCCCGGTGAAGGACAACGACGCGGCTGCCGCGGAGCCAAAGGAGGAGCCGGAGTTGCCGGAGGAGGATGGCGACGAAGAGGACGTCGTCTCCTCGCGGCTCGCCCCCGACCCGCCCCCGGTCGAGTCCCCCACCCGGACGCACGCCAGGGAGGCTGAGTGGTCATCGCGCCAGGCTGAGATTGAGCGCCAACGCGCGGAGTCGACCCGACTGAAAAAAGCCGCAAAGTCGGCTCGGCTCGTCAACGAACGCGTCGAGACGTACAGGCGCGGGCTCGAGGAACGCGAGGCGCTCGAATCCGCGATGGGAGACGCACGCGCGGAGGCGCAACGGTCATTCGAGCGCGACGGCGTTCACGACCTCGCCGCGGCCGGGTGCCTGGAGCACGTCTTGCACCGCCTCGGCTTACTCCCAAACCCGGACGAAAATCGGGACGTCGGCAAGGTTGAGGTGGCGTTCAAGAAGGCGTTGGCGAGGAACCACCCTGATCGAAGCGCATCGCGGGGCGACGACGTTCGCGCCGGCGCGAGGTGCGAAGAGGCGTTCAAGCTCCTGCAGGCGGCAAAGGCGCGGTGGGACGCGGCGGGTAAGCCGGTGGGGCCGAGCGCATCCCAGACGGCGGCTTCGGTGCTCGGAGTAAGTACTCACTACGGATACCCGCAGCAGCAGCAGCAGCCGCAGTCGTCGTCGCGGTCCACGTTTACCAGCCCACACACGCAACAGAAGGGGCGCAGCTGGCAGCCTGGCGGTCATACGCAAACCCCGGGTGCATCGGTTCCGGGCGCCGGTGGCTTTGATTCTAACTACAACGACGCGTGGAGGGAGCAGGCGAAGAGGACCGCGGCGGCGACGGCGGATGCGTTGCGGCGGGAGGAGGAACGGATGCGCCTCGAGCTCGAGGAGCGGGAGAGGCTGGAGCGCGAGCGAGAGGCGCGAGAGGCGTTCGAGCGCAAGTTGCGGGATTTGAGCCGGAAAACCTCGGGGGGCGACGAGACGGGTGCGTGGGTGCAAGGGAGCGACGCCTCCGAGGAGGGCACCCCGAGGCACCCCGACGCGATGAACGGGAAAGATGACCGAAAGAAGCGACCGCCGCCCAACGATTTCCAATAATAAAGTAGCTCGCGTCGCTTCGTTAATCGTCGTATCAACTCAACCGCCGTGGACACCACGGTACCTTCCATTAAGGCAGCGATGGAGCCGGGGGCCGCACGGCTCGAGCGCGGGGCACGTCCGATTCCTCCCCAAACTCCTTCCTAACTATGGACTCCGAATCCGCAACCATCGAACGCAGACGTAGCCTCACCGCCGCGTTCTCCGCTTCTATCCGTCCCAAACGGTCCTTCCACCGCGACTCGTCCCCCCCCGACTCGTCCTCGGCGGCTCGACCCGAACGCTTAATCGCGATCTTCACGCCACCCTTCGGCTGCCGCGTCGACGGCTTGGCGCTCGTGCCCCCAGCTGGCTGGCTTCGCGCCGACGCCGGCCCTGGGCTCCGTGGCGGCTTCTCCGTCGTCTTCTTCGGCTTCTCCGCCTTGAACACGGTCGCGGCTTCGGCGGAGTAGGAGCCGCCGTAGAAGAAGTCGTACCGGTGCTTGGCGCTCTCTCGCTCTCGCTCCGCTTTCCGTGAACGGGCCTTCTCCGCCGCCTCCCTCGCGTCCCGGGCGTACTCAGCCACCGCGGACGCCGCCGATGACTTCGCACCGCCTCGGGTTGGCTCGCCGCCAGCCTCCGCGGGCCGAAGGGCGGATACCGTCGGCTTGCCCGCGACGGAGGGGGCGACTTCTGGGAACCACGGGGTGAATTTGTTGGACCTGTCGGACAAAGTGAGCGGCTTCATGCCCATGATCCTCGCGACGCCAACCGATTCCTCGCGGTTCAAACGCTCCGCGTCCCGCGCCAAGGATCGTTCCGGTCCACCCTCACTCCCGCCGTCGTACGCGAACAGCTGCGCGGGTTTCTCCACGAGTCGTCTAGTCAGCGCGTCGACGGAGGCGTCCAGGGCGGCGATGGTTTTCGCGTTTCTCTCCGCCTTTTTCGCGACTTCCTTCTCCGTCGCGTCGAGCTCGAGGACCAGCCCGGAGAGTCGATCGTGCCGGGCGCGAGACGCCGCGTCCACGTTAGCCGCCTTCATGCGCTCGGTGAGTGACTCAGCCTCTTTCCGGAGACGAGCCACTTCCTCGGCTGCTTCCTTCTCGGAGCGGGACGCCCTCGCGAGCGCCGCCTCCGCCTCCCTGGTGAGCGCATCGACCGATTGACGATCGACGGATGCGCCGTCGTATCCCAGCTCGAGTTGCTC
>Ga0209425_10004928_pt1 | contig 13344 bp, 9 predicted proteins | sample COG_05_FD_184749 | JGI IMG/M metagenome (GOLD analysis project Ga0209425, IMG submission 184749) | Pelagic Microbial community sample from North Sea - COGITO 998_met_05 (SPAdes) (version 2) | ecosystem: Environmental > Aquatic > Marine > Neritic zone/Coastal water | place: Helgoland, sampling... | reverse complement strand
TAACATCGACTTCGTCGAGATGTAGTTTTTTTAGCAGTGTAAGAAAGCTCGAAGCTCATTTTGCTCAATTCGAACACGGCATAAAAACTTTCCTTTCTTTTGTTTACGAAAATTCCGAAATGAAACTTGAATGATTAGATAGAAGACGCGCGAGGCGGGTGCGCGAAAAGTTGTGTTTCTCTCCTTGTTGGACTTCTCGCGCGTTCGGCGATACAAAATGCACGAAAAGCAGAAGAACATAAAAACGGAAATTCCAACCATGCCTCAGCTTTGGAAACACGCCGCTCAATACTATAGATATCAAACCTACGTGCTGACGGCATTCGGCGCGGTTGGGATTCTCACGTATATGGGTTCGTCTCTCCTTTCATCTCATTCTTCTTCTTCCTCTTCCGCTTCATCAAAAGTCGTCTCGAAAGAGAGAAAATAGAAGTAGTTGAAAGAATTCTTTGATGAAGACGAGTCAAAGAAGTTAGACTTGGATGTTGGTTTGCAAAGTGTACATCAATCAATCTTAATATATATTCAGTATGCGTAGTACCTGTACAATATGACTAACTAACTATTGCGATTTTTCTTATTCGAGAGCGCCTTTGTAGACGTGGAGATGGAAGACATCATGTCCACTCCTAAACGGCCGACGTTGACGTTTCCTCGCACTTGTTTCTCTTCGATCGCCTTCTTTTTCTTTGCAATCTTTCGAGCGAACCTCAAGCCGGTGACGTCGGATTCGGCTAGCTTAAACGAGCATCTGCGACAATATCGAGCGTCAATCTCGTGCATTTCTAATCCACACGAATCGCACACGCGGTCGTCGAACGTTTTCGCGCCGCTCGTGATGGGATCTTCATCCGTAGATTTCAAAATGAAAACTTCACCTGTGTTTGAGATGAGTTCTTGGTCTTCGTCCTCTTCGTCTTCGTCTTCCATCATCCCCAAAAGCATCTCGCCTCCTGAAATAGTCGCTAACTTTGCTAATTGACCTGGTATAACTAAAAGGGCGACAAAAATGGAAACAACAGTCGCAACTCTCCCGCCCGGGGTGACAACTTCAAATGGCTGACCAATACCCGTGAGCGTAAGCACCGCCCAATACAAAGTATCGTTGAGATTCTTCACAGCCGGGTTGATGCCGAACTCGAGATCATATATTACGCCGGCGGCGATGACGAAGATGCAGATGAACTCGGCGGCGACGCCGGTGAGCTGAACTGTCATCGAATCGGACTTGAACAAACCAAACAACACCGAGTCTGGAGAGCGCTCGAGAAAGCGAAGAAGACGGACGATCCGGAGTAGCCGAAGAAATCGAGGGATTGGCGACATTCTGTCGACTAAACCGAAAACTGCCAATACCGGAGGAATCGTAGCCGCTGTATCTAAAACAGTAAAAGGATTCGTCCAAAACGAAAACTTGAATTCGGCGACCCACGCTCGAAGCAAAAGCTCAAAGAAAAATAACGCGTTGTAGGCGTCTTCGATGTCGCGGATGTTGTCCATGGAAACTAGCCCAGAGTACCACGGAATATCGTCTCGATACAAGACGTCCCAGCCACCAAAGGTGCCAATGTTGTACGATTCAAGAATAAATGTTCCGAATACAATTCCTGACGAGATGACAGCCCACCAACCGGAAGAGTCCAGATCAGAAAAAGCAAGCGCCATGCGTTGGCGCGCCGTGAGTTTCCGCAGTCCTGGTTTGAAAAATTGCACGCCTTTCGCCGGCTTTCTTCGACGAACCAGCGCTTCCGACGAGCTTCCTCCCGCGGCAGAGAATTCATCCTCGCCAATCTCTTCGTCTTCTTCGTAAAACGAACCAGAAACGAGTGATTTGATGAACTCGATGGTCGTTTCGTCCTGTTCTTTGTCGCCTCCTCCTTGTTGTTTTTTCCTGAGCGCGTGCAAACGAAAGCTCTCGTCTGTTTTTTTGTTCCTTTTTCCTCTCGAGGAGGAGAAGGAGGAGGAGGAGGAGGAGAGCAATCTCCTCCTCGTGGTCGTAGCGGTTGTGATTTTATTCTTCGATGTCGTGACGTCTCCTGTTTCATCTACTGTCGCTGACGTTCGCATCGACATCGTGCGAAACGAAGACAGCGATGCGCGAGTACGGACGGAGGAAGTAACGGAGGACGACGACGAGGAGGCGAAATTTCGCCGGTCGTTTTCAACGTCGTCGCCTCGGGGGATAAGACGGCGAATTCTGTGCGAAGACGATAAGTCTTTTGATGCCCCTCTCAAACTGACGGATGCTGCGTTCTTGCGAATATTCTTCGACGCTCCTGTCTTTTGTACGCGCCAAGCGCTCGTGTGCGCGCACTTAGACGATGTAGGGCAGGATGAAGACATGATTTGCTTCTTTGTCCTCACACACAAATCCTATGGCTCGGATTTGTCGGTCGTTTCACGCTCTCGCTTTTTGCTTTGCTTCAACTGTTATTATTATTATTATTATCCGCCTCTGTTCTCTCTGCGCACCTCAAGGAGGAAGGGGAAGGAGTAGGCAGCAGCAGGAAGAGATGCGGATGCGACGGGGTATTCGTTTCTCTCAGTTTATGCTTTTGAACGAAGAGTTGATATGCGCGGGCGGTGTTTCTTAGTTTCTTAAAAGTGACGTGTTTAATCGCGTTCAAGCGAAATTTTTGGGATCGAGGCTTCGTAGGGGGTGCAGATGGAAGACGCCAAAAAGCCAACCGAATAATATTCAATACGCGTGGCAAACAAGTTGTCTTGTATAATGTAATAATAGTAGTATATAAAATTAATTGTATGCAAAAGCGATTAAACCTCGCCACGCACTATGCGCTACGAGCAAAAACTCCCCACCCTACACTCCAAAATACACCTTTCACGCTCTCTCTCTCTCTCTTTCTCCTTTTCTTGTTGTCGATTTCTGTCCGCGCCGAAAAAGTGCATCACTCTTCACTTGTTGTTGTTCTTGCTGATTAAGATCCACACATCAAGCACTCGTCCTTGTTCTCGAGCGAGCACTTGAGCTTGGCCGCCATGTGCGCTTCCTGTTCCGCTTCACTCATCTCCGAAACTTCCTTCTTCGTCGGGACGGCGGTTGGTTTCGGCCCGCCGTTGGACGGCTTCAAGACGTTCTCCTTCTCCACCTTTTTCGCAGCCTTCGTCGGGTCGACGGTAAACTTGATCGCATCCGCAGCAGCTCTGGATCTGAGGTAATACATACCAGTCTTCAATCCAGACTTCCACGCGTGGAAGTGTAAGGAAGTCAACTTACCGGAGTTGGCATCAGACATGTGGACGTTGAACGACTGCGACTGGTCGATAAACGCGCCTCGAGCGGCAGCCATGTCCACCAATATACGTTGCTTGATTTCCCACACAGTCTTGTAAATAGCCTTCAAGTTATCCGGGATGTCGAGGTTGACGACAGAGCCGTTGTCAGAGATCAAACTGTTCTTCAACGTTGGATCCCACAAGCCCATCTCGGTCAAATCCGACAACAAGTGCTGGTTGACGACGGTGAATTCACCGGACAACACTCTTCTCGCATAAATGTTCGATGTATACGGTTCAAAGCACTCGTTGTTACCCAAAATTTGGGAGGTTGACGCGGTTGGCATCGGTGCAACCAAGAGGGAGTTGCGAACGCCGTGCTTGGCGATGGATTCTCTCAACGCGCTCCAGCCGTGTCTATCGCCGCCCGGCATTTCGGTAACGCCCCACATGTCCGGTTGCAACACACCCTTGGAAACCGGGGAACCTTCGTAGGATTCGTACGTGCCCTCTTCTTTCGCGAGTTCGTTCGATTCTTGCAACGCCGCGAAGTAAATCGTCTCAAAGATTTCGGCGTTCAACTTTTGCGCCTCCGGAGAGTCAAACGGTAAGCCGAGCAAGATAAATACGTCAGCCAAGCCTTGGACACCCAAACCAATCGGTCTGTGCTTCATGTTCGATCTCTTCGCAGTTTCGACCGGGTAATAGTTGACGTCGATGATGCGGTTCAAGTTGCGAGTCACCTTTCTCGTGATTTCACTCAACTTGGCGTGATCAAAGTAACGGTCGCTCGCTCTGAGAGAGCCCAACAATTTCTTCGTTTCCGTCTTGCCAGTCGGAGAGCTCTCGTTCTTTTCGATGACAAATCGCGGCAAAGCGATGGAGGCCAAGTTACAAACGGCAGTTTCTTCCGGCGAGGTGAATTCGACGATCTCTGTGCACAAGTTGGACGATTTGATCGTGCCCAAATTTTGTTGGTTCGACTTGCGGTTGCACGCATCCTTGAACAACATGTACGGGTTACCAGTTTCCACTTGCGCTTCAAGAATCGCAAACCAAAGCTGCTGGGCGTTGATCGTCTTCTTACCCTTGTTTTCTTTTTCGTACTTGGTGTACAAAGCTTCAAACTCTTCACCCCAGCATTCGGACAAACCCGGGCACTCGTTCGGGCACATTAACGTCCACTTGCCGTTTTCTTCGACTCTTTTCATGAACAAATCGTTCGTCCACAAACCGTAAAACAAGTCACGAGCTCTCGCTTCTTCCTTCCCGTGGTTCTTTCTCAAGTCGAGCCAGTCGAAGATGTCAGAGTGCCACGGTTCGAGGTAAATGGCAAAAGCGCCCTTGCGCTTACCGCCGCCTTGGTCCACGTATCTCGCCGTGTCGTTGAACACGCGAAGCATCGGAATGATACCGTTCGAGGTACCGTTTGTGCCTCTAATGTACGACGAAGTGGCGCGGATGTCGTGAATGGACAAACCAATACCGCCGGCGGACTTGGAAATGCACGCGCATTCCTTCAACGTGTCGTAGATACCTTCAATGGAGTCTTCCTTCATGCAAATCAAAAAGCACGAGGAGAGTTGCGGTCGCGGCGTACCGGCGTTGAACAAGGTTGGCGACGCGTGGGTCATCCAACGTTCAGACAACATGTGATACGTATCAACAGCCTTTTCGATATCCTTCTTGTGGATACCGATGGATACTCTCATCAACATGTGCTGCGGGCGCTCGACAACTTTACCGTCGATGCGCAACAAGTACGAGCGCTCCAAAGTTTTGAAACCAAAGTAGTCGTAATCAAAGTCACGGTCGTAGACAATTTCCGCGTCAAATCTTTCCGCATTCTCTGTGATGATCTCGTACACATCATCGGCGAGCAACGGGGACCACTTGCCGTTTCTGTGGTTCGTGTGTTCGTACATCTTCTTCATCGTCGTCGAAAAAGATTTGTCCGTCGTCTTGTGCAAGTTTGAAACGGCGATTCGCGCGGCAAGCTGCGCGTAATCCGGATGCTTGGAAGTCATCGCCGCTGCGGTTTCAGCCGCGAGCTCATCCAATTCAGCAGTCGTCACGCCCGGGTAAACACCTTGGCACACCTTCTGGGCTACGAGAACGCTGTTTATTTAAGAGTAAAAGAAAGAAGAATTTGGTCAGTCACTACTCTTTTTTCTCATTTTTTCAAACGTTTTGAAACACGCGACGCGTCGTCGAAGAGTGAGCTGTTTGCCCGTTGAGATTTTTGAAAATGAAGATTTCGTATTCGCCGTTCGCATGTCATCTCGCGAACGAGAAATGTCCACGAAACGTGAACGAATCCTCCATAGACGTGTTTTCGAGCGTAACTCGAGAAGAAACGCGGATAGGAAACGTTCCATCGACGCTCAGCGCGTTGAAATCTCGCGGATGATTCAAAATAGAAAAAAAAAGAGCCGTACGCCTCTTCGATGCGTTCGTGATTGTTGTATCGTCGTCAAATATCGCGTCAGTTCGGAAACAAACGCGGTTGAAACGGTCGAGAATCCAACAAAGAGTGACGCCAGAACGTTTCGAAAGAAGGAAGACCACGTGCACACGCTTCATGCCTGCGTAGTACCCTCCGTGTCAAACGTCATCATCCCTCGTTTTTTGAATACACAACGGAACCAAGAAGGTAAAGAAGAAGAAGAAGAAAAAAGACGAAGACGTTTTTGTTCGCGCAGACGTACCTATCGCAATGTTCTGGATGTAATCCATACGAGAGCTTCTTAATTCTCGCGGTGATCTTATCAAACGCCACTTCGACGCGGCGGCCATCTCTCTTGATCACGTGCATGTTTTCTATTATGCTATGTTATGGTCACCAAAGTTATGAAGATTGTTGCTCTGGGATGATACGTTTGTTGTAAGAGAGAAGAAGAAACCGAAAAAGGAAGGAGAGCAGAGATTTTTGCATTTTTTTCTTTTTCTTCTTCTTCAGTTCTTCTTCTTCTCGCGCCGTCAAAAACACGACGCACGTCTGTCTGATTTTTTTAACAAACACAACTCTCTCTCCCCTTTTCCTCGCGAACGCGCACTTGATAATATAATAGACAACAACAATAATAGCAATGGTCGCTCCGTCCTATAACAAGAAGAAGAGCGCGCTGGTAAAGATTACGAAAGGAAACGCGCTGTCCAAGAAGAAGAAAATAGCGCTTAAAAAGAAACACGATAAAAACAAAACGCTGCAATCGGGGAAAATGAGAACTGGGAAGGCGAAGAGAAAGGCTTTGAGAAACAGTCGAAGAGCGGAACAGAATAAGATCGACGATGCTATTCGAAAGAGCAAGGAAAATGGTGGTGTGGACGAGAAGGACGTAGAGATGAAAGATTTCGATTAGTAGTGTGTACGTGTAGCGTTTTGTATTATATATGTTTGTCGTGTGACGAAGTGAGCGAAGGTGTTCTATACTTTTAAACGACTTCAGGGTCGATCGAAGCGCTTTTCTTCTCAGACTCTAAGTTTGCTTCTTGCGTCATGAGCTTGAAAACTCTCTCGGCAAACTCAGCCGGCTGGTCGATGGAGAAACCACTCGTTAATAAGGCGGTATCAAAGAGTAACTTACACATCTCCTTCGTTTCCTCCGCGTCTGGCGCGCTTTCAACTCTCATCTTCAACTGTTTAATCACCGGCGAAAACGGGTTAATCTCGAGCGTTTTCTTGCCCTTCATGTAGTCTTGCGCCCTCGCGTCACCCATGGCTTGGGCTTTCATAATTCTCTCCATGTTCGCCGACCAGCCGAATTTGGACGTTACGAGAATGCACGGCGTCTCCGTCAATCTCGAGGAGACTTCCACTTTTTCAACTTCGCCGACCAACTCCTTCTTCAACCACTCGGTGACTGTTTTGAACTCATCTGCGATTTGTTCGTTCTTCTTCTTTTGCTCCTCGTCGTCCTCGTCGCCTAAATCTAGGTCTTCTTTAGAGATATCCTTGATTTCCTTCTCTTCGAAGGTTGCTAAGTTTGCCATGGAGACCTCATCGATAGGATCGGTGCAATATAAAACTTCGTATCCCAACTTGTTCAACTTTTCCATAAACGGGGAGTTTTCGCATTGCTTTCTCGTGTCACCGGCGACGAAATAGATGGCTTTTTGCGCTTCCGGCATATCTGCGATGTAATCAGATAAAGATCGGTTGCTTTCTTGGTCGCTAGCAGATTTGCTCGTCGTAAAACGAAGTAAACCGGCGAGTTCTTTTCTGTTTGCGACGTCTTCAATGACGCCCAATTTGAGCTGTCTTCCAAAGCCTTCCCAAAACGTTTTGTAATCCTCGTTTTCGCGCTTGGAAATTTCGTTGAGCATCCCCAAAGTTTTAGAGACTAAGCGTCGTCGGATGACGCGAACGACTTTCGATTCTTGCAAGATTTCTCTCGAAACGTTCAAGGGTAAATCGTTGGAATCAACGATACCTCGGATGAACGTCATGTATCGCGGCAACAAGGATTCGTCAAACTCGTCCGAGATGAACACCTTTCGAACGAAAAGCTTAATCGATTTTGATTTTTGCATCATATCTTGCTGCTCAAACGGCGCCATGCCTGGAACGTACAAAATTGATTTGAATTCCATCTCGCCTTCGACTTTGAAATGCGACACCGCCAACGGATCCAAAAACTCCTTGAACGTCGTCTTGAAAAACTCGTTGTATTGATCGTCCGAGACGTCTTTCGGCGCTAACGTCCAAATTGGTTTGTCGTTATTTTGCGTCTTCCAATCTTGTTCATCGTACATCTCTTCTTTCATGACCTTTTCTGGTTCCGGTTCGGTGAACTCCTCTCCTTTCGCTTCGGCTTCTATTTTTTTCTTTTCCCACTCTTCTTTCTTCGCCTTGGTCGCCTCGATATCTTCGACTTGTTTCGATTTTTGAATCGTCGAGAAGACTTCGATTGGAAACGTGATGAACTCAGAGTATGTTTTTACGAGCGAGGAGAGTTTTTTATCCGTGGCATACTCCTCGCACTCGTCTTTCAACTTCAAAGTGATTCTCGTACCGCGTACTAAATCCTTCGCTTCGCTTTCGGATGCCTCACGAATGGTGTACGAGGTTGAGTCGATTTTAGACTCCCAAGTCCACGCTTTCCCGTCGTCGTTCGACTTGGACGTCACTTTCACGGTGTCCGCGACTAAAAACGACGAATAAAAACCAACGCCAAACTTACCAATCAAGTTTTCTCCACTCGCGGCTTCGTTTTGTTGCTTCAACATTTCCATCACCTTGGACGTCCCGGAGTTTGCAATCGTACCCAAATTGGCGACTAACTCGTCCTTGGACATGCCAATACCATTATCCTCAATCGTGAGCGTTTTATCGCTCTCTTGACCTCTAACTTTGATGGACAAATCAGTGACAGATTGTCCATTCAAAATTTCCGGTTCTTGAACCGACCGGAATCGAAGTTTATCGCACGCGTCTGAGGCGTTAGAAATGAGTTCTCGCAGAAAGACGTCTTTATTGGAATATAAAGAGTTGACAATCAAATCCATCAGTCGATTGACTTCCGCCTGGTACTCGAACGTTTCACCTGCTTGCTCTTGTTCCGTGGTGGAAGCTTTCGGCATCATCGCCGTTCTCGTTGTCTTAGTCGAAGATTTGAAAGAGGATGGTACCCCCAAAGTGGATGATGATGGTGTCGGGAAGAAAAGTTGATTGTTGTGTTTCTGACGGCGGAGGAAACCAATCGAAACAACCTTCGAATTTGAGGGATTGGCATTAACGTTGCTGTGCGCGGCGGAACTGCGAATACCGCGAGGTATCTTCGTCCGTGCCGCCATCACGCGATGATGATGATGCGTTGAAACTGCAGATGCAAACGCAGACATTACGTGTGTTTGTTTGTTTGTGTGTGTGTTTGTGTGTGTGTGTGTTCTCTCAAAGTTGTGACGATTCGATTCACCTTTCTTCTTGTTTGTCTGTGTGTGAGTTTCTCTTTTTTCAACAAAAAACACAATAAACAAACATCACAAAAACTCTCTTCCAATACGTATTGTTTGTGAATAGAAACAAAGGACTCAGGAGAAAGAAACAAACAAGCATGGGTCTCGGACCGACTGGTTTCGGTGAGTCGCGTTTTCCTGTGTTTTCTCTAAACGAACCATCAATCATCGCAGTGTATATGTTGTTTGCGTGTCTGTATCTTTTCTCTCTTACTTTCTCTCGGTGGAGTTGGACGCGATGGAAAATAAATAATATAGTATGTAACCGTGTTCTTCTCTTCTTATTTAAAACTCAATTACAGTTCGCGCACCAGTGGCAAAGTTTGCGTTCACGCTCGTGCTCATAATGGCATTTGGACGCCCGCTCTTATCCACTGTCCTCGGCGAGGACAGTGGTTTTAGTAGTAATCGTCATCAGCAAAACTACAACGAGAATGGTCATTTCTTCAACACGCCTGGAAGCGCGTGCACGGGAATCTTTTTGAACTATCACATGTGTCGAATGTTCGAAAGACTCATGGGTTCGCGAAAGTTTGGATCGTTCCTATTCTTTTCGTATTTACTGTGTCGTGTTTTGGAATCAGTTCTTTTGAAACTGGTCGATGGTGATGCGACGATGATGATGGAGAAACCGGCGGCGTTTTATATAACTTTGCCTCTCGCCGTCGTCTATTTCGTCGAGGTACCATCAACGTTTCACTTTACCCTTTTCGGGATCTTGAATTGCGGAAATACGCTGTTCGTGTACTTGGCCATGATGCACCTCGCCACGAGTAAATACTACGCGTCCATTGTCACGACTTTCGTGTCTGTCATAGGCGGAATCTTTGCATGGATACTCGTCGAATGTCTGGGCGTCAAACTTCCGCTTTGGCTGTGTTCGCTCGTCGATAAAACGGTAGGTAAAATTTTCGATAGCGGCGTAGGTAATGGTAGATCGGCGAGAGGGAAAGCGATAGTAAGGTTTGGAATCGGGAACCGTTCGGCAGCGGCTCAAGCCGAACAAAGAAGGAGGCGAGGAAGGGAAGGAGACGGAGGCCCGTTTGTTCTGGATGAGAATTCCGTCAATACGCTCGTTTCCATGGGTTTCAGCGAGCAGCGAGTAAAACAAACGTTGCACGTGACGAATAACAACATCGAAGCGGCGATGAACATGCTGTTAAACGAAAATTAGTCATCATCATTAGCTAGTGCTTAGTCTGCGTGTAGTAATAATTAAATGTATCTTATTAAAGTAGATGTCGTTGATCGTTCGTTACTATGAATCTATTTTACCAACCACGGTAAAAAACTCGTCGTCGTCGAATTCGAGGATGCGACGCCGGCTAAACTGCGAGACGGAAAAGTCGATTCAGCGTGACGACGATGATCCAGGAACCCAAGGAACGTTCTCCTCGTCTCCGCGCAGCACTCCTCTTCTGCTAGACTACTCGTACCGCTATTGTTATTCGTATTGCCGTATCCTCTCCTTCCACCTTCTTCTTCTTCTTCGTGAGCGTTCTGAATCGTCGCCGGTGAAGTTTCGGTCACTAAACCTTGTCGTTGTTTGTGTTTTGGTACTTTCGAGCAGACGACGTATAATCGACCGCGTCGTTTGACTATCCTGCACGCCTCGCACAATCGTTTGATGGCCGTTCGAACTTTCATCTTTCTTTTTATCTTTTTATCTTTCTTTCTTTCTTTCTTTCTTTCTTTCTGTTGTTGTTGTTGTCGTCTGTGTAAACGACGTGCGGCGAGTCTATTTGGAGATTTGGACTGACGACGAGTAAAAAAAAACTGAAGTGCTTCGTCATCAAAAATCGACTTTCCTCACAATAACAAAGAACACGAAGACAAACGAAGAATCGTAAACCATGATGAATACCATCGCTTTATCCCAAACATCTTTAACACCTTTAAAATGCAAATCCTCCCTATCCTCCTCCTCTGTGTTGAAGGCGAGAAAGTCTTCGACGACGACGACGACGAAGTGTATCAACAACAATTATAATAAAATGTCATCAACTGCCAAGGAGGAAGATATTACCCTGGTCATCGAACAACAAAACCAAAAGTCTTTGTCGTCGTCGTCGTTGCAATCAAAGTTTGCTCGCGCCGCGGTAGGAGCTTCTCTCGCGCTCTCTCTCGCGTTATCGCCAACGTCTGCTGCGCTCGCCGCGAATGGTCTCCCCGACGAGGAGGTGAAAGTGTTGTGCGATGCCGAGTGCGTCAAGTCTTTAGATTCTATTGAGATGGTGACTACGCCGAGCGGTTTGCAGTATAAAGACATCATCGTCGGAGACGGTGAAATGCCACCGATTGGATTCCAAGTCGTCGCGGATTACGTCGCCATGAACGAGAAAGGATTAATTTTTGATAACTCAGTAGAGAAGGGTAAACCAAACGATATCAGATTGACGGGTGACCCGGAAAGCGCGACGGTTATCGTCGGTTTGGATGAAGGCTTACTGAGCATGAGGTCGGGAGGATTGCGAAGGTTGTACATTCCAGGCGATTTGGCATTCCCGAAAGGTTTAGCGTCGGCACCGGGCAGACCGAAGATTCCTCCGAATTCGCCGGTTATGTTCGATGTGAAACTCTTATACATTCCTGGACTAGACTGAAAAATAATTTAATCACACACCGTATTTGCATTTAATTACAAAGCTGCTATATTTAATTGGTACCAAATGAAAACTCGTATCTTATTGTAGATATTGAATTCAATTACATCGCTGTTGCGTTTTATCGAACGACAACTCCAATTCTACTTTGCCATCGTGACCGATGAACACAGTATCGAATTTATCTTTCGTTACGCTGTGCATAGCAAATCCGTGAAAAGTATTCTTCGCATCGAGAGTTTCAATTGGTCGTTTGTCATTATCTACGAGATGGTGAAGTTCATAACCTCCTATTCCGTTTGTAATGTAATGCGTCAGCTTATTCTTGCCGTTAAAATCGTCTCTTTGTGTACACGCGTGTTGGGCCGTGTGATCGTGGCCGTTGAGGTACACATCTACGTCGGAATTTTCAAGGAGAACTCGCAACGCCTCTCGTGTCGACGACTCACCCGGATACGCCACGTTGTCGTGTGCAAATCTGGAACTAGCCGAGATTATAGGTCTATGAGCCGTAACAACTCTCCATCGGTACTTTCCGTGTCCTCTTTCGAGCACTCGTTTTAGCCAGTTGAATTGTTCTTCGCCCGCTTCGGCAGAGGCGAAATCGCCGAGCTGGTCTTCGAACCGTCGTTTCTCTTTACCTGCAAGCAAGCCTTCTAACCCCACCCAATCTACTACAATTAACTGCATCTCGTCGCTAATATTATCGCTATCGCTAGTGCTACTTCCACCCCCTATTCTAAACTCTTTGTGATAATAAGGAGTTTTGGCTTTGCCCAGATGCCAAAGGTAGTTTTTCGCCGAGTGGTAATCAATCTGAGCTTGGACGTTGCCGCAATGGTCGTGGTCACCAAGACTCGCAAACCACCTCGTCGAGCGCAAACTACTATTATTCTTCAAATAAACTTGTTCGTATTTATAGTCCCATTGTCTGTCTTCCAGAGAACCAACGCCCGCGCCGTAGAAGTTATCCCCTAGAGTGGCCACAAACTGTGGTTGCACATTCTCGGCCAATAGTTTCATTTGCTGCGCGACGGCCATTTGCGCAGATCCTGGAAAGTTTTTGCCACCATCAATACCATCAATACCACGAACGCCCCAATCGCCGATGGTGTAAAATATGAGATTACTGTCGCTACTGCTCCTATGACCGTATCTTTCCTTTAAATCCTCAAATTGATTATTGTCTCTTAACTTCTTCCCTTCCCCTACTTCTTCTTCCTCAGGAATCGTGAACGAGGAAGAGAAGGATGATATCGCAACCAGCACGCATATAAAGAAGAGCAGATGTACGCATCTTCGACGTTTTACACCAATCATCGAATAAGAAGAGATGGAGAGATAGATAGAGTGAAGAAGAAAAGGTGGTTTTGTGCAGTTTGTGTTTCCTAAAATAACGAGGTGGGCTCTGTCTGTCGATTTTTTCTATTGTACTGTACCCGTACTTGTATACGAGGTAAAAAATCTCTAATTGAAGGAATTAATAATCGTCTCCACGAGTCAACACTTCTTTCCTCGTTGGTCGCAGCAATATCGTGTGCTCGTA
>Ga0209425_10004924_pt1 | contig 13350 bp, 11 predicted proteins | sample COG_05_FD_184749 | JGI IMG/M metagenome (GOLD analysis project Ga0209425, IMG submission 184749) | Pelagic Microbial community sample from North Sea - COGITO 998_met_05 (SPAdes) (version 2) | ecosystem: Environmental > Aquatic > Marine > Neritic zone/Coastal water | place: Helgoland, sampling... | reverse complement strand
TTGCTAACGGAGAGATGGCTGAGCGGTTGAAAGCACCGGTCTTGAAAACCGGCATGGGGGCAACTCCATCCTGGGTTCGAATCCCAGTCTCTCCGCCACTACTTTTTACTAAATTTATAATTTTTAAACAATTCAACAACTTTATTAGTCTTAAGTTCGATTGCTGGTTTAAGTCCTTGGTTTATCTTGTAAAGATTTTCATCATCACAATCTAATAAATCACATAAAAATATTAATTCTTCCTCAGTAAATTTATCAATATATTTCTTGGTAAATGCACCAAGTAGTGTGTCCATTTCCTTAGTGCCCCTATAGTTTGCTCTGTAAATAATTTTATTTTTCAAATCCTTTATATTAATGATCATAAATATTATTATATTATATTTAATATGAAAAATAAGAATAATTATGATTATTTGTTAGCCGATCTCACAAAATTAAATGGTGTAGGTAAAAAAACCATGGAGATTTTAAAGAAAAAAAAAGTTAATAACATTTTTGATCTTTTGTGGAGACTTCCAAAGTCATATACTGATAGAAAATTTGTAAGTAATATTTGTGACCTTCAGATTGGACAAATTCAAACTATACAAATAGTTCCAATAAAATATCAATTCCCAAGAACTAGAAATTTACCAAATAGAGTTAATTGTCATGATAAATCTGGAAAGATTGATTGTATTTTTTTCAATAGTCATGAAGGATATGTTAGAAAAATTTTACCATTAAATAAGGAAGTAACAATTAGTGGTAAAATAAGTAATTATAAAGGAAAATACCAAATAACAAATCCTACATATATATCACAAGACAGTTCACTGATTGAAGATTTTAGTAACAAATATTCTTTAACAGAAGGAATTACAGAGAAAACTTATAATAAAATTATTAAACAGATCTTGCAAGATCTACCAATATTAAATGAATGGCACGATCCAGATATATTAAAAATCTTCAACAATGAAAGTTGGAACGATGCTATTGTAAAATTACATGATCCGAAAAATATAGATAATTACAAATCAAATTTTTATAAAAGACTTGCTTATGATGAAATATTAGCTTCCTTTTTAGTTAATTCTGAGATTAGAAAAAAAATTAAGAAAATTAAAAAAACTTCAAAAAATTTTTCAAAAAAAGTCCAAAATAATATTATCAATAAATTAAATTTTAATCTTACTAATGATCAAAAAATAACTTTGGGGGATATTAATAAAGATCTAAGTTCTAAAAGTAAAATGTTTAGACTTTTGCAGGGTGATGTTGGGAGTGGAAAAACTATCGTTGCCTTAATTTCTGCATTAAATGTTATTAATGCAGGATTTCAGGTCGCATTAATGGCTCCGACTGAAATATTAGCTAGACAACATTATTCTTTAGCAAAAAAATTATTTTCTAAAAAAATTAATATAGGATTGCTTTCAAGTAAAAGCGAGAATATTGAAAAAAAAAGAGTTGTGAAAGAATTATATGAAAATAAGATTAATATAGTCTTTGGTACTCATTCTATATTTCAAAAAAAGATAATTTTTGCAAACCTTGGTTATATCATTATTGATGAACAACATAAATTTGGTGTGAGACAAAGAAAGCTTTTGTCAGACAAAGGTGGTGATAATTGTGATGTTCTTTTAATGTCAGCAACACCAATACCAAGAACGTTAACTATGTCTGTTTATGGTGATATGGATGTTTCTATTATCAGAGAAAAACCAAGTATTAGAAAAGATGTTAAAACTTATAGCAAATTAGAAAGTAAAATTGGTGAAGTTATTCAGTTTGTTAAAAAAGAAATAAAAGAAGGAAATCAAATTTTCTGGGTATGTCCATTAATAGAAGAGTCAAAAAAATTAGATCATGAGTCGTCTGTTAATAAATATAAATTTCTTAGTGATATATTTCCTAATGATGTTGCCCTACTTCATGGAAAAATTGAAATTAATAGAAAGGAAGAAATATTAAATAAATTTCTTAATAAAGAATTTTCAATTTTAGTTTCAACTACAATAATTGAAGTAGGTATTGACTTTCCTAATGCTAATGTCATTATTATTGAAAATGCTAATAAGTTTGGATTATCTCAGCTACATCAATTAAGAGGAAGAGTTGGACGAGGCACTAAACAAGCTAGTTGTATATTAATGTTTAAGTCTAATTTAAGTCTTAATGCTAAAAAAAGAATTAATATATTAAAAAATTCAAACGATGGGTTTCAAATTTCAGAAGAAGATATGAAGCTACGAGGATTTGGAGATTTACTTGGATATAAACAGAGTGGTATTAAAAATTTTAAATTAGCAGACCCTATTCAAAATGAAGACTTATTTTTAATGGCAGAAAAGCAGATCAAAAGAATTGAAATAGAAAACATTAATATTGATAAATATAAACCATTACTTAAATTATATGATCAAGCAGATATAATTAATGATCTGGTTTAATTTTTTGGATTTGATGTTCCTGCTGACACAATAAATTTAGATGCTTCTTCAAATGTCATATCAAGATAAATTAGATCATCTTTTGAAAACATTAATAAAAAACCGCTAGTAGGATTCGGTGTAGTTGGAACAAAAACATTAATTAAATCTTTTTTAGTTTTGTCTTTAATTTCACCTTGATTTTTTTTAGTGGCAAAACCTACAGCCCAAGTCCCTTTTCTTGGGTATTCTACTAAAACAACACTTTTTTTATTACCCTCTTGGTTTCTAAATGAGTCAGTCATTTGACCAAGAGCAGAATAAATAGTTCTTAATATAGGTATTCTTTTAAACAAATCATCTACAATTTGTAAAAATTTTTTTCCAATAAAAGATAATGATAAGCTTCCAATAATAGTAATAAAAAGTAGAGTTAAAATTATCTCAACACCAGGTATTGAATAAGGCAAATATGTATTTGGATTTAACCCGGCAGGTACAAGTTTAGTTGAAAAGTTAATTAAAAACTTACTAAGATATAAAGTAAAACCTATTGGAATTAAAACTACTACGCCAGTAAAAAAGTAATTTCTGAGTTTTAAAATTAGTGATTTTTTTTTCTTTTTAACCATAAAAAATTAATGATAACTTGAATAAATAACAAAGGAAATGGTAATAATAAAGAGTATTAATAATATTTTATTGTTTAAATTCATATAAGTTTGTATTTATATAAATATCAAATATTTTATAAAATGGATAGAAGAAAATTTTTAAACTTTGTTGGTTGTAGTTGTTGCGGATTTGTCATGAATGCCTGTAGTACAGCACCTATAACAGATAGGAAACAATTTAAGATTATTCCTGAAGATAAGTTGAATGCTCAAGCAGCTCAAATTTATGAAAAAATAAAAAAAAAAGAAAAAATGAGTACAGATAAGAGAAAACTTGCAGAGATTAAAGAAATTGGAAAAAAAATGGAAGACTCTATATCTAAATATTTTGATAAATCTAATATGAAAGATCCTACAACAAATTTTAGTTGGGAATATATTTTGATTGAAAATGATAAAGTAAAAAATGCCTGGTGTATGCCGGGAGGTAAAATTGCTATTTATACTGGAATTTTAGATGTAACAAAAAACACTAATGGATTGGCTGCTGTAATGGGTCATGAAATAGCTCATGCAGTTGCAAAACATTCTGTTGAAAGGGCAAGTAGAAGTGTTGTTCTAAATACAGGAACACAGTTAATTGATATATTTAGTGGGGGAAAATTATCTCAAGTAAATAGAGTAACAGGAATGAATACAGTAGGACTTTTATCACAAATTGGAATAATGAATCCTTTTAGTAGGAAACAGGAAAGTGAAGCTGATTTTTTAGGAATGATTTTTTCTTCATTATCGGGTTATGATATTAGGGAAACAAAAAAACTCTGGGAAAGAATGAAGGCTTCAAGGAAGGGTAAAGAACCATCTGAATTTATGAGCACACACCCCTCCTCAGACACAAGAATTAAAAATTTAAATGAATGGGAAAATGAAATTATAATTGATTATCCACCAATAGCGTAGAATATCTTATTATTATAATTGGTGAGCCCTGATGGACTCGAACCATCGACCCATTCCTTAAAAGGGAATTGCTCTACCAACTGAGCTAAGGGCCCACATAAAAATTATTTGTATTGAAGTAAAATATTTTTTTATTCTAATTTTAATGAAAAACTTTTGGTGAAGTCTTCTTTAAAATTTTTAAATTTCTTTACACTTAAAAATCTAAATAATAAAAAAAATTTAAACTTAAATAATTTTTAATACCAAAAAACAATTATTTATTCCATAAGTTGGAAAATTGCAAATATTTAAATTACAACTTATCAATGTATTCATCATGAAATTTATCAAATGAGCCTTTTTTAATGTTATCTCTAATTGCAGACATTAATTCTTGATAAAAGTTGATATTATGTAGAGTAAGTAGTGTTGAGCCGAGTATTTCATTTGTATTAAAAAGGTGATTTAAATAGTTTTTTGAATATTTGTTTAAATTCAAATTTGAACAATTTATATCTAAAGGTTCATTGTCATTTTTATATCTATTATTTTTTATATTAATTCGACCATTCCAAGTAAAAGCTAATCCAGTTCTCCCTGATCTTGTTGGCATTACACAATCAAACATATCGACACCTCTTTTTACAGCGCCCAATATATCGGTGGGAGTTCCAACCCCCATTAAATATCTTGGTTTATTTTCTGGCATAATCTTTTTTAAATCATCCAAAACAGAAAACATTTCAATTTGTGACTCTCCCACTGCTAAACCTCCTATAGCGTAACCATCAAAATCAATTTTTATCAATTCTTTGAGTGATTTGACTCGTAAATCGTTAAATAGACCACCTTGAACTATACCAAATAAACCTTTGTGTGGATTAGTTCCAAACGCTTTTTTAGATCTTTCAGCCCAATGTATTGAAAGCTCCATAGAATCATTAATGATTTTATAATTAGTTGATTTTTTTGGGCATTCATCCATAATCATTACTATATCAGAGTCCAACCCTTTTTGTATTTTTATACTTTCTTCAGGACTTAAAATAAATTTCTTACCGTCTACATGGGAATTAAAAATAGCACCTTTTTCTCTATCCACTTTACTTAGTTTGGATAAAGACATAACTTGAAATCCACCAGAGTCTGTAAGTATCGGAAGATTACAATTCATAAATTTATGAAGACCGCCAGCAGAAATAATTCTTTCAACACCAGGTCTAATCATTAAATGATAAGTATTCGATAGAATAATTTCTGAGCCAGTTTCTATTATACTGTCAATCAAACAAGCTTTAACAGTGGCTTGAGTCCCAACAGGCATAAACGCTGGAGTATTAATATTTCCTCTATGAGTTTCAATTAGACCAACTCTAGAAAATTTATCTTTTTTAATAACATTAAACTCAAAATTCTTTAATGCCATTAATTTTTAATTAATTTATTTAAAACTAATAATTTTATCAGGGTCTGAAACTGAACCGTTATTATTTTCATCGCCTTTTTTGATTTTATCAACAAACTCCATTCCATCAATAACTTTTCCAAAAACAGTATACTGTCTATCTAAAAAAGAAGCTTCCTTAAAACAAATAAAAAATTGACTATTTGCACTATTGGGATCCTGTGATCTTGCCATTGATAACGTTCCTCTTTGGTGTGGTAAATCGTTAAACTCTTCTTTCAAGTCTGGTAAGTCTGACCCACCCATACCTGCTCTACTTAAGTTATAATCATTATTAGATGAATTTCCAAATTTAACATCTCCTGTTTGAGCCATGAAACCATCAATCACTCTATGAAAAACAACTCCATCATATTTACCGCTACTTGCTAATTCTTTAATTCTTTTAACATGGTTGGGTGCCACATCTTCAAATAACTCAATTTTTACATCTCCATCTTTAAGTTTTAAAATCATAATGTTCTCCTCTGCTTTTAAGTTGTTAGTTGTTATAACCAATATTATTAAAATTTTTATTAATAATTTATTCATATTTTTGTTTTAAAGATTTTATTGTACTTTTAGTTGTAAATTTTTTTATATTACCATTTAATCGAACAATTTCTTTAACAAATTTAGAAGAAATTATTTGATTTTCAACATCAGACATTAAAAAAATTGTTTCAATATTACTATTAAGCTTTCTGTTCATTCCTGCTAATTGAAACTCATATTCAAAATCTGAAACCGCTCTTAAACCTCTCAAAATTATATTTGATTTATATTTTTTACAAAGATCAGTTGTTAATGTTGTGAAAGCAATTATTGTAATTTTTTTTTTGTTAAAATTAAGATCAGAAAATATTGCTTTTTTAATTATTCTTATTCGTTCTTCTGAGTCAAATAGATAATTTTTATTGTTACCATCAGAGACTGCAATAACAACATGATCAAATAATTTTAATGCTTTCTTAATGACATCTATATGACCAAATGTTATTGGGTCAAATGTTCCTGGATATATTGCAACTTTTTTCATTACACTAAGTTATCATCAATTAGTATGGCAGAAACTACTTTTTCGTCACCAGATAATTTAATAATTCTTACTCCTTGAGTGTTTCTTCCCGCGGTTCTAATTTCTTTCACAGCAACTCTAATAACTCTTCCTTTGTTTGTTGAAATCATGATCTCATCACCTTCATAAACAGGAAAAGAAGAACAAATATTACCATTACGAGGAGAATTAATTATTCCAATAATTCCTTTGCCTCCTCTATTAGTGACTCTATAGTCAAAATGGGAGGTTTTTTTTCCATAACCATTTTTTGTAATTGATAAAATAAATCTTTCATTAATTTCATATTCTAATTTTTCATTTTTAGTATTCTTTTTAATTTTATCCTTATTAATAATAGATAAAGACACAACTTCATCATTTGAAGCTAATTCTAAACCTTTAATTCCTTTTGATGATCTTCCTTTAAATACTCTAAGTTTTTTTGACTCAAATCTAATGCACTTACCATTTTTTGTACTTAGCATTATATCTTGATCTTCTTTACAGATTTCTACTCCAACAATTTTGTCATTAGAATCAAGTTTCATTGCAATTTTACCTCCTACATTAATAGAGGAAAAATCTTCAAGACTATTTTTACGGACTTTACCTTTAGCTGTAGCAAAGACTATTTGTAAATTTTTCCAATCATTTTCATTATCTGGAAAAGGCATTATAGAACTGATTGATTGATGACTTTTTAAGGGTAAAATATTAAATAATGATTTTCCTTTTGATGTAGAAGAGCCTTCAGGTATTTTCCAGGCTTTAATTTTATAAACAAGACCTTCTGTTGAAAAAAAAAGAAGAGATGTATGAGTGTTTACAGATAAAGTTTGAACAACAGAATCTTCATCTCTAGTAGTTATACCTGACTTACCTTTTCCTCCACGTTTTTGTTTCTTTACATTACTTAATGCACCTCTCTTTATGTAACCTTGAAGCGTTACAGTGATAATTACTGACTCTTTTTGGATAGTTTCCTCTATATCATAATTTAACACAGCATCTATAATTTTTGTTCTTCTTGGCACTGAAAATTTGTCTTTTATAAAATTAAGTTCTGCACTTATTACTTTTAATAGTTCTTTTTTGGAGTTAATAATTTTTTTATATCCTTTAATAAGTTCAGCTAAATTTTTAATTTCTACCTCTATTTCATTAATACCAAGGGCAGTCAATTTTTGTAGTTTAAGTTCTAAAATTGCTATTACTTGAGATACACTAAGAGCATACAGATTTTTTAATTTTTTATCTTCAATTAACTTAATTAATTTCAAAGATTTATTAATTTTCCATTTAGTATTTAATAAGGATTTTTTAGCTTCATCGGGTGTTCTTGATGATCTTATAGTTTTAATTATTTTGTCCAAGTTTTCAACAGAAACAGATAGACCAATTAAAATATGAGCTCTGTCTTCAGCTTTTTTTAAATCAAACTTAGTTTTTTTAATTACAACATCTTCCCTAAAAGTTAAAAAATTAGTTAAAAAATCTTTTAGATTACAAGTTTTAGGTTTTCCATCAACGATTGCTAAAGTATTAAAACCAAATGAACTTTCTATTGATGTGTTTTTATAAAGTTGTCTTTTAATTGTTTCTGGCTCAATGCCATTTCTTAAGTCTATTGCAACTCGAATTCCTTCTCTATTTGATTCATCTCTTATATCTTTAATACCTTCAATTTTCTTCTCTCTTACTAATTGGGCAATACGTTCATTCAAAACAGATTTATTAACTTGGTAAGGTATAGAGGTAATCACAAGTCTTTCTCTTCCATTTTTTTGAGACTCAATTAAAATTTCACCTCTAATTTTAAAAGAACCTCTGCCGATGTTATATCCATCTTTAATAATAGCTTTACCAATAATGACGCCACCTGTTGGAAAATCTGGACCAGGAATATGTTTCATTAACTCTTTAATTTTAATATCCTTATTTTCGATCAAGGCTAATGTTCCATTAATAATTTCACCCAAATTATGTGGTGGTATACTTGTTGCCATACCCACAGCAATACCACCTGCTCCATTCACTAACAAATTTGGGTATTGAGCTGGTAATACTGATGGTTCTCTTTCAGTTTCGTCATAATTATTTTTATATTCAATTGTGTTTTTTTCTATATCATCGATAAGGTACTGAGAAACTTTTGCTAATCTAGTTTCCGTATACCTCATAGCAGCAGCTGGATCTCCGTCTATAGAGCCAAAATTTCCTTGACCTTCGACAAGAGGTAAACTCATAGAAAAATCTTGAACCATTCTTACCAAGGCATCATAAACTGATTGATCTCCATGTGGATGATATTTACCAATTACATCACCAACTATTCTAGCTGACTTCCTAAATTGTTTTGACCAATCGTAGCCACCTTTATACATAGCAAATAATATTCTTCTGTGAACTGGTTTTAACCCATCTCTGATGTCAGGAAGAGCCCTACTTACAATCACACTCATTGCATATGATAAATATGATGAGCTCATCTCATCATGCATTGATATAGGTTTTGTATTTTTATTTTTTGGTGCTTCTGTTTCTTGCATAAAAACTAAAATGGAATTTCATCGTCCATGTCATTGGAAGCCTGAGAAGAGTCTTCAACTTTACTGGAAATTTCTTGACTACTATCATTTTGTATTCCGCCACCACTACTGCCTCCACCTAACATTGTTAAAGAAGAATTATAGCCTTGAATAACAATTTCAGTTGAATATTTATCTTGACCAGATTGTTCATCCTTCCACTTTCTTGTAGCGATTTGGCCTTCTACATAAATCTGTGCACCTTTTTTAAGATATTGCTGAACAACATTTACTAAACCGTCATTGAATACAACTATACGGTGCCATTCGGTTTTTTCTTTTTTTTCACCTGTAGTTTTATCCTTCCATGATTGGCTTGTAGCTAAGCTTAATCTAGCTACATTTTTACCATTTACCATTTGTTTAATTTCAGGGTCTGCGCCTAAACGCCCAATTAATAATACTTTATTTAAACTTCCAGCCATAATATTTTAAAAATGTTAATTTAATTATTTAGTTTTATATCACAATTTCACTTGAATATTAATTTTATTAATTTAAAGCAACAAAAATTATGGTCAAAAAGATAGTTATCAAGGGTGCAAAAGAACACAATTTAAAGAATGTTTCTGTAGAAATACCTAAAGATCAATTTGTTGTAATTACTGGACTTTCTGGTTCTGGAAAATCTTCGTTAGCATTTGACACTATTTATGCCGAAGGACAAAGAAGATATGTTGAAAGTTTATCTGCTTATGCTCGTCAATTTTTAGACAAAATGAAAAAACCTAATATAGATCTTATTGAAGGATTGAGTCCTGCTATAGCGATTGAACAAAAAAATACATCAAAGAACCCAAGGTCGACAGTTGCTACTGTTACTGAAATTTATGACTACATGAGAGTCCTCTATGCGAGAGCTGGTGTACCCTATTCGCCATTTACAGGGAAACCAATAACATCACAAACAATAACACAGATCGTTGATTTAATAAAAAAACTTCCCAAAAAATCTACAATTTATATTTATGCACCAGTCGTTCGAGGTCGTAAAGGCGAATACAGAAAAGATATTTTGAGCTACAAAAGAAGAGGCTTTAGAAAGATTAAAATTGACGAAATTCTTTATGACATAGATAAAGCCCCTGAATTAGACAAAAAATTAAAACATGACATATCAGTTTTAATTGACAGAATTGTTTTAAACTCAAATCTTGGAAATCGATTAGCAGAAAGCATTGAGACAGCTGTAAATTTGTCAAATGGCTTAGTCTTTGTTGAATATGAAGATGAAACTTTACCTAAAAAATTCAGAAAAATTGAAAAATTAGTTTATTCTACAAAATTTGCATGTCCAGAAAGTGGTTTTACAATCGAAGAAATTGAACCAAGACTTTTTTCCTTTAATAGTCCATATGGAGCGTGTGCCGAATGCGAAGGTATAGGTATTAAATTAAACATAGATCCAAATTTAGTAGTTCCTGATGAAAAAAAAAGTATAGCAGATGGGGCTATAGAACCATGGGCCAAATCAACAACTTTGTATTATGCACAAACCTTAGCATCAATTGCTAAGCATTATGGGTTTTCTTTAGATGAAAAATGGAAAAAATTACCAAAAAAAATTAAAGATATAATCTTATATGGTTCTAACGAAGAAGAAATAAAATTTGCATATGATGACGGGTATGAAAAATACTCTCATAAAAAAACTTTTGAGGGCATTATTAACAATCTTGAAAGAAGATTTCTTGAGTCAGATAGTGAATGGAAAAGAGAAGCAATAGCTGAATATCAATCTGATTCTGCCTGTGAAGGGTGTAACGGTGATAGATTAAAAGAGGAAGCTTTATGTGTTAAAATTGATAATCAAAATATAAGTGATGTAACAAAAAAATCTATTTTGGATGCTGCTGACTGGTTTAAGAGTCTTGGACAAACTCTTGATAAAAGACAATTTAAAATAGCAGAACATATTCTAAAAGAAATTAATGAAAGATTAACGTTTCTTCTAAACGTTGGTCTTGATTACCTAACTCTATCAAGAGAGTCTGGAACTCTTTCAGGGGGTGAGGCACAGAGAATTAGACTTGCCTCACAAATAGGTTCAGGATTAACAGGGGTGTTATACGTTCTAGATGAACCCTCTATAGGATTACATCAAAAAGATAATGTTAAATTAATAAATGCACTAAAAAGATTAAGAGACTTAGGAAATACAGTTATAGTTGTTGAACATGATACAGAAACTATGGAGAATGCAGATCACATAATTGATCTTGGACCCGAGGCCGGTGCTAAAGGTGGTATGATTATTGCTCAAGGTACTTATAATGAGGTGGTAAAAAATAAAAATAGTATAACTGGTCAATACCTGTCTCATAAAAAATATATAGAAATTCCAAGAATTAGAAGACTTGCAAAAAATGGAAGGTTTATTGAAATTAATGGAGCAAGTGGAAATAATTTAAATAATGTAAATCTTAAAATTCCAACAGGAAGTTTTACTTGTGTAACTGGAGTTTCTGGTAGTGGGAAATCTACTTTAATTTTACAAACATTATATCATGCACTAAATCTTACGTTAAATAATAAAGCTAGAAAAGTTCCAAAGGTTTTTAAAGGCTACAAGGGTGTCGAGCTTATCGATAAAATAATTGATATAGATCAATCACCTATTGGAAGAACACCAAGGTCAAACCCAGCAACATATACAGGAGCTTTTGGTCCTATTAGAGATTGGTTTACATCATTACCAGAATCTAAAACAAGAGGATATAAACCTGGTAGATTTTCATTTAATGTTAAAGGTGGCAGATGTGAAGCTTGTGAGGGTGATGGTGTAATTACTTACGAGATGCATTTTCTACCTGATGTTTATATTCAATGTGATGAATGTAAAGGAACTAGATATAATAGAGAAACCCTTGAAATAAAATTTAAAGATAAAAGTATAGCTGATGTTTTAAATATGACGGTCGATGAAGGGTGTGAATATTTTGAAAATATTTCAAACATAAAAACTAAGTTATTAACTTTAAAAAAAGTTGGGCTTGGCTATATAAAAATTGGACAGCAGGCTACAACACTATCTGGTGGTGAGGCTCAACGTATTAAACTAGCGAAAGAACTTTCAAAAAGATCTACAGGAAGAACTATGTATATATTAGATGAACCGACTACAGGTCTTCACCAGCATGATATTAAGAAGTTACTAGAAATACTCCACACTTTTGTGGCTCTAGGAAATACAGTCGTTGTTATTGAACATAATTTAGATGTAATTAAAACTGCGGATTATATTGTTGATATGGGTCCTGAAGGCGGTGTTAAAGGTGGAAATATTATCGCAGAAGGTAAACCTGAGGACATTATTAAAATAAAAGGTAGCTATACAGGGGAATTTTTAAAACCATTATTGGAAGAAAAATTTAAAAAGAAGTTAAAGATTTAAATAAATAGTGTATAAGTGATTCTATTATGGGAAATTTACTATCATCTCTTTCAAAAACAATTCATTCCTCATTGGCTTTAGCTATAATCCTTTTTCTAGGTTTGTTTTATGGTAACGGCGGTTTTGATTTTGATACAATTTTCTGGAGTTGGTTAACAAGGTTAATTCATGTAATAGTTGCTATCATGTGGATTGGTCTTCTCTGGTATTTTAACTTTGTGCAAATTCCAAATATGGCAAAAATCCCTGACGAACAAAAACCTGCAATAGGGAAAGTTATTGCTCCAGCAGCTTTGTTTTATTTTAGATGGGCAGCTTTACTAACAGTATTGTCAGGATTAATTTTAGGTTATTTAAATGGTTATTTACATGACGCTATGACATTAGGTGGTGGTGGAAAAAGTACAGCAATTGGTATTGGAATGTGGCTTGGTTTATATATGGCATTTAATGTTTGGTTTGTAATTTGGCCAAATCAAAAAAGAGCACTTGGTATTGTTGAGTGTGAACCTGATGTTAAAGCAAAATCGGCAAGAACAGCAATGTTGTTTTCAAGAACAAATACTCTTTTATCATTACCGATGCTACTTTCAATGGTAGCAGCTCAAAATCTTTATTAAATTTATTCAGTATCTTCTTTTAAGATTGTTTTTTGAGAAACTCTAAGTTTTACGAGTATTGGATTAGCTATATAAATTGAAGAATATGTTCCAAATATAACACCCATTATCATAGCTAAAGAAAAACCTTTTAATATTTCCCCGCCAAATAAATAAATTGAGACTAGAGCAAGCAATGTTGTGGCTGATGTAATTATAGTTCTAGAAAGTGTTTCATTGATTGAGATATTTGTAAGTTCATAAATCTTGATATCAGAAAACTTTC
>Ga0209425_10004922_pt1 | contig 13357 bp, 16 predicted proteins | sample COG_05_FD_184749 | JGI IMG/M metagenome (GOLD analysis project Ga0209425, IMG submission 184749) | Pelagic Microbial community sample from North Sea - COGITO 998_met_05 (SPAdes) (version 2) | ecosystem: Environmental > Aquatic > Marine > Neritic zone/Coastal water | place: Helgoland, sampling... | reverse complement strand
TCAAAAGATCACAATACAGCTTTAGCTATATGCAAAAAATGTGGTGATACAGAAGAATTAAAAACAAGTCTTTTACAATCTTTTTTTAACAAGAATAACATAAAGAACTATAATTTTAGTTCATTTAATATGGAAGTTTTAACAATTTGTAAGGAGTGCAATTAATGAAAAGAATAAGTTTTTTTACTTTTACTATATATATTTTAAGCCAAACTTTTCTTGGTGCAGAAGAGGGACATTCTCATGAATTACCAGAATTTCTTCATTTTATGGAAGAGTTAATTGAAGAGCATAGCGTATTAAGGGGTGCTACCTTCGGATTCATTCACACATTAATTCCATTAATTGGTTTTTATACGGGCTGGAGTATTAACCGATTTCTTAAAATTCTTTCAAATGGTGCCATAGCTGGAATAGTAGGAATAGTTTTTGCTCATATTATAGCAGATTTCATTGCAGCTTTAGCTGATCCAGATTTAAAAAGTGCTGCTTATGGAATTGTAATAGGTGGGTTCTTACCATTGCTAGCTGTTCCTTTTTTAGAGAAGTACGTAACTAAAAGCAAGTATCATACTGTGGTAGGTGATCACGAAGATCTAAAAAAGGATTTGAAAAAGAAACATAGATAGTATTTAATATAAGGGTGAGTACAGTTTCCCTTACATTAGATGAAATTTTTGATTTAACTAAAAAAACATTATTAGCAAATGGATGTGATGATGAAACAGCATCTACATTATCTGATTTAATTAGAAATGCAGAAAGAGATGGTTCATTATCTCATGGTTTATTTAGATTACCAGCATATGTAAGTGGATTAAAAAGTGGAAAAATAAATGGTAAAGGAAAACCAGAAGTTCAAAAGGTTTCACCATCAGTAATTAAAGTTAAGGGTAATAATTGTTTAGCTCCAGTTGTTTTAAGTAAAGGTTTGCCTGAACTGGCAAAAGCTACAAAAGAAAACGGTGTGGCAGTCTTAGCAATAAATAATTCTCACCATATGTCTGCGATGTGGCCTGAAACAGAAAAATTAGCAGAAGAGGGATTAGTTGCTTTTGCTTGTACATCATACAAGCCTGCAGTAGCACCTGCTGGAGCAATTAAACCATTATTTGGAACAAATCCAATTTCATTTGCATGGCCACGTCCTGGTAAAACTCCAGTTGTTTATGATATGGCAACTGCATCAATGGCGATGGGTGAAGTACAAGTTGCTAAAAGAGAAGGGCATAAAGTTCCTTTAGGAACTGGTTTAACTAAAGAGGGTAAGGAGACTACTGATCCAGGAGCAATAGCTGATGGCGGCGTGTTACTTCCTTTCGGTGGTTACAAAGGTTCTGCAATCGCAATGATGGTTGAATTAATGGCTGGTGCTTTAGTTGGTGATAATTTTAGTTTTGAAACAGCTGCTAAAGATAACAATGATGGCGGTCCACCAAGTGGAGGTGAATTTATTTTAGCTATATCACCAGACAAAACTGCAGGAAGAAGTTGGCAAAAACATGCAGATGAATTTTTTGATAAGATGAAATCAATGGGTGATGTAAGACTACCTGGTGAAAGAAGACATAAAAACAGACTAGATAAAGGTCCTCGTAATATAAATGCGGAATTAGTTAATAAGATAAAATCGTTAAGCTAATTTAATTTCAATTGGAGTGTGATCAGAAGGTTTTTCTCTTCCTCTAGGATCTTTATTAATATTTATAGATTTAACTTGATCGATTAAAGAATTAGAAACTAAGAAGTGATCAATTCTCATACCATTATTTTTTTGCCAAGCACCTCTCATATAATCCCAAAAAGTATAACCTTCTTTTGTTTCATTAAAATGTCTATAAACATCACTTAAACCTAAATTAAGCATCTCTCTAAATTTTTTTCTTATCTCAAGTCTATATAAAGCGTCATCTTCAAAGCTTTTTACATTATAAACATCTTCTGCAGCTGGAATTACGTTAAAATCACCTGCAAGAATTATATTTGAATTTTTTTTAGATAAAGTTTTGAGTTGTTTTATTAGTTGATCCATCCAATTTTTTTTATAATCATATTTTTCAGTATCAACTGGATTTCCATTAGGAGTATATATATTTATCAATTGAACAATTTTTTTCTTATATTTTACTTCAGCAGAAATAATTCTTGATTGTTTTAATTTATCTTTAATTAAGTCAGTTCTAATATTTTCTAATTTCCCTTTAGAAATAATTGCAACACCATTATAACTTTTTTGACCAAAAACATGACTTTCATAATCCATTGAGGAAAAATCATCATATGGAAAATTAATGTCTTCAGTTTTAATTTCCTGCATCATTAATATATCTGGTTTATATTTGAGAAGGTAACTCTTTACATTTTCAATACGAGCACGTACTGAATTTACATTCCATGAAGAAATGAGCATTAAAGAGAGAAGGAAACACCACAACCACAAGAAGATTTGGTTTGAGGATTAGTTATCTTAAATTGTTCACCTATTAATTCAGAAACATAGTCAATTTCTGACCCCTTTAAAAGATCTGCTGATGTTTTATCAATAAGAATATTTTCATAACTTAAATCGTCATCTAATTTTGATTGGTCAAAAGTGAATTCATATTGAAACCCTGAACATCCACCACCCTTAATAGCGATTCTAAAGAAAGATCCTTTATCCTTTTTAGATAATAGACTATTGATCTGTTTTAGCGCTTTATCAGTAAATTTAATTTCTTTTATCATTATTGATCACTGGTATTACTAATATAATACTTAATATTAAATTTTAAAGGATGAAAAAATACTCAAAGATTGGTCTATTTAAAAGTAAAGGTAGAATTTATAAGGAATCTGCATCTAAATACAGAACACCTTTTCAAAGAGATAGAGATCGTATAATTCACAGTGCCTCATTTAGAAGGCTGAAACATAAAACCCAAGTTTTTGTTAACACTGAGGGAGACCATTATCGAACAAGAATAACTCATTCAATTGAAGTCGCTCAAATAGCGAGATCTATTGCTAGATATTTAAATCTTAACGAGGATTTAGCAGAAACATTAAGTCTTGCTCATGATTTAGGACACACTCCTTTTGGACATGCTGGTGAAGATGCTTTGAATGAGTGTATGGAGGATTATGGTGGGTTTGATCATAACTTACAAACTTTAAGAATAATTATGTTTTTAGAAAATAAATATTTAAAGTTTAATGGATTAAATCTTTCAATTGAAACTATAGAGGGATTATTGAAACATAATGGTCCAGTCGATAATTTAGATTTAGTTGATAAATTAATAGGTATTAAAAATTTCAAAAATAAAATCAATTTAGACACATTTCCATCATTAGAAGCTCAAATTTCAGCAATATCAGATGATATTGCGTATAATAATCACGACATTCAAGATGGAATTAATGCGAATTTATTCAAGATAGAAGAGTTAGTTGAAATTAATTTTTTTAAAGATATTTACAAAAAATATAAAAAAAAGATTAATAAACAAAATTATAAAATAGCAATATATCAGATTATCAGGGACTCCATTGACTTTATGATTAAAGATTTAATAAAAAATACAAAAAAAAATTTAGTTTACAACAAAATTAAAACTTTAAGAGATATTAATAAGACAAGTTTGTTAATGGTTCAATTTTCTGATTATGTTAAAAGTTCTGAGAATGAAATTAGATTTTTTTTAAAGACAAAAATGTATAATAATAAAAAAGTACTAGATAAAAATAATAAAGGTAAACTAATTATTAAAAAGTTATTTAATAAGATTAAGCAAAATCCAAGAAAATTCATTTCTAAAAATCAGCTAATTATAAATAGATATAGAGCAATTTCAGATTTTATATCTGGAATGACTGATAGATATGCAATTAACCTTTATAATAATATTAAATGAATATTTTTGATCAATACTTAGTAAAAATAAAAAAGATACTATTAGATTTATCCAAAAATGGAGATTTAATGTTGCCTGATAAGCTTGATGGAATTACTGTTGAAATACCTCCTTCAAAATTTAGTAGTGATATTTCAACTAATGTAGCAATGGTTTTGTCTAAATTGAATAATAAATCTCCAAATGACTTAGCAATCTCCTTAGTTGAAGCTTTTAAGAAAAGTGATGAACTTATTGAAAACATACTAATAGTGAAACCAGGTTTTATTAATATCAAGTTCAAACCAGTTTTTTGGACTAATTTCGTTGAGGAGATAATTAAAAATTCCAAAACATTTGGAATAAATACAAAGGAAAACAAGAAAAATTATTTAGTTGAGTTTGTATCAGCCAATCCTACTGGTCCTTTACATGTAGGTCATTGCCGAGGGGCAATTTTAGGTGATGTAATAGCTAATATTTTATTATTTAACAAACATAAAGTTACAAAGGAATATTATGTGAATGATTATGGTAACCAAATTTTAAATTTTACTAAATCTATATATTATAGAATTAGAGAAATAACCTATAATGAACCATTTCCTCTCGATAATGAAGACTTATACCCTGGAGATTACTTAATTGATTTTGCACAGAATATAATTCAATCAAATAAGAAAATCGATTTTAAAAATTTTGATAAAATTTTTGATGAATTAACTACCTTATCTATTGAGGAGGCCTTAAAATTAATTAAAAAAAATCTAAATAGTTTAGGTATTAATCATGATAATTTTGTTAGTGAGAAAAAATTAGTTACAAATCAAGAAGTTGAAAAAGTTATTAATTTTCTTCAGAAAAGTAAATTTGTTTACAAGGGAAAAATTAAAGCACCAGCTGGAGAAAATAGTGATCAATGGATAGAGCGAGAGCAATTACTTTTTAGATCTACTGATTTTGGGGATGATAAAGATAGGGCATTACAAAAATCAGACAATTCATGGACTTATTTTGCTAGTGATGTTGCCTATCACAAAAATAAATTAGATAGAAAATTCGACCACTTAATTAACATATTGGGCGCAGACCACGCTGGATATATAAAAAGAATTTCATCTTCAGTGCAAGCTTTATCTGACTCAAAAGTAAAGTTAATTTGTAAAGTAAGTCAGCTAGTTAAACTAATTAAAGATAAAAAACCTTTTAAAATGTCAAAGCGAAAAGGAGATTATATAACAGTTGATGATTTAATTAATGAAGTTGGAAAAGATGCAACAAGGTTTATTATGTTGAACAGAAGTAGTGATGTGGAGCTTGATTTTGATTTTGATAAAGTAATTGAAAAATCAAAAGATAATCCACTTTATTATGTACAGTATTGCTATGCAAGAATCTCATCAGTTTTTAGACATGTCAAATTAGATATCAATAAAGATTTAAAAATTGATGAATATAATTTTGCTTATTCAGATGCAGAAATAAAGATTATAAGAAAACTTTCTGAATGGCCAAAATGTATTCAAACTGCTAGTATAAGATTGGAGCCACATAGGATCCCTGTGTATCTATATGAATTAGCATCAGAATTTCATTCGTATTGGAATATGGGTAAAGAAGATCACAGTAAAAGGTTTATCAATGATAAAAAAGAAATATCAAATGATAAACTTGTTTTTTTAAAAGTTATATCAAATGTAATTCACTCTGGTATGAAAATTATTGGAGTTAATACACCCAATAAAATGTAATGATAAAAGAATTAAAATATTTATTTTTTATATTAATAATTTCTTTAGTTTTACTTACTACTCTAAAACACTATTTTTCTAGTGAAAATAAAATGAAATCTTATAGATCATTCAATGAAATAGAAAAAAAAATAACAACAGCTTCTCAAAGCTTGATATTATTAACTAGTGACACAAACAATACTGTTAAGTATGTTGAGAAAGATTTAAATCAAAACAAAAAAAATTACAATTTTTGGAAACTAATTAATATTGATGAATAGAAAACGTTCATTTATTACTGGTATTAAATCTGTAACATTATCTAAAAAAGAAAAAAATTTTCTTAAAAAATATAGACCATGGGGTGTTATTCTTTTCTCCAGAAATATCAAAACTATATTGCAAACTAAAAAACTCACTAATGAAATAAGAAAAATTTTTAAAGATAAAAAATATCCTATTTTAATTGATCAAGAAGGTGGAAGAGTTGATAGATTAAAAAAATTTTTAAGTTCTGAAACTTTAACTGGTAAATATTTTGGCAAACTTTACTCAAAGAATAAAAGAGATTTCAATCATCGTTACAAAACATTTATAGATCAAACATCAAATTTACTAAAATTAATTGGTGTTAATATTAATACTGTTCCGGTGTTAGATTTAAGTATTCGACAATCAAGTAATATAATTGGTGATCGTTCTTTCTCAAATAAACCCAAAATAGTTTCTAAAATTGGAAACTTTTGTATTAAAAATTTTCATAAAAATAATATTATTACAGTAATGAAACACATACCTGGCCACGGACTTGCTAGAGTAGATAGTCATAAAAAAACACCCAATGTTTATGCTAAATATTCTACATTAATTAAAAAGGATTTCTCTACATTTAAAAATAAAGATACATTTCTTGCTATGACAGCTCATATTATTTATAAAGACATAGACTACACTGAAACAGCAACTCATTCAAAAAAAGTAATAAAGGTTATTAGAGATAAAATCGGATTTAGAAATATTTTAATGTCAGATGATATTTCAATGCGTGGGTTGAAGTATTCAATAAAACAAAATACAAAAAAAGCATTTACTGCTGGTTGTAATTTAGTTTTGCATTGCAATGGAAATTTCAAAGAAATGGTTATAGTTGCTGATAATTCCCCTTTGCTATCCAAATTTGTGATAAATAAAACATCACAAATCTACAAGATTTTAAGTTAGTATTTAGTATGAAAGCTTTTGATTCTAATAATTTTAATGTTGATTTAAATAGTTATAAAGGTCCTTTAGACGTACTACTAGAACTTGCAAAATCACAAAAAGTTGATTTAGAAAATATTTCTATCACTAAATTAGCTGATCAATTTCATGAATATATTACCAGTCATAAAAATCTTAATTTAGAATCAGCTTCTGAATATTTATTAATGGCTACTTGGTTAACATATCTAAAATCTAAACTTTTATTACCCAGTAATCCAGAAGAAGAATTTAAAGTTTTAGAAGTTGCCAAAAAATTAAAATTGCAACTTAAAAAGTTAGAATTAATTCGTTTACTTTCAGATCAAATGTTAAAAAGAAAAAGGTTAGGTAGAGATATCTACATGAGAGGCATAAAGGGAAATGTTAAATCAATATATAGTTCAGAGTATAAATTAACTCTTTACGAGTTATTAAAATCTTATTCTTCTATTATCATGACTAAAGATTTTCATATAATGAATATTCCAAAACTACCAGTCTTCACAACTGAGGATGGTATAAAAAGAATTAAAGAATTTTTTGGCGATTTAATCGATTGGAGAAATATTAATGATTTAATTCCAAAAACTTTTAAAAGTGGACCTCAAAATATGAAAACTGGTAAAGCTGGTATTTTTGCTGGCTCATTGGAGCTCGTTAAAGAAGGTAATCTTACAATTAAACAAAAAGATTTATATGCAGATATTTATGTTAAAGAAGTTAAATGATTAAAAAGAAAAAAAGTCTAAATAATAATATTGTAAAATTTCCCTCAAAATTGAGTAGTGGTGAAAGAGAAGTTGAGGCAATTATTTTTGCTGCTTCTGAACCTCTTGATATTGACACAATAGAATCTAAAATCTCAAAAAAAATTAATGTTTTAAAAACTTTGGAAAAACTTAAAAGTGAATACTCTACTAGAGGCATTAATTTAGTGTGCATCTCTAACAAATGGTCTTTTCGAACATCTGAAAATCTCTCAATACTAATGTCTAATGAAAAAACTGTAGAAAAAAAATTATCTAGAGCAGCAATTGAAACATTATCTATTATTGTTTACCATCAACCTGTCACGAGAGCTGAAATTGAGGAAATAAGAGGCGTTGCTTTTGGTACAAATACACTCGAAATATTAATGGAGTTAAACTGGGTTAAACCGCACGGTCGAAAAGACATGCCTGGTAAACCAATTCAATATGTCTCAACAGAAGATTTTTTGAGTCATTTCAATTTACAAAAACTATCAGACTTACCAACAGTAGATGAATTAGGTTCGGCTGGTTTAATTGATACAACAAATATAGATAATGCTATATTTGGAACAGGAAAATTCTATAAAGAAAAACAATCAGAAAAAAAAGAAAACATCTACGAAAATATAGATGAAATGTTGAGTGGGACACTGAACTTAGAAGAAGATAATTAAAAAGTTACTTTAAAAATTAATTTAAAAGATGTATAAAAAGGTATGAGTATAGGAATTTGGCAAATAGCTATTGTTGTAATATTAGTTGTACTTCTTTTTGGAAGAGGAAAAATATCTAGTTTAATGGGTGACGTTGCAAAAGGAATAAAAAGTTTTAAAAAAGGCATGGCTACGGACGTAACTGATGATAGTGAGCCAAAAAATATTTCTGAAAATAATCAAGATTCAAAAGATAAAGAATAAATCTAATGCCCACTATTGGCTGGTTTGAGATTTTAATAGTTGTTGCTGTTGCAGTCATTGTTATTGGTCCAAAAGACTTCCCACAAATGTTGAAAAAAATTGGTTCATGGATTGGCACCACTAAAAGATATATTGCTAATATTCAAAACGAAGTAGCAGATATAGATTTAGACGATCAAGAAAACAAAAAAAAAAAAGATAGAAATAATGATAGAATCTAAAAATGAAAGTGGTTTTGTAAGCCATCTTACAGAACTTAGAACACGACTAATTCGGTCCTTTATTTTTTTATTTATTTTTTTTATCACTTGTTATTTTTTTTCAGAAAATTTATATGGTTTTTTAGTAAAACCTTTTGCAGATGCAATTCAAGAAAGTGGTATTGAAAGAAGATTAATTTTTACAGCCTTACAAGAAACATTTTTAACTTATTTGAAGGTTTCTTTTTTTGCTGCATTTTTTATGACATGCCCATTCTTTTTAATTCAAATATGGAAATTTATTGCACCTGGGCTGTATAAACATGAAAAGATTGCCATCATTCCATATTTGATATTAACGCCTATATTATTTTTTTTAGGAGGTATGCTTGTTTATTATTTAATAATGCCGCTAGCCATCAAGTTCTTCCTTTCTTTTGAAAGCACTGGCCTAACAACTGGTTTACCAATTCAATTAGAAGCAAAAGTTAATGAATATTTATCTCTTGTTATGAAATTAATTTTTGCCTTTGGAATAAGTTTTCAACTTCCTGTTATATTAAGTTTACTTGCAAGAATCGGTATAGTTGATGCAAAATTTTTAAAAGAAAGAAGAAAATATGTTGTAGTTATGATTTTTGCTGCAGCTGCAATTTTAACACCACCAGATCCAATTACTCAAATCGGTTTAGCTATACCATTGTTGATTTTATATGAATTATCTATATTTTCAGTAAATATTATTGAAAAAAAAATTAATAAAGATGCACAATATTAAAGACATAAGAAATGACTTAGAAGAATTCAAGAAATCTTTAGAAAAAAGATTTTTAAATATTAATATAAACAAAATTTTAAAACTTGATGAAGATAATCGTAAATATATTTATGAGAAAGAAAACTTAGAGAAAGAAAAAAAAGTTATTTCAAAATCAAAAGACAAAAATCTTTTTGATAGATCAAAGCATATTTCTGAAGAAATAGAAAAAATTTCAAAGTTACAGACTGTTGTTAAAAATGAATTAAATAAAATATTATCAACAATACCTAATATTCCTCATAAAGATGTTCCAATAGGACAAGATGAAAATTCAAATATAGAAATTTTAAAAAATGGAAAAATTCAAAAATTTGACTTTAAACCTAAATCGCATCATCAATTGGGTGAAAATTTGGGTATGTTAGATTTTGATCTAGCTACAAAAACGACTGGTTCAAGATTTGTTTTTGTAAAAGATAAGTTGGCTCTAATGGAAAGAGCTTTATCAAACTTTATGCTTGATATTCATATTTATGAAAATGGTTACAAGGAAATTTCACCGCCATTAATAGCAAATGATGATAGTATGTTTGGGACAGGTCAACTTCCAAAATTTGATAATGATCAGTTTGAAATTAAACTTGAAGATTCTAATGATAGAAAATTTTTAATTCCAACAGCTGAAGTAATTTTAACAAATATGTTAAAAAATAAGATGATTGAAACCGATGATCTTCCAATCAGATTTGTAGCTTCTACACCATGTTTTAGAAAAGAAGCAGGAAGTTACGGCAGAGATACAAAAGGAATGATTAGACAGCACCAATTTTATAAAGTTGAAATGGTTAGTATAGTTAAAAATGAAGAATGTTTGAAAGAACTAGAAAGAATGACCAATTGTGCAACAAAAATTTTAGATCTTTTAAAAATTCCATATAGAAAAATTATTTTGTGCTCAGGTGATATGGGTTTTAGTGCTGAAAAAACATATGATATCGAAGTTTGGTTACCTTCAGAAAATACATATAGAGAGATATCAAGTTGCTCATCATGTGGATCTTTTCAAGCGCGAAGGATGAAAACTAGATATAAAAATAAAGATAAAGAAACTGTTTTTGCAGGAACACTTAATGGAAGTGGTTTAGCAATAGGAAGAACACTTATTGCTATAATGGAAAACTACCAACAAAGTGATGGCTCTATAATAGTTCCAGAAATTTTAAGACCTTACATGAATAATATTGAAAAAATTGCTAAGATTTAAAGTTGTTTTAATAAAATAGATAGTATAAGAATTCAATAAAACAAGGAGATACATGCAAAATTCAGGAATAGGTCAATTTATACCATTAATATTAATTTTTGTTATTTTTTATTTTTTCTTAATAAGACCACAACAGAAAAAAGTAAAAGAGCACAAAGCGATGGTAGAAAATTTAAAAAGAGGTGATAAAGTTATCACTTCAGCAGGAATAATTGGAACTGTAGAAAGAATAATTGACAATGAAAAAGCAGAAGTCCAAATAGCTGAAAATGTTAAAGTTGAAGTTATAAAAGCAACGGGTATTCAAGCTTTAATGAATTCTACTGAAGTAAAAAAATAACATCTCGATTAAAGTGTTATACTTTTCTAAATTAAGAGTAACTTTAATTTCTTTAATATCGATTTTTTTTATTTTTGTTACTGCATCAAACTTCCATAACTCTGAAGATAGCTTTATTGCTAAGAAGATTAATCTAGGTTTAGATTTGCAAGGTGGTTCATATCTTTTACTTGAGATTGATAATGGACCAGTTGAAATTCAAAAATTACAAAATACAACAACAGTTATTAGAAATTTTTTAAAAGATCAGAAAATAACTTTTAGTGATCTGAGAATAGAAAACAAAAAGATAATTTTTAATATTTCCAATGATAACGTTCAATTGGTCGAAACTATTTTTCTTGATAAAGAAAGTGATATTAACCCTTATTATAACCAATATAAATCTCATCAGTTTGATTTAGAAATTCTAAATAATGAATTTACTTTAACTCTTTCAAAGTATGGACTTATTGAAATTAAAACTTCCTCACAAGATCAAGCTCTAGAAATAGTTAGAAGAAGAGTCGATGAAGTTGGTACTAATGAACCCAATATATTAAAAAGAGGTAATAATAGAATTTTAGTTGAGCTTCCAGGTCTTGACGATCCTATGCGCATAAAGACACTTTTAGGAAAAACTGCAAACTTAACATTTAGATTTGTCGCTCAAAATAATAATGATACTTTTGGAACAGAATTGCTTCAGTTTGAAGATGGTACTAGCGAAACAATGGTAAGTAAAAGAATAATCTTAAATGGTGAGAATTTGCTGGATGCTCAACCACAAATGAATAATCAAACAAACGAAACAGTAGTATCATTTACTCTTGATAGAGTAGGAGCTAAAAGATTTGGTAAAGCAACTAGTACAGGTATTGGCAAACAATTAGCAATTGTTTTAGATGGTAAAATTGTTAGTGCCCCAGTAATTAGAGACACTATAGCAAGTGGAAATGGCCAGATCAGTGGTAACTTTACATTTCAATCCGCAACTGATTTAGCTTTACTATTAAGATCGGGAGCATTACCAGCTCCACTAAACATAATTGAGGAAAGAACGGTAGGACCTGACCTTGGTAGAGACTCAATTATTGCTGGAGTTATCGCTCTTATGATTGGTTTTTTATTAGTGATATTTTTTATGTTTTTTAAGTACAAAATATTTGGTTTAATTGCTAATATAACACTATTAATTAACTTATTCTTTTTAGTTGGTATTCTAACGTTATTTGAAGCAACATTAACACTCCCAGGAATTGCAGGTATTATTTTGACAGTTGGAATGGCAGTTGACGCTAATGTATTAATTTTTGAAAGAATCAAGGAAGAATGTAAGAAAGAGAAAAATAATATAATAGCTTTTGATACAGGTTATGTGAAATCAAAAACGGCAATTTTAGATGCAAATATAACTACATTAATTGCAGCTGTAATTTTGTTCTTTATGGGCTCTGGGCCTATTAAAGGATTCTCTGTAACTTTAGCAGTTGGAATTTTTACAACGTTATTTTCTGTTTATTTTATTGCACGAATGCTTACTGGTCTTTATGTGGTAAAAAATAAAGAAAAAAACAAACTTATATAAATGATTAATTTTAATAAATTTTATAAACTATTCAATCTTATCTCATTATGTTTAGTTGTAGCATCTATCCTATTGTTATTTTTTAAAGGACTTAATTTTGGTGTAGATTTTAAAGGTGGGACCTTAATTGAACTAAGGTCTAACGATAAAAATATTAATGTTACATCTTTAAGACAATCTTTTAATAAATTGAATTTAGGAGATTTTAATATTAAAAAATTTGGTGATGAAAACGATTTTCTAATTAAGATAGAGAAAAAAGATACAAGTGCGAACACTATTGAGTTAATCAAAAAAGATTTAACCTCTTCTTTGGGTGGTTCTTTTAATTTCAGAAGAGTTGAAAATGTAGGTCCAAAAGTTAGTTCAGAATTATTAAAATCTGGTATTATTGCAATCGCATTATCTCTTGCTGCGATGTTATTTTATATATGGATAAGATTTGAATGGCAATTTAGTTTAGGCGCAATTTTAGCCCTATTCCACGATGTAATTATAACACTAGGTTTTTTCTCCCTATTTAGTTTAGAAATAAATTTATCAATAGTTGCCGCTGTTTTAACTATTGTTGGTTATTCAATGAATGATACCGTTGTTATTTATGACAGGGTTAGAGAAAATTTAAGAAAGTTTTCTGATATCAAGATTTATGAACTTACAAATATCTCAATCAATGAAACACTTTCTAGAACTATAATTACATCAGC
>Ga0209425_10004921_pt1 | contig 13358 bp, 16 predicted proteins | sample COG_05_FD_184749 | JGI IMG/M metagenome (GOLD analysis project Ga0209425, IMG submission 184749) | Pelagic Microbial community sample from North Sea - COGITO 998_met_05 (SPAdes) (version 2) | ecosystem: Environmental > Aquatic > Marine > Neritic zone/Coastal water | place: Helgoland, sampling... | reverse complement strand
TGACGAAGGCGGAACGCGCGACGTCCTTTACAATCGCTACGATGATACAAACATGAAATACATTTATATGTGCACGGTGTGTGACACTACATGGAAAACGTCACAACACGAAACCACACAAAAATAACAAGAAAATTGAATGTGTTTAAAAGTTTCTCTTTAGAGTATATCAGTATGAGTTTAGGCGGTTCATCGTGGCCAACATTTGACGCCGCCGCTATGAAGGGGGGAGCCGGAGAAGATGATGAGAGTGATTATGAAGAGGAGGAAAAGGTAAATGAGTTGGTGGACGACGATCAATCTCTAGATGACGAACAAAATGACGAAACGATTGATGATGATGATGTTTCTGATGATGAAAAAATAGAGAATGAGGAAATGGAAATGGAGAAAGGCGAGCCAGAGGAAATCGAAGAGCAAGACAGCGAAGAGCAAGACGTTGAAAGCGACGGCGAAAGCGACGGCGAAGGCGAAAACGAAAACGAAAGCGAAGACGAAAGCGAAAGCGAAGACGAAAGCGAAGAAGAAGAGGACGGCGAAAGCGAAGACGATGAATATTTGCAAAAGTTCGATAAAGATGTCAGGAGCAACTTCTTAACCGAGTTTCATCCTGAGTCATCCGCACACAACGATGTAGAAGTGCGAAGATTCGCATCAGTTGTTCGAAATAAAGATGGGGATATTATCGACGACCTTCACCGAACAATACCGTTTTTGACAAAGTATGAATATACAAGGATTATTGGACAGCGAGCAAAACAGATTGATTCGGGTGCGTTACCATTTGTGGAGGTGAGGAACGATATAATAGATGGAGATATCATCGCGAAGATGGAACTCGAAGCCAAAAAAATACCTTTCATTATTCGCCGTCCAATGCCCGGGGGAGGTTGCGAGTATTGGAAACTGGAAGACCTTGAAATCCTGCATTGAGTAATAATATGAATATGTTTTATTGTATTTTTTATTGTATTTTCCTTTCAATATCATAAAGACGTTTGTTTATGATATTCTATAAAAAAATGGATCAACATAAGTTACAAACAAAACAATGACCTAGCACTTCCACCGATTTCCACAATCGATACACGTGACAAATGTGGTCATTGGTTCATCCGCAGAACGAGTCTGTAATTGATAGTAGCTACACCGATTCGATTTACACTTTCTACACGTAAACGTATCGGTATTCGCATAGATTTCTGGCGCATACTTGTTTTCGTCCCGCAGTTTCTTGGCGTCAATCATTTTCTTCCAGTGTGCTGGTTTCATCTCTTGATGGGTCATGAACGCAAAGACATCCGCCCGTATTTTTTTAGTTTTAATATTCTCTAGTAGTTCGTTATTCTTCTGCAAATTCGTATACACAGTTCTCAATCGATCAATGTAGATCTGGACGAAGTATACATTGTCCCATTTTTTCACTATATTCATTTTGTTTGCGTTCTCTATTGAGAAATTAAGCACTCCCTTTTCAAGATTTTCTGACACCCGCTCATTTTCAACAATTTTGCATAGTTTATTCCGTACATTCGAACGAAATTCTTTAGGATTTGTCACCTCGCGCATTTCTTAATAACAATGAGTGTGTTTAAATACATTCAATTTTTTCAAATAAATTCAAACTTGTTTGGGTAATTACTCATCGTCGGAAAAATAATATGTCTCTGTCTCTAGTTCAGAACCACTTTCGTCGCTCTCACCGCTATCGTCGCTCTCGTCGCTCTCACCTGAGTCCTCGCCACCTTCATCATTGGCGTTGCAATCGATAACTTCGTCGTCATGAGTATCAACAAGTTCGGAAATGTCACCATGACCATCGTCACTAATTTCATCATCTTCGCTACCGGCGCTCTCCGCGTCGCTGTCTGTTCCTACAACAAATCCGTCCTTCAAATATCCACTATGCGTTTTCATATCTTCGGATACATTTTCTAATTCATCTTCGCTTGGTTCTTCCTCCACCAGATCTTCGAAACCACCAAACAAATTTTCGTAAATTTTCTTCCACTCACCGGTTGTCAAGTTTACAATTTTATTGCTTTCTTCGTCTATTCTTACAACACAAGAGTTTCCAAAGTAGAGCTCTTTGTCCACTGGAGGCGGAAAATCATATTTATTCTCTGTGTTTGCGTTTCCGTGTTCACGCGACCATAACTCAACCGTATAAGATTCGCCTTCTTTTACCTTCCAAACGGTGCGCATTTCAAATCCATCTGGTTTTCTAAATCCGCATTTAGAGTATAGCGTTTCGCGGGTAACATCCTTCACCTTTACCTGCTTTACGTTACCAGTTCTCTCCACAATCACGATGGTGGTCATTTCATAAACATTTGTTAATCGGTTTAAATGGTTTCGTTGAAATAATTAAAATGAAGCATCATCGCGCAAATAAAATGGCAGGCGCAAATAAAATGGCAGGCGCAAATAAAATGGCAGGCGCTTCAAATATTAAACTCTATCCTATGAATGTGAAAATAACGGAAGATAATGTCGAACATATAAGTAGTTACAAATATAAAGAAGAAAACATCAGTCTTATATTCTCTACATCAGGAATTATCCAGATTCATAAAAATAAAATCGACCGCCTCAAAGTAATCGATTTTCCTGTGAAAGAGATGTGTCTAGGTGATTATGAGTTTTTATGTGATGAAAGTAAGTATATTGTAGATTGTGAATGGTTTCAAATACCAATGAACCACACCATTGAAAAGGTGAAGAAAGTTCGCTACCGCCTTCGCCCAGGCGCACTTGTAGAACTAGTTGTAGAAACCAGAATTGTCGATGGTAGTAAAATCGCACAGCCACTGCCGTATTTCATTACCAAAAAAAACGAGTTATCACACGGTGTAGAGGAAGATATTTGTTCGTTTTTAGCCGCATTTAAAAGTCATTCAACATAATAAATGCTTTTGTGGACATTTTGGTGGATTATTGCGTCATTGCTATTGATTATGCTTATTCATTACCTGTATATTTACATGAAAAATACCCTTACGGTTCCAATCGTTGAAGATACCGCAACCAAAAACAAACAACGATACGACGATATGTTGGCACCTGTGCAAGTCGAAAACATCGAGGGAAACACTACTATTGCCGCGAATGATAACGTTAATACTAATGAGAACGATGATTCTATGAAGGATGAACTGCAAGCATTCTTGAATGAACTGAAAATTACCGGCGGGGCACAAGATATCGGGGCACAAGATATCGGGGCACAAGATATCGGTCTCGCGATGTAATAGATAGGCCAACACTTACGATAACCATATAAAGATTCCATCGTCTAGATATATATGCTATCACGTGTCGAGAAAGAACGTATTATCAAGAGGCTCCCACAACGCGCGGAACTTTCCTATGATGTCATACTACATAAGAAGGTTTATGCGGATTTTTTCATGATACAACCCAAGGGCATTCGTTCGTACTTATGGTTCACTTATATGGGAGGCAAAAATGTGTGTCTAGTCATGCAATTAAATAAGAACGGTAATGTTAGGGATTTAGAGATATATCCCGCGTGCTTTGATGCTGCTCTGGCTTCGTCAACTGGGTCATTGTTCATTGGAACACATTTTCTTCACAATCGGCAGCACTATTTCACCACAGAGGATGTAATCTTATACAAAGGAACTAGGGTTTCCTTTTGCCCATTTCACGATAAACTCGCCATTATGAAGGAAATGTTTGCGAAGCACGTAGCGCAAAAATCGTATAACACCAACTTTATCACTATTGGGTTGCCTTGTTGGTGTCCAAATTACACAAATGCGTTACAAACGATAGATACACTTCCATACCCCGTTTACGGTATCAGGGCATTTAATTCACGAAACAAGAAGGAGACATGTTGTGGTATATATCTAGTAAGAGAGAAACAGGGAGAGAAACAGAATGTAGAAGGAATATTTAGAGTAAAGGCTAGTTTGTATTCTGATATCTATCATTTATATTGCTTTGACTACAATGACAAAAGCGTCTACTCAACGGCTGCCGTTCCTAGCTATCGACGCAGCGTTCAATTGAATGATATATTTAGACGCGTGAAAGAGAATGCTAATTTGGATCTGCTTGAAGAGAGCGATGACGAGGAAGAGTTCGAAAATATTGAGGAGGATAAATTCGTCGACACGAACAAGCACGTTGTAATGAAGTGTGTATATCACAAGAAGTTTCGGAAGTGGGAACCTGTAGAAGTAATTACCAATTCTAAACTCATCACTCGCCAGAATGCCATCCGTCTTGAGAAAAAAGTATAGCTATATTATATAATGTCGCTTAGTCCGAACGCGTTTCCCGACGTTCAAAGCATAATGACAGAGGCGTCTTCTTCCGACTTTGCGCACGCTCTCGGACCCAAATTGGGCGTAGGTAACGAACTCCGCATTGACACGAATCCTGCTCCAGTGCGCACACTTTTTATTGGTGGTCGCAAGTCACGCAAGGCAGGCAAGTCGCGCAAGTCACGCAAGGCAGGCAAGTCGCGCAAGGCGCGCAAGTCGCTCAAAGCAGGCAAGTCGCGCAAAGCAGGCAAGTCGCGCAAAGCAGGCAAGTCGCGTAAGTCGAGAAAGCATAGTAAGTTGATGAGCAAATACAAAAGTAATTGCAAGAAGTCACTTGTTGCTTCGTGTTGCCGTCGGTTCCGGAAAAGGAACAAGGCATACTTGAAGGGGGGCAGTGGCGGCAGCAACAATATTATCGATTCAGCAGTTTACGGTATTGACCCAACGATCAACACCGAAGGTGGTGCTTTGGCCACACCGATGCCATTCGCTAGATCAAATGCATGCGTAGTTTAATTTGAGAAGAATATAAGAATATAAGAATAGAATAATAGAAGAAAAATAATAGAGCATACTAGAGCATACTATTTAACTTATACATGAATGAATACGCACAAATACCAGTAGCAACCCCACTTATTCAAACACAACCTACTATGGTGTGTGCGAGATGTTACGAAGAATTTACCCCTTCTTCGGATGCAAAAAAAGGGACTGCTAGTAATTATCGCTGTCCCACGTGTCTAACTTTCAATGCTATAGCGAAGGACACATTTAATAGTATTTGCTCCATATCTTAATGTTTTAGTAACTTATTAGTATAAATAGTAATCTGATTTTGGTATTATTTATATTACAACTGAATCATACATTTTCCCTTCGGAATATCAGGTTTAGGTGTAAACCGATCACTTGGCTCGTCTTCCAGGTCGGTCGTCTTTCCACAACCCTTTTTCTTCTTATTTTTATGGGACGTGTCAAGAGGGTCGTATTCAATCTTCCAATTCCCTAGATGATAATTGTCGCTTGTGGTTCGCAGAATCTTGTATTTGTTCTGCATGTAAAACTTTTTCCGTTTCTGGTATTGTCTCTCAAACATATCGTGCGAATCCATGATATCTACCACCAAAGGTCGCTCGTGTTTGACACGAAGAATGCGTCCAACTGCCTGTGTAACATCGGTGCGCGGTGTCACCAAGAACAGCGTGGTGAGCGTTTTAATATCGAGCGCTTCCGCAGCCATCGCATATGTCGCGATGATCACCGTCTTTGTCTCGCTCTTTTTGAGGTCGGGTTCCTTCATCCCCCCTACGTAATAACCCACTGTGGCGATGTTTCGGTGTTCAATCGCATCGTGCAGGTAAACAAGCACGCTCTTATTTTGTGCGAGTATCATTATTTGTTGCCCGGATTTTTCCTCCATCTCTCTAACAATCACTTCCAAGATGAACTCGGTGCGTCGGTTGTAGTTACACAGTTTAGATATCATTGTGCTATAAGCAGGACTTCCACGATAGTCGTATACTGTCTCATTAAATTCATCGTCGTTAGTCACATATTGTATCGTCTTCACCAAGACATCATCATCCGCCTCGCGCTTTTCTTTGTAGATAATCTCTCCTAGAAACATTTTGAACACGCGAGTTAATCCGTCCTTTCTTTGCATTGTGGCGCTCAACCCTAGCATACATCGGGTCACGATGCGCTGTAAAGAGCGACTAAAAACTTCCGAGCTAATATGGTGGCACTCGTCGACGATGGTCAGTCCGAAACTCGCAAACATATCGCTGGGATACTCCTTCATAGAAAGCGACTGAAGCATCCCAACCACGATATCCTTATCTTCGATGTCAATCACCTGCCCCTGAATTTTTCCCACGCGCGCACCGGGAAGAAACTGCTCGATACGCTCGACCCACTGATTCAATAGAAATCCCTTGTGGACAATGACCAGGGTTTTCACCTTCAACTGGCTGATAATATTTAGAGCAATCACTGTTTTACCTCGACCACAGGGGATTTCCAGCAATCCACCACCACCGTTTACACCAAGTGATTTTTTGTAAATATTCACAATGTTGGTCTGATAATCACGGAGACCGCCATTGAAAGCAACGTCGATTGGGTCTCCCTTAGGTATGCGGACTTCGTCGGGTTCGCCATACGCGTTTATCCCGAAGAATCTCGGAATGTAAATCTTTTGGTTGGATTCGCGATAGATGGCGAAGCCCTCGGGTTGTACCGGCGCTTTAGGAACATATGGACGGGCAATGAGGTCATCTCGCAATGAATGCTGCTCTTTTACACTCATATTTTTCTTGTAAATCGAATATCCTTTTTGACCCAAATACGTGGCGACGTCATTTTCGTCCGTCATCTCTTCCATTGCTTCGATTGATAAATATAACTATCAATTTTATTCTTAATTATCTTTAATAATTATCTTTAATAATTTTCTTTAATAATTATCTTTAATAATTATCTTTAATAATTATCTTTAATAATTATCTATGAATATGATATACATGAATTCATTGAAACCCTTAAAAGTCATGAAGGCAATGAACCCTATGAAAGCATTCAACAAGGTTCTAAAGCCCAAGAAAGGTCGCGAGGCACTGCTTTTAGTAGTTCTGGTCGTTTACATACTGACAAACGTACAGACACCCGGTCCGTTGGCAAAGGTCGTCGACAATGTATACGGAAATGTTGCGGTTACCTTATTGGCAATCGCATTCTTCATGAAGACCAAGTCGGTGGCGGGCGTATTATCGCTTGTTGCCGCGTACGAATTGATAAAGCGTTCGAGCATGAATACCGGTTCGCACGCACTGCGCAACTTTGTTCCATCCGAGCACAAGAAGTTGGCCGATTTCGCGAAGTATAACGAGTTCCCGATGACGCTCGAGGAGGAAATGGTTGCCAAGTTGGCACCCCTTGTCAAGCATGCGCCTGCGGCAAATGCGAACTACAAGCCGATTCTCAGCGATTTGCACGAGGCTGCATCTGCCACCAGCGATGATATGTAAATATTATTTATGTATTGAGATTGTCAATGATTGTTGATTGGATGTAAGATAAACATTCAATCAACCTGTGTTCAACTATTATCAGTTTGTCGATGCGGTTGTTGGCGTCGATGCCGTCGATGCCGTCGATGAACTGGAATTGTTCTTGCGAAACCGATCTACAAATCTGTAAACTATATATACCACAAATATTCCGATAAAAAAGTATGCGAAACCGATAAGCACTTGTATCATTTTATTTGTAGTTTCACTATACTCGCTATAATCACTATTTTCCATAGGAGCATCGACAAGGGTTTTCTCTTCGCTAGCACCAGTTGGTTGACAATCAATGTAGATTTCGTCTTTCCCGTTCCCATCCGCCGTGTTTGGACCATTTTGATTGAAGAATACATCTGGCGGTTCTTCGTGATCGAAACCTTCGATCACACGTCCACCAAAAAATGATTCGACACCAGTATTTTTGCGAATAACACTATGCTTATGTGCGCTGATCATATTCTTTAATACTTTGCGACCGCTTGTCGAAATTGGCAGCGCGTGTTCTTTACTAAATACAATAATATCATATTTATAACTTCCCATTCCCGAACTGGGTAAAGCACCTGTGTATGAATAATATGGTTTTTTTGGAACCAGGGACGAGAGAGAAAATCCAGGAATGGATATCTCTCCAGCATTGCCTCCTGCGGTCGGTGCAAATTTAGAAACACCTTGAATCATTTTATCCAGCGTTGTATCGCTACTGGAAGTTGCCATCACTGGAATACAAACCATAAGACGTCCTCCTGTGGTGACGCCAACATGCTCAATCATGAGTTCGGCGTCCGCGCTAGAACCGCCAAAGGAGTGCACCGACGACCGATACAATTTCATCACTTTAACATCGTATTTCTCTTGATTATACCGAACCGGAGATACGCGTTGGGTATCTGGACGAAATGTAATGTGGTCGCCCTTATTCCGCGCCACCAGATTCGTCAATGGATAATCGAATGAATACTCGCATTTCTTTTTACAATTACCCGAAACATTCTTATTGATGTTCATTGTATAATAATATATCGTGATACAAAAATATATACCCCTCTTTATATAGGCAATGAAACTTAGCAAAAATAAAATTTTGAAATTGCTAAAGGGTAAAAATAAAACACTGAAATTAAGGAAGAAGAAACCAGTAAAGAAAAAGAGAAAATCGGTGAGAAAACGTCATCGCACCGCTCGCAATGGTCGTAAGAAAAATCAGCGTGCCAAGACAATGAAGAGGATGTATGGTGGAGGTAAAAAATCCAGAGACCCCAAAAAAGCGGAGAGAAATGAATTTAAACAAAAACAAAGAAAAGCAGCGACAAAAGAACGTAAAAAGAATATAAAAGATCGGGAGCAAAAGAAACGAATGGCCGAAAATAAACTAAATGCCGAAAATAAACTAAATGCCGAAAATAAAGTTCTTGCCCAGGTGGAAGCTATTGAAACTCAAGAAGCTCGTACCAAAGAAGCTCGTGCCAAAGAAGCTCGTGTCAAAGAAGCTCGTGCCAAGCGTAACGACAATCAAAGCAAAAAATCTGGTCCTGCTCCTGCTGCTCCTACTGCTCCTACTACAATAGCGATAGGGGCAGCAACAAATAAAGAAAACGAAGGTGCCCTCATCCAAAACACACGAGCCACTGCTCCTAACAACGTGAAGCCTAACAACAACGCTAAGCCCAACAACAACGTGAAGCCCAACAACAATGTGAAGCCTAACAACAATGTCAAACCAAACAACAACGCTAAGCCCAACAACAACGTGAAGCCCAACAACAACGCTAAGCCCAACAACAATGTGAAGCCTAACAACAATGTCAAACCAAACAACAACGCTAAGCCCAACAACAATGTGGTAAATAACGTAGTCAATAACGTAGTTAATGACGTGGTAAATAATAATGCTAAGCCCAACAACGATGTGAAGCCTAACAACAACGCTAAGCCCAACAACAACGCTAAGCCCAACAACAACGTGAAGCCTAACAACAACGCTAAGCCCAACAACAACGTGAAGCCCAACAACAATGTGAAGCCTAACAACAATGCCAAGCCCAACAACGATGTGAAGCCCAACAACAACGCTAAGCCCAACAACAACGTGAAGCCCAACAACAATGTGAAGCCCAACAACAATGCCAAGCCCAACAACAATGCCAAACCCAACAACAATAAAAATAATTTCAAAAATGCTGCTCCTGCCAGTACTGCTGCTGCTAATACTGCTGCTGCTAATACTGCTGCTGCCACTGGTGCTTCTGGTGCTACTGGTGCTCCCAATCCTGCTCCTCCTGCTTCTGATAATGTCATATCATCTCGCACATTCAATATTATCGACAGTGATAAAGATAAAATGATCACGCGCCATGAAATCGCCAAATTTATCAAATTGACCAAAACGGCAATCGAAGATAAATCTCAAGATAAAGAGATTAAGCAGGAATTGATGAAATCAATCGAACTGTTTGAACTTCCCCATGACCTCAACCTGTCGGTTTGGATGAGTATTCGTGCACTGTTCGAAGTGTTGTTCCCAGATATGGAGTTTGATGAGTACAAACACAAGAAGATCACTTACAATGAATTCTTGGAAATCATTAAGACTGCTCCTGCTCCTGCCAATACTGCTAATACTGCTGCTCCTGCTGCCAAACCTGAAGCAAAACCTGCTGCCGAGGAAAAAAAAAATACTAAACCTGCTCTTCCTGCTCCTCCTGCTCCTCCTGCTGCTCCTGCTGCTCCTGCTGCTCCTGCTGCTCCTGCTGCTCCTGCTCTTCCTGCTCCTCCTGATACGGAAGACCGTGTAATAAAATACATGAAAAATATTTTTGATACTGATCTAGAATATGAGTTTTCAAATGAAAACGTTGTAAAAATAAATACGGAAATAACTGAAGAAAATATTCAAACATTCATAACTGAAAATAATTTACAAGACTCAATATACAAAAGCAAAAATGAAGAAGTAGAAATGCCAGAAATGCCAGAAGAACCGAATAATAATGTAAAGAAACTTCAACACATGTTTAACGCGTATTTATTGTATACAAAAAAAATGGGTGTTCAACCTGGTGTAGCAATGGATTATTTAATCAAAGAATATCCGAGTGGTACTAATGTTGATGAAAACAACTTTGACAGTTTTGCTGTTAATGCCATAAAAAAATTAAAAGGTGATATTAACAAGATTCAAAATAACGAGGAGGCTCATGCTGCTGCTGGTGCTGATGGTGCTGGTGCTGATGGTGCTGATGGTGCTGATGGTGCTGCTGATACTGCTGATGCCACGCCTGCTGATGCCACGCCTGCTGATGCCACGCCTGCTACTGGTAATACTGGTGCCAGTGCTGCTGATGCTACTGGTAATACTGGTGCTACTAGTGATACTGGTGCTACTAGTGATACTGGTGCTAATGATGAAGATAATAGTGCTGAAGAAACAAAGGATGAAGAATCTTCTGCTATATCACTCAAAGATGGCGCAAAGATAACAGTTACATTTCATATTAAAGGTGGAAAGGTCGTACCAAGTGTAGATGGGCAAGGACCGAGTTTGGAAGAACTATTGACTGTTACACAAGGACAAAATGGTGGAAAGAAGAAAAAATCCCGCAAACATAAAAAGCAAAAGAAAGCATCGAAAAAGGTTCGCAAAACAAAACGCCGTAATCAGCGCAAATAAAACGGCCTTTTAATATATCATGAACTCGCGGCAAATCATCACCGCAAGCAAGATTGCAATTGATAAGTTACAGAGTGTCCTTCAAGATAGCAACAAGAACGCCATTTTATTTTATGTTAAAGGTGGTGGTTGTAACGGATTTAGTTATAATCTGAAACCCACAAATGACGCACCTGGTAAAATGGATGAGGTCGTCCACATTAATGATATTGAAATACATATTTGTAATCGCAGCATGATACACGTATTGGGAACACATATCGATTGGAAGCAGGATATAATGGGACAAGGATTTCATTTCGAGAATCCGATGGCTCAATCCAAATGCGGCTGCGGAACTTCTTTCAGTAGCCGCGCAATTAATTAGTGTTACCCAGATATACTAAATGAAAAAATGAAAAAATGAAAAAAATGATATTTGCTACTAATATCATTTTTATTGAAACCTACATTATTAAAGGTAAGGGATATAACGCATCGTGTTATTATCATACATCGTCACATTGAACGCATCATTATAGCCCTCCACATATACCGTATCACCATTGTACATATTATCGCATCCATACTCATTCGTGCAACTACGACCTTTATGTGTAATCGGCAACTTAATCATATTGTTCTTATCCGTCATCGTGTAAAAGTTCCATTTGTCACGGTTCGTGAACAACGGGCGACCCATAAGAGGCAATATATTCTCTCCGTCTCCATTCGACCGAGTGAGTATTCCCACTTGACGATACGCGGAATCAACCGACTGTGTAGGGGTGTTTATGGGGATGCCTCGCGGGTCGGAACTATCGCGCGGATGCACGTGCGCGCGGTCGTCCTTCAATGGAGCCTGATAAGGATCCATCAGCACGTCGCTGTGTCCATTCGTGGGAAACTGAATCGGACTGTGCGCGACCCCCTGTTCCTTAATGACCGCGCGTTCTCGTAGACCACCCTGTTTTTGATGTTGCAACTTTAAAAACAACACGACAAACCCAACCACAATCAACGCAAATATAATTGTGACATTTTCGATGCATATAACTCCTGGCGGACAACGCTTTCCCATATTACATTAAGCGCCTACTTTTTTTTTCATTGGGCCCATATTCATATATTGCCCTACCAATTTGTCTATCTTACCAGTGTTCAAACCATTCATCATCTTTTGCGCGTTCTGCATCAATGGCTCTAACTTCTCAATGTTACCCATCAACTTGTGCTGCTTATCGGCAAGTTTCTGTGTGTCCGCGCTCATTTTATTGATTGCGTCCGACGACAAAAGTTTGTCGAGATTGTCGTAAGCAGATTCAAGCGAACCAGGGAAATCGAGCTCATCCGCATCATCGTCGTTATTATCACCCAACGAAGCCGGGCGCAAATTCGTAAGAGCATCCTTATCCTTCTTTTTGCGTTTGCCATCATCGTCGCCATCCTTATCGTCGCCATCACCGTCCTCATCATCGTCTCCCTCATTCTCAAGACCTTCTAACAGCGGGGTTCTAGATGCCTTCTTGCTTCCAACAAGGAGGTTCGTAAATACAATGGCGGCAAGCATTACCACAATCATATTTTTACTAAAGTAGCTCGTAAGCAAACCTACAAGAAATAGCAAAATCACGGCATCAATGTTGTTGACCATTAAATATCCCATGACATTTGTAACCGCAATGAAGAGAACAATATAAAGAACTGTTTTGTTCTTCAACATGTTTTTCATACTACGACTGACGTTCAGTTTCGGCATTTTGGGCATTTTGGGCAGGTTCATCTTCATTATATAGTTATAACAGAAAAAATTGATTAGAATGATTTACAGAGTCACTGATTATATATGAAAATGAGTGGACGATTTACTTTGGCTATATGCGAACTATTCTCTCCAACAATACACGGCAAAACTGAAAGGAGTTCGCGAAACATCGATGGACAATGGTTGGTTCACACGTGCATACCAATAGAAGAATTTTACGACGGGACCTACAAAGAAGATGTTGAAGCGCTATGCTTACAACATCGTCAGGACGGTCGAAATGTTCAATTAGACATTATTATGATGGACGAACTGGAAGATGGTGGCGAACTGGTGGGCATTATCCATACACATCTATTGAACACTCTTCAACGTAAATGGAAGAAAAAATATCAAAGAAATATGGCATTATTGAGAGAACGCGCTTCGTTATCATCGTTGCGAGAGAGACAAATAAATGGAAGATGGTCTAAATGACTTCGAAAATGAAATGACTTCGAAAATGAAATGACTTCGAAAATGAAATGACTTCGAAAATGAAATGACTACTTCTTATTTCATTTTTGACATTTCCTTCT
>Ga0209425_10004919_pt1 | contig 13362 bp, 32 predicted proteins | sample COG_05_FD_184749 | JGI IMG/M metagenome (GOLD analysis project Ga0209425, IMG submission 184749) | Pelagic Microbial community sample from North Sea - COGITO 998_met_05 (SPAdes) (version 2) | ecosystem: Environmental > Aquatic > Marine > Neritic zone/Coastal water | place: Helgoland, sampling... | reverse complement strand
CTGTTGATAGAAAACAGGCAATCAAATGGATTTTACAGAGTGAGAATTTAGAGAATGAAGAAGACGCTGGTTTTATTTGTTATAACCTAGGTCTTAACTATGATAAAGAACACTTATTTAAGGAGATACACTAATGATAATAAACATAGGCGATAAAATAGAAGATATGAAAGGTAGAGAAGGAGTTATAACTAATATCGGTATTGCAACCGAACCTACAGATATAGCTGCTGAGTTACCAACAAGTTTAAATGCTAAAACATATGATACTACACTAAACTATACCGGTGCAGTTACATTTGGTTCTAACTGGTGTTACTTCTCACAGATAGATAAAGTATTAGAAAAAAATAATAACGAAGAAGATACAGATTGGATGAATGATTAATTATGAAATATAATGAAGATAAAATACTACAAGAAATAGGTACTTATATTAAAGGTACTTATGGTCAACACTATGCTCAAGTAAGTAAAGGTACACAAGTACAAGACTTATTAAGAAGTGTAGGAATTGACAAAGATTTCTGTCAAGCCAACGCAATCAAATATTTGTGTAGGTTTGGTAAAAAAGATGGTCGTAATAGAAAAGACCTTTTAAAAGCTGTACACTACATTGTACTATTAATGAATTCAGAGGATCAAAAATGATTACTATTAATGAATTCAGAGGCTCAGAAGCTGATAAAGATATATTTGATGTTGACAATAACAAGATTGGTTATTGGAGAAAACTTGAAGACGGCGCTAATGGTGACAATCTTTATGAAGTTTATTTTGATGATAGAGAAGATAAAGGCGATTACCTACAATCACAAGAGTTTGTATCAGATGAAGATAACGCCGAAGAAACAGCATACGATTATGCAAGGAGTATATAATGATTGACGAAACAATTGTAATTGAAGCTTGTAATAAGACACTAGACCAAATTGCTGATGGTGACATGGACGGTGCTATTGCAACAATCTCAACCCTAAGAGCAGATAATCAAAAGAAAGTTGATGAATTTGACAAATGGGCAGAGGAAGAGAGTAAAAAACAAGAGAATATGGCTGTTCCGGACGATATTGGCCAGGACGGCGGAGTGGAAGACTTTGGATAAAGTCGAATATATGGGCTATACAAACACCTTCGACAGCTACGATTCGCCAATCCTGGTGCGTCCTGGCGCTTCATTTTTCCCAAAAAGCGTTGGAAATCACGCTTTTTATTGGGGCTTGCCATTTTTGGCAATTTATGATACTATTAAGACATTATTAACACACAAACAGAAAAGGACTTATGACAACAACATTTAGATACAACAAAGAAATGATTTACGCTGAATTCGAACAAGCAAAACAGAAAGATATTTCTTTGTCTAAGAAGAAAACACTAGACGAAAAAGAGAACGATATATTTACTAACAGAATCGCAATGTTAAAAGAACACGGCGACCTTAAATTCAAATCACCTGAAGTTTATGACGGTGTAGATATCAACTTCAATAGATTGTTGATAGCATATGAGTCTCCAAATCCAAGAGACCACTTTTATAGAAGTGTATTTGGTAAATCTTTTGAAGAACATAAGATTGAAAATGAAATTACAGATGTTAGAGATTACTCTATATCAGATGAGAAATCACAAACATTGGAAGAAAAAGTAGAGGCTATGGTATAATGGCATTATCAGACTATTCTTCACACGATTGGCGAAAAAACACAGATGACGCTGTTGTGGTGTCTTCAAATTGGGATCATATTTCAGATGAGATTGGTGTACAATTAAAAGTGAATGAAAGTAAAGTAATTTTTACAAATCCAAAGACATTAAAAAAAGAGTCTGTTGATGTTTCCAGATTAATCAGAGTATTTGTAAACAATATTGTAGGACAAAGAAAGAGCATTAAATAATGGCAATAATCTATACTAATCAATCAAGTGGTTCTTTACAAAGAACTAAAAAGAAGATGAAGAATTTATCTTCTAATCAAATATCAAAGTTTAAAGAAGAGCTTAGAGTACATAATAAATTTATGAAACAAAAAGGTTTACATTCTATGCTAATGACACTTGATGAGTATATTAAGTATAGATTTGGTCAATCGCCAAAAGTAAAAACAACATTCGTACCATTACAGAGTGTACCTCATGTTAGAGAAACACCTGAATATCCTAGTTTATCAAATAGTAAGAACATGGGTAACGGTGGTACAATCGACCATAAAACACAAATGGAAAGAATTGCAGTATCTAAACAATACTCAATTGTTCCAGCATATAACAAAGGTCCTTACATGGTGGTCAGTAAAGAAGACCTTAAAACAGCAGGGAGAAAAGTATGAGTAAACTAAAAGAGTTTATCGTAATGACAATAGCTTGTTTAGCATTCATGTTAATCACAGGTATTGCTAAGGCAAATCCAGTAACAGAATGGTTTAAAACAGAGTGGGTCAAAACGGTAGAATTTCAAAAGTCTAGTTTTGCAGACGCAAAAGACCAGACCGAGAATACAAAGTTAAAGTTGCAAGACTTGTGGAATAAGGTAAAAGATAATGTTACACAAGATTAGTGATTTTTGCGATAAGATAGATTCATTAAAGAAGATGTCAGACGACCTTAGGATTACAAAGTATCAGTATCCTAAGTCGCCTGATAGAGATTTTAGAGTACAGAATTTAATTGATACTATTCAAGCAGATTGTTTGTTAATTGCAAACGATAAATCAGATTATGGCAAGGAAGAAAAATAAAGAATTAGTTGGTTACTACTATGACGGTAAAAAGTCATGGAAGTTATATAAAGATTATGAAACAGGTGAAGAAACACAAGAGTTATGGAAAGATAAGTCAGATGGTAATTATGACTATTCTGGTATCGACCATGATAAGCTCTTGCACGACAGGTTCTACAAATAATGAAAAAAAGAAATTTAATCCAGTCTTTAGTATTATCAGGACTATCCTTACTTCTACTAACTAATTGTAGTAGTATGAATAGGTCACAAACTGGTGCCGTGTTAGGTGCGACAACGACCACAGCAGGTTGTGTAAGTATGGGTGTTGATAATCCATATGCAATAGCTACATGTGCCGTAATTGGTACATTTGCAGGTGCAGAAATTATGTACAATTCAGATTATGATGTACACAATGCTGTCTTTGTAGACCATTTAAATAACGGACCGTCAGGTCAAAGTTATACAAATTGGTACAATGGCAAAACAGGTAATAGTGGTATTATAAAAGTAACTAGGTCTTATACAGAGGGACCAATTAAGTGTAAAGATTATGACGCTACTATTGATATAACAAATCAATGGCCTTTGATAGGTATTGGTGGTATTAATAGAGAAGTGGTATTTGGTACAGCATGTCAAATGCCGGATGGGAGATGGATAGAAAAAGATGTCTTATTATCAGGAAAAGGTTAATCTTCTTAAACAAGAAGTGAGAACAAAAAAAGAACAAATGGAATTTGAAACAAATCAAAAGAGGCTTGCCATTTTAGAGGAAGAAGTATATAATACTGAACAATCTATAAAAGAGTTAGAAAAAAATTATGTTTGACCCTAGGTATAATATGAAAAAATATTTGACATGGACATTTGTTCTCATTTTGTTCTTAATTATATCTGGTATTGCAGTAGCAAAAGATTATCATAGAATTATACCCATTGACCCTAAAGAAGTAAATGGACAGTTTTGTTTTATTAAAGTAACTATCAAACAAGTCGGTGACGAGATAGTTAAAGAAGAAATTTTGGAGTGTGCTGATGGTAAAAGACAACATGACGGACCAAGTTATTGGGAAATGTTTGCTCAATTTTACTATGCAGGTGTTAATACTCCAGAATATTGTCGATATTATAGTCGACCAGAACATGCCTTAAAATCATTTGGTGAGGTATGTTTAACAACAACTGGCAAATGGGAGGTTAAGTAATGATTAGAAATCTAATTATTGTAGCTCTTGTGTTAGTTATATTATATGATGTTTCAAGTGAGGACGCTTTGGGATATGTTCAATCCACGCTTGCCTTCTTACAAGAGTTAGTATATAATGTAATGGAGAGTGAGAAAATATGAAAAATATAAGTAAAATGGTTGCTATTGGAGCAGTAGGTCTTATGATGACGGCTTGTAGCAATACATATAAAATCAAATCGGAGAGTGGAAAAGTAATGAACTCTGTACCAAAATGGTACATGGCAGATTACTCCGAATCAAAAGCGTGTGATACGCCTTGGTTAGGCAAAGACAAAGATAAAATGTGTATCTTTGGTGTTGCAACGGCTGTATCTCCAGATTTACAATTAGCAATAGAAAAAGGTAAGATGATGGCGAAAGCTGAACTTGCTGATATTATTGCTGGTGAAATGAATAAGCAATCAAAACAATTTATTACTGAATTAGGTAAGACAGAAACTAAAACAATAGTAAGTGAAGTTGAATCTGTTCTAGTAAACAGTATTAAGAATACACCTGTTAGAGGTTATGAAATCTTTAAACAAGATGTAACTCTTACAAAGAATGGTTACTATAGAGTATGGATTGGTTTGAGATTGCCGTTAGGTGAGTATAACAAAATGTACAACTTCACAGTTGCACAAGCTGTTGACGCTTATAACTTGAAAGAGAAAGCGAACTTATCTTATGAAAAGTTAATGAAAGATAATGGAAATGAAAATAACAATATACAGTAAACCAAATTGTATCTATTGTGATAAGTCAAAGGCCTTATTGAAAGGCCTTGATTTGAGTTACGAAGAAAAGATGTTTGGTAAAGATTTTAAATCACCAGAAGAATTGTACGAAGCAGTCGGTAAACAAGTGAGAACTATGCCTCAAATTATGATTGATGATGTACTTGTTGGTGGTTATAATCAATTAGTAGAATTTATGGCCGATAAAGGTTTAACTAATTTCAAAGGCGAAAAGATATAGTGTCAGATGATGGTAAGGTCATTCTTTTTCCGACAGATAGGATTAAGAACAAAGCAAACACAGGTGTTAAAAATACCAAATTTCAAAAGAAAATTGAAAAAGAACAGACCGTTAAGTTTGTTGAGTCTGCTGTAGATGATATTGCTATGAAACTATTACACAACTTTGTTGACCTTGCTATGAAAACTAATACAGAAACCTTTACAAGAGATTTCTCATATCTAGTTGATGTATTGAGAGCTACAATAAAACGAGATTTTGGTTTAAATCATATAGTGCATAAGATTGCCGATAATACAGTTGAGTTAATACATGACAACGCTGGTAATACAAGAGCAAGAATAGATTATGCAAAGATTAAAGATATAGATTTTAGGCCTAAAGCCGATAGAACAAAAGAACCGTTATCAGAGGAGGTCAAAGATGAGTTAACAGGTGTTGACTTTATTCCAGATTTTGACCCAGGCGACAATGATAACTAAACAGAATTCCGTTCTGGAATCGCCATGTCAGGTTGTAAAATTGACAGAAAGAGAGGATTTGAACAATTATGTTTAAATTTTTATTTAACACAAAAAAGGAGAATAGTCACATGGCTAGAACTAAACTATCAAAAACTGAAAAAGTGAGAAATCTTTTTTCAAAAGGAAATGCAGTAACTTGGAAATCTCTAAGAACTACATTTGACCTAAGGTCACCAGCTTCAATGGTTGGTAAACTTAGAAATGAAGGTATGATGATTTATGAAAATAGAACATCATCTGGTGTTTCATACAGAGTAGGTGCTCCGTCAAAAGCTGTTATCGCAGCTGGACAGACTGCTTTATTCGGTAACCAAGGTTACTCAGCGTAACTTTAATTCAGAGGCGGCCTTCGGGTCGCCTCCGTTTATTATGACTATAGCTTCAGGATTAGGTTTACTATTTATGGGTATTATTGTGAGTGTTATTGTAATGTTTATAATTATTAAAGTGTTTGATATTGGTGATGAGTAATCATTTAAGAAACATAAGAGCAATATTTGAAACAGCAAAGACACATAAAGTATCCAGAAAAGTCGATAGTTATGAATATGAAGAAGTAGAGAAATTGATATTAACAGATAACATACCATACCACGAGGTCTTACAACTATTTACAGATAAGATTTATCGAAACTGGTTTTACGATAGGAACTTTATAAAATGATATTAGTAGATTTAAACCAGGTTTTAATTTCAAATCTTATGGTGCAGACCAGAGGTCAAGGTGATGTAAAACCAAACGAAGAAATGATAAGACACATGGTGATGAACTCATTGCGTGGCTTCAATGTAAAATTTAAACAAAAGTACGGTAATATGGTACTTTGTTCAGACGCTGGCAATACATGGCGTAGAGATATATTCCCACATTACAAGTATAAAAGAAAAAAAGATAGAACTGAATCAAGCTTTGATTGGGATAATATCTTTGATATACTTACTAATATTAAAAACGAATTAAAAGAAAACTTCCCTTATATTATGATGTACGAGGAGAAGTGTGAGGCTGATGATATAATCGCCATACTAACAAAGTATTACCACCAAGATGAAAAGATTATGATTGTATCTGGTGACAAAGACTTTATTCAATTACAATTCTATAAAAATGTAGAACAGTATGCTCCCATCCAGAAAAAATTTATTGGTTTTGATGAAGACGGTATCAAAATAGACCCAAAAGAATTTCTATTAGAACAGATTTTAAAAGGTGATAGGTCAGATGGTATACCAAATATACTATCACCAAATGATAGCTTTGTAACTGGAATTAAACAAAAACCAATGACCAAAAAAAGGTTAGAAGAATGCTCAGTTACAGATAACTTGGACGAGCAGTTAAGTGCAAGATATAATGAGAACAAGAAACTAATAGACCTAAACCAGATACCACAGGTCTACGAGGATGCTATTATAAATAGTTATCGAAGTTACAAAGTAAATGACCGTAGCAAGTTATTAACTTACTTTATTGAAAATAAATTGAAGTCTTTAATGGAAAACATTGGTGACTTTTAACATGGAGAAATAATATGGCAACACAAAACCCAAACTTGATGTCAAGAGCTGCAATGACAACTATGTCCGCTACGAGTGGTAGTGGTAAGTTACTAATGCACGAAATTTTGACTAAAGTAAACAACGCAAAAGATAAACCTAAAAAGATTGAAGTATTGAAACAATACGACACACCAGGTTTAAGAAGAATTATCAAAGGTTCATTTGACCCTAATATTAAATGGGATTTACCAGAGGGTACACCACCGTTTATAGCAAACGAGGCACCAGATGGTACTGAACATTCATTATTAGAAAATGAATCAAAGAAATTCTGGCATTTTGTGGTTGGTGCTGATGTAGCAACATCAAAAACCAGAAAAGAAACTATGTTCTTACAGATATTAGAAGCTTTATCAAAAGGTGAAGCTAGTATTGCAATCGCAATGAAAGATAAAGAACTACATAAACATTATAAAGGTCTATCCCAAGCAGTAGTAAAAGAAGCTTTTGGTTGGAATGACGAATATAAAACACCAGAAGGACCGACTCGAGGTTCTACATCTGGAGCGCTATCTCAATAGCGAATCAACAGTTTAGGGGGTGGTCAACTATGACGCACCCCCTTAATTTAGCATAATATACTATAAAACCACTAAAAAAAGACATAAAATACTACAAAAAAGCGTAAAAAAAGTGAAAAAAGCGCTTGCCTTTGCTGACATTATAGTGTATTATATACCTATAAACGATAACAAAAGGACATATATATTATGAAGAAGACAATTTTTTTACTGGCGATATTGTGGTTTGGTCTAACGGCTTTCGCAAATTCAGTAAAAGCTGATGATTATAACACGGCCGTTATTGGTCATGTTATAAAAGAAAAAGTAAGTGGTAACGGTGTTGACACTTCCGTACTTGAAGCAGAAATGGCTAAAATAGCACACAGCTTTGCTTTACAAATGACAGATGTTTTAGAAAAAAACTTACCTGTTATTTTAGAAAGTTTAGCTGCTCAATTAAGACAGAATGCTGATAGTAAATATAAATGTGAACTATTAGAAGATACGAAGATTGCTGATAAAGAGTGTTCGTAAGATTATATGGCTAAAAAACCTACTAGTAAAAAAACAAAGTACGATATTCCAGAGATACCGTTTACATACGATTTCTATTTGGTGTATTGGGAGGATATTCAATCAGACGCTGGTTGGAAATCACTAAAAGAAATTCAAAAAATGAAACCTGCTATTTGTGTATCGACCGGTTGGTTGGTAAAAGAAGATAGAATGGTTCATGTTTTGATGAGCGACTACAATTATGATGATAATAACGAACTTGGTGATGGTGGTAACACAACAGTTATACCAACAAAGAATGTTATTAGAAAATTCAAAATTGCAGATTTATAAACAACTCTAAAGGAGAGATATATTATGGCGAGTAAACAAATTGACCGTTGGTTAAAATCAGAAATTGAGAAAGTACCAGAAACTTTAATTAAGTTTAGAGAATCAGGCACAAAAACCAAAATGACTTATTACACAGGTAATTGGTCTAAAGATGTTCAGGATAATCTTACTGAACGACAATCAGAAAAACTATTTAAGAAGATGTTTAAGATACAGGAAACCCCTGGTCTACAATTCTTTCAAAAGAAAATGACACCCATTAAAGTAGGTGCTAATGATTATGATGAGGCAGAAACTATTACTGGTTTCCAATACATTGTAATGAGAACTAATGTAGGTGCGTAATGAAAGAAAAAATCAAAACAATTTTACAAACATTAATGGTTGTTACGGTCATTTTGTTTGGTGTAGGTATCTATACTGTAGTTGAGGGTGCAAAAGAAGATAAACAAGCTTTAATACTTGAAAAAGAAGTAACGGAAATTGTTGAAACTTTAGAAGCAATCACCACATATGAATTGCCAGATTTTGAAAGGGCAAACAATCAAACATTTATTAATAGTGTTGGTGCTTGTGTAAACTATATTTACAATACAACAACAGATGTAACACCTGTAATTTATGAGATATTATTGGCTCAAGCGGCTTTAGAAAGTGGTTGGGGTAATAGTAGATTTTCACTAGAGGGTAAAAATCTGTTTGGTATTCGTACATATGATTTAAGAGAACCACATATGTTACCTAGTAACAATCCTAAAAAATGGGGTGTAAGAGTTTATATGCACGAATGTGATTCTGTACAGCATTATATGGATATACTAAATAGTGGTAGTGCTTACGAAAAGTACAGAGAATTAAGAGATAACGGTATAGAAGATTCATTATTATATGTTGAAACACTTGGTGCTTATGCAGCTGATAAAAAATACTTTCCAAAGTTAAAAAGTATTATCAAAAAATTAAGAACTGAATACGATATACCACAATTAAATTAGGACTAATATGCTAACGATTATAATAACTTTTATAAGTGCCATTTCTATATCTATAATAGCCGCTGGTTATTCTATTATGGGTTTGGCAACTTTATTCGCAGGTGCAGTTGTACCTATTATCGCAATGGGTAGTGCTTTAGAAGTTGGTAAACTTGTAGCCGCCTCATGGTTATATAATAACTGGCGCAATAAACTTGTACCAAAAACAATAAAACTATATCTTACATTTGCTGTTGTAGTATTAATTTTTATCACATCTATGGGTATCTTTGGTTTCTTATCAAAGGCACACCTAGACCAAGTGCAACCAACATCATCTAATAATATTAAAATAGAATTAATTGATAATCAAATAAATCAACAACAATTAACAATTGATAGAGCAAATAAAACTCTAACTCTTTTAGATAAAACACTTGAAACATATATTGGTATGGAATATGTTACAAGAGGTTTAAAAGAAAGAGAGAAACAGAAACCCGAAAGGGACGCTTTAACGCTTGCCATTAACGAGGCAAGTGATAAGATTGCTGAACTATCAGACCAAAAAGGTGCATTAAAATTAGAACAAGATAAGATTGAAGCCGAAGTAGGACCAATTAAATATATTGCAGAGTTAATATATGGTGACGAGGCAAAAGACCATTTTGACAAGGCTGTAAGGTGGGTAATCATTGTATTGATATTTGTATTTGACCCATTAGCAGTATTGTTATTGATAGCGGCCAATATATCTTTACGAACTAGAAGTGAAGAAAAGGCAGAGGTACAAAATACCAAAAAGGTAAACCTTTCCAAAGAATTGGCAAGGGAGAAGGCCAAAAGTGCCAAGCTACGAAAAAAAGAAAGAGATTATAAAGGTTTTGTTAGAAAACTAGGTGCCAAAGAATTAAAAGACCTGGATCCTGATGAAATTAAACTGAAATTAGACCAGATAATGGACTGGAATGAAAAATCGAAGCAACCGTAGGCTTGCCAAACGATGGAAAGTAGTATATAATGGTAAACATGACAATTGATAATCCAAGTGAAGAACTAAAAGACAGGCGTATCAAAAACGCAGAAAAAATGTGTAGAGATTCTATGACCGATTGGGCAAAGAATTATTGGTACAATGTCTTTTCTATATTATGTAAGAAGTATGACCGAAAGGATTACTTTAGAAAGGTGATAAATTGATATGAATATTTTTTATTTAGATAAAGACCCTATAAAAGCGGCTCAACTATCATGTGACAAACATGTAGTTAAAATGATTGTAGAATCAGCACAGATGTTATCTACTGCTCACCGTATGATTGATGGTAAAGAGTATATTGATAAAACAAAAGCAGGCCGTAAGATTAAAAGATGGAAACATCCTAATTCTAACATGGAAAAAACATTGTACAAAGCTTGTCATACAGGACATCCTAGTACAGTATGGGTTATGCAAAGTGCTTACAACTATCATTGGTTATACAAACACATGATGGCCTTGAATACAGAATTTAAAATGAGATATGGCCATATATTAGACCATAAGACAGTACAATTGTTAGAGGGTGCATTAATGTATCCGCCTAAAAATATATCACTAAATACTATTGCAACAGACCCACCACCTGCTATGCCAGATTATTGCAAAGTGCCTGGTGATTCTGTTGCAAGTTATAGAAAGTATTATATTTACGAGAAGCAAAGATTTGCAACTTGGAAATCTCCGTCATCCGTTCCCGCCTGGTACATTGATGGTGTGAAAGAAGCACAAGAACAGGCATTGATATAAAGGGGAAACAAATGAGTAGAACACATTTAATTAAAGCGTTAAAGTCACACGCACAAGGTCACATTGACAAACATATTGCTAATGTAGAAGTGCATTTACAGAATGCTCAAGGTGTAGCTGAACATAGCGACCATGTTGAAACATTAGAAAAAGAATTAAAATTCATTGCTGAGTATGATGACCAATTAGAAATGTTAAATAAATATTTTCCAACAGAGGATTAATATGAAATATTTTTATGGCGTGGTTAGTATTGCAGTATTTTTTGGAGTAATAGCCACAATTTTGAATTATATGCAAGGAACATTATAGTGCCAACATACGATTTTGAAGATAAAAAAACTGGTAAAGTCTGGACAGATATGATGTCTATAGCTGAAAAGGAAGAATACCTAAAGAAGAATAAACACATTAAACAACTAGTAAGTAAGATAAATATTAGTAGTGGTGTAATGGGTATAGGTCAGATGAAAACTGATGGTGGTTGGAAAGATATGTTAAGTCGTATCGGTGACGCTCACCAAGGAAGTAAAGTACATGACTTATACGGTAATAAAAGCACGAAAGATATTAAAACAAGGGCTGTCGTAGAGAAACATAGAAAACGACAGGCTGCCCAAAAACGAGGAAAATAAAATGGCAACTAAAGATATACCAGATTATATGCGAGGTTTTGACCTACAAGATGATTGGGGTATGACGCCAGTTTCAGCTACACCAGAGGCGAAACCTAGTGTTGACCCTAAAGTAGTTGAAGATAGTAAATTAGAAATCTCAAAAGTTAAATCAGATGTTGGCGATATTAAGTCAATGATGAACGAGATTATGCAAATTGTAGCCGACAAAGAAACGGTAACAAAAACGGTGACAGATGAAGATACAAAGAAAAGGTTTGCTGATATAGAAAAAATTATATTACCTTTCTTGTATAACTTACAAAAATCAGACGAGCCTTACATTCATTGGCCTAACAGAGGTCCAATTATCAAGGCACAAATTGAGAAAATACTCAAATTAACAAGGAACTAAAATGCAATCAAATTACGATAAATGCTTAAAAGCTATTTTACACCATGAGGGTGGGTATGTAAATCATCCAAAAGACCCAGGTGGTGAAACGAATCTAGGTGTTACTAAACGAGTTTATGAAGAACACGGTGGCACAAAAGATATGAAAGACTTAACAGTTGAAGATGTAGCACCAATCTATAAAAAAGGATATTGGGACAAAATGAAAGGTGACGATTTACCTGGAGGTTTGGACTTATGTGTTTTTGATTTTGGTGTAAATGCTGGTCCAGGCCGAAGTGCGAAGTACCTACAAAAAATGATTGGTACTGTTGCAGATGGTGGTATTGGTCCTAATACATTGAAAGCTGTAGAAGCATATGTTAGTGAACACGGTATTGAGAAATCAATTGACAACTTCCAAGAAGCAAGACAAGGTTACTATCAATTGCTAGGTACCTTTGATACTTTTGGTAGAGGTTGGACAAGACGAGTTACAGAAACTACCGAGTTAGCTAAAACAATGACTAGCTGAAAGTTAGACGAAAGTTATAGGTCAGATAGAGATTATCTAAACAGCCTTTATGCAGAAAAAGGCATTTAAGGCTTGCCATTCAGTTGTGAATGGTATATAATAGTGAGTAAGATTAAATAGGAGAATATAATGGCGTTTGAATTTGTAAAACTGGATGAATCAAAACTTCCAAAAACTAAAGGTAAGCGTATTGACGGATTTAGGTTTTATGACATTGAGGGTCATAATTATCCTTCGGTCACTACAGTATTAGGCTATAATACCGGCGATGGTATTAAAAAGTGGCGTGAGTCAATTGGTGAAGATGTTGCCAATTATGAAATGCGTAGAGCTGCTGGTCGTGGTAAAGCGACACACACTTTAATTGAACAATATATGAAAGGTGAAACACCAGGCGAAAGAGCTGTGTTGCCTTTAGGTCTATTCAGACTAATCAAACCATATGTTGACCAAATCACTAATGTACACTTGTTAGAAGCAATCATGTACAGTAAACAATTGACACTTGCTGGTCAAGTAGATTGTATTGCTGAATATAATGGCAAGTTGTCTGTTATTGATTTTAAAACCTCTAACAAATATAAGCAAGAGGATTGGGTACAAGGTTATTTTCAACAATGTACTGCCTATGCTATTATGTATGAAGAGCTATTCGGAACTCCCATAGAACAAATTGTTGTCCTTATTGC
>Ga0209425_10004917_pt1 | contig 13365 bp, 15 predicted proteins | sample COG_05_FD_184749 | JGI IMG/M metagenome (GOLD analysis project Ga0209425, IMG submission 184749) | Pelagic Microbial community sample from North Sea - COGITO 998_met_05 (SPAdes) (version 2) | ecosystem: Environmental > Aquatic > Marine > Neritic zone/Coastal water | place: Helgoland, sampling... | reverse complement strand
GTGGTTTTACCACTGCCATTGGCCCCTTCAATCTGCAAAATATCGCCAGCGACCACATGCCAACTAACAGCCGAAAACAGGCCGCTGTCATCGCGCTCAAAGGCGAGATTTTCAACACTCAATAATGGCGTTTGCGACACAGACATATTCCGAGCTAAGTGAACTTTTGGCGTCGGGCATTATGCCAAAATTAACCTTCGAATGTCGCAAAAATCTGTTTGCGGGGTTTGCAGAGAAATCGGCCATTGTCGATTTGAGGTGAACGCACGAAGACAGTCGGCAATTAAAGCGGCTGGGTTAGCGACCAATGCAGCTCATTCAAGATCGCCATCACAGTCGAAATCAAAATCAAAATCAAAATCATAGTCCCGAGTCTGTTTTCTAATCCGTGCTTCTTCAAGCTTTTGCTCGAGGCGTCGGCGGGCTTCAAGATCAACCGCAGATTGGCGCTTATCAGAGAGCACCGGCGCCTCCTCTTCGTCAAAATCGTCGTCTGCATCCAGATCTTCGTCGTCGCTCATCACTCACCTATTTGTCACAACCTACGATGCGTCACAACCCACTGCGACAGTCGCTACCATGGAAGCGAAAATAATTCCAAAACCGTTTTTCGTCAAGAAATTAAAACCCTGTGATTTCAACAAGTTAAAAATTAGTTTTTCTATATCAACAACAGCACACACAAATCATCAGCAGCAGATAGACTATGACCTAAACTTCAAGCTTAAAGGTCTCGTGAAACTCGCTTTGTTGATGCAGTGCAATCCTTACTCAGCCTCGCGACGTATGAGACAATATCTCGGCACCGCAGACATTTTCTACCAGTTTGGAGCAACGGCACATGATTAAAAAATTATCCTCAGTCGCCAGCATAGTCACCTTTAGCCTTTGCAGCTTTGCGGCATTGAACAGCATCGCTGAAGAACAGACTGCTATCTTTGCCGGAGGCTGTTTTTGGTGCACCGAGAGTGACTTTGAAAAACTCGATGGCGTGATTTCTGCCGCCTCGGGTTATATTGGCGGGCAACTGAAAAATCCGACCTATAAACAGGTTTCAGCAGGCGGCAGCGGCCATACAGAAGCAGTGGAAGTTGTGTTTGATGATCAAGCCGTCAGCTATGCTGAGCTTGTCGAGTATTTTTGGAAGACTATTGATCCGACAGATGCCGGCGGACAGTTTTGTGATCGCGGTCAGCAGTACCGCAGTGAGATCTTTTATCAAACTGAGAGTCAGCGCAGTATTGCCGAAGCCTCTAAAAAAGCACTCGCCGCTAGCGGTCTATTGGCGTCAGCAATCGCGACTAAGATTACCGCCGCGAGCACTTTCTATCCAGCTGAGGAGTACCATCAAGACTACTATTTAAAAAACTCGATTCGCTACAATTATTACCGCTGGGGTTGCGGCCGGGACAAACGTCTCGCAGAACTGTGGGGAAAATAATCTCTCGTGCAACCTAGTTCGGGCCGGACGCCACCTTTAATGAACGACCAAAACATCGCCACGGACATGGTGAATCACTTTTTCCGAGGTATTGCCAAACAGCCTGCCCGCCACTTTGGTCGATAGCTTTCTAGCTGCGGCGCTGCCAATCACCAGAGCACCAGTCTCGCCTACCGCATCGGCAAGCTCAATATCGACAAAACCACTCCTGACCTCGGCGACGTCGGCAATAATATTCAACTTCTCAAGCGAGTCACTCAAGATCTCCTCGGCACGATCAAGCGCCTGCTCACCCAAATCTGCCAGTACGACCGGGAACTGCCCAGGCATGCCGGGTATTGGACCGACGAGAGACTGTGAGTGAAGCCAGTCGGGAATCACCGAGACCACATGCAGTTCTGCACCTAACGCTCCGGCGAGGTCACTGGCTTGTTGCAACACTCGCTCACCCAGACGTCGATGATCCTCAGTTTCCTCAAGAGTACTAAAGGCAGCGATCACTCTATCAATGTGCTCGGTCGTATCATTGACCAACCACACAGGGCAGCTGGCATCGTGAAGTAAATGCCAATCCTCTGGCGTATGCACAAATTCAGCAATGCGAGAATGTCGATGTACCGCCTTGATAATCAGATCGGCAGAGAGCTTGTTCGCCTCTGCCACCACACTAAAGTGCCAGCGCCTTCCCCAATGCATGGTCGACGGAAAGTGATCGCCAAATTTGTCGGTCAGTCTGCGCAGTTTAACCTCGGCATCATCGAGTATGGCCTGCTTGACCTCCCGATAATTGTCGAAACCGACATAGCGATTGAGCTCTTCGATAGGGTCGTAGACGGTCATAAACAGGTGTATCGCGCCGCCACTGCTGGTCGTCAACTGAACCGCCTGACCCAACACATGCTCATCACTACTTGAGCCATCCAGCACAACTAATATATTTTTCATGGCACATCCTAAACGGGAATTATCGATATTAGTGTCAGTGTAGCCGGCAAATCCTCTGGTAGATAAACTTATCCAAACAGCTAGAAAATCGACCTGATATAGGTCAACTCAGGGTCTATACTGAACTCGACGAGCAATGATGTCCGTTGGAGACTGCGGGATGCGGCCTCAAATGGGCATTTAGTCGATGACCCAATAAGCTGTCAAATAATTCACCGACTCGTCAACTAATAACGACTCGCTGACAGACTATTTTTGAAAGGGATTTTTTAATCATGGACACCATCGTCAAGACAATTCATGTCGGCTTCGCGAAGCCATTTGGTTGTCACAGTTGTCGTATGAACAAACTCTGCATACCTTTGGCCTTAGGCTCTGATGAACTCGACAAGCTCGAGCAACTCAATGCGTTAGTCCAACGCAAAAATCCACTGCAACCGCGAGACGGCGTATTTTTTAGCGGCGATCCATTTACCTCTATTTATGCTGTTCGCAGTGGTTCAATTAAATCCTTCTGCATTGACACTGATGGTCGCGAGCAGGTCACCGGTTTTTACCTGCCCGGCGAAATTTTTGGCTGGGACGGACTTGCCAATGACCATTACCAAAACACCGCCATCGCTCTCGAGACCACCTCCGTTTGTGAAATCCCCTATGATCAACTGGATAAGTTGGGCAGCGCTATACCATCGATAAAAAAGTATGTGATGAAGCTAATTAGCCATGAGCTCAATGCGGATCAGCGCCTGATTGCGCTGCTGGCTGGAAAATCCGCACACCAAAAACTTGCCAGCCTGCTTCTCAGCATTTCGGATCGGCTGGTCGTCCAAGGTCTCTCACCAAGACGCCTCTGGCTACCTATGTCTCGAGGCGAAATCAGCAACTATTTGGGCATGACGGTTGAAACCGTGAGTCGTGCCTTAAGCTATTTTCAAAGAAATAATTACCTCCACGTCAACAAGAAGGACATCGAAATACTCGACAAACAGGCACTCCGAAGCCTGCTAATCAGCTCAGATGACACCGAATAATCAAGCCTGAAGGGTTATTTATTGAGGTGTACAGCAGTGCACCTTACAATGGCTGCCAAACACTGCGTTAAAAACCGCTGCTTTAAAAGCGTAAAACGCACAGGAACCTACAAGCCACGCTAACAAGTCCAGACACTGGAAATCTAAATGAAAATCTATCGAGTTGGCGGCGCCGTTCGCGACAAACTGCTCAATTATTTCAGCGATGAAAATGATTGGCTGGTGGTTGGAGCAACTCCAGAAGAAATGGTCGAACTCGGCTATGTTCCCGTGGGCAACGACTTCCCAGTTTTTATCCAGCCGCAGACAGGTGAAGAATATGCCCTGGCTCGCACTGAACGCAAATCAGGCCATGGCTACGCGGGCTTCACCTTTCACGCCGCGGCAGATGTCAGTCTCGAAGATGATCTGGTGCGCCGCGATCTGACGATTAATGCCATGGCCGAAGATGAGCAGGGTGTGCTGTACGACCCTTACGGCGGGCAGCGCGACCTGAGCGCTAAAATTCTTCGCCATGTTTCCGATGCCTTTACCGAGGATCCTTTGAGAGTTCTGCGTGTTGCCCGATTTGCCGCTCGCTACCATCATCTCGGCTTTACTGTAGCAGCTGAAACAATGGATCTGATGACTGCAATATCGACCAGTGGCGAACTCGACTATCTGGTCGCCGAGCGCGTCTGGAAAGAGACCGAACGTGCGCTCGGTGAGCGCTCTCCTGATATCTTTATTGAAACGCTCCGCCAGTGCGGTGCATTAAAGGTGCTATTGCCGGAGGTAGAACGCCTGTTTGGCGTCCCTCAGCGCGCTGATTACCACCCAGAAATCGACACTGGCATTCACACCTTGATGGCACTGCAACAATCGGTGCGACTCTCCGATCGCAGCGCGATTCGTTTCGCCGTTTTGGTTCACGATCTCGGCAAAGGCATCACGCCAGATGATGTTCTGCCCAGTCACAAAGGGCACGAAGCGCGCGGTGTCGCCTTGGTAGACGACGTTTGCGATCGATTTAAAGTGCCCAATGATGTGCGCCAACTGGCTCTAGCTGTCACTGAGTACCATCTGATGTGCCACAAAGCACAACAGCTGAAACCAGAGACCATTGTCAATCTGTTGAAAGGTATAGGCGCGCTCAAATCGCGCGATAAACTTGAAGACTTTATCCTCTGCTGTGAGGCCGATGCACGCGGGCGAACCGGCTTTGAAGATCGCGACTATCCGTCGTCCGACTATCTCCGCGACGCGCTCAGCTGCATTAGTGCGATTAGTGTTGCTGATCTGGTAGAGGCTGGACTAGATGGCGCGGAAATTGGTCGTCAATTACATCTGCGCCGTACTGCTCGTATCGCAGATTTAAAACAAAATTATTCAACGAGTTAACCATGATCGACAGCAACACTTTTGACACTCCAGTGGTCCTGATTACCGGCGCTGCCAGACGCATTGGCGCAGTGACCGCCGAACTGTTTCACAATGCCGGCTATACCGTGATTATTCACTACAACCGCTCAGCCGCCGATGCTGACAGACTCTGCGAAACCTTTAATCAACAGCGCGCCGACAGCTGCCTGCTAGTGCAAGCTGATCTCAATGAGATGGCAGGGATCGACAAAATTATTCAACTGGTCACCACCATCGGACGGCTCGATGTGCTGATCAATAACGCCTCGAGCTTTTATCCGACACCACTTAAGCAATGCAACAATGAGCAGTGGGATGATCTGATCAACAGCAATCTAAAAGGTCCTTTTTTCCTTACCCGAGGACTCTCAGCGCAACTTATTGAAGCTCGGGGCAGTGTGATTAATATCTCTGATATGCACGCCCGGCAGGCGCTGAAAGACCATCCGATCTACACCATCGCCAAAGCGGGCAATATCGCCATGACCAAATCATTGGCGCTGGAACTGGCTCCTTATGTGCGCGTAAACAGTGTCGCGCCGGGTGCCATCCTGTGGCCGGAACACGAAGAAGACGATATCGGCAAGCAAGACTCGGTACTCAGTAATGTGCCGATGGGCCGCCTCGGCAACGAAATGGATATTGCCGGAACGGCGTTCTTTCTTGCCGTTGACGCCAGCTATGTGACCGGCCAGACCATTGCGGTAGATGGCGGCAACTCAACTAGCCTCTAATATTACAGTTCATTACCGGACGCCCCAGGGTTAAAAAACGTTAGCCGCTGATTGGCAGCAGGGTAATTTCCACACGTCGATTAAGTTGCTTGCCCGCCGAATTGTCATTGGAGGCGATCGGTTGGCTCTCGCCGAAAGCCAGCGTCTCGAGTCGATCTGGCAATATCGATTGTGAAGCCAGGTACCCAGAGACTGATTGCGCGCGTCGCTGCGATAATCTCTGATTAAATTCTGCAGTACCGTCACTGTCGGTGTGTCCGGCGACCACCACCAATGTCCTGCTGTACTCCTCCAGCACCAACGCGACCGAATCGAGCACGGGATAAAAGCTTGCATTGATATCTGCACTGTTGCTGGCAAAGGTAATATTGCCCGGCATAATTAAATTAATATTGTCGCCAACACGCTCGACGCTGACACCAGAACCGCGTAACTGTCTGCGCAGCTTCGCCTCCTGAGCATCCATGTAATAACCGATTCCACCGCCAATCGCCGCGCCTCCGCCGGCAGCCGCCAAAATGCGCTGATTGCGCTTGCGGCTATCTTCATCTTTATTATCGAGATAGGCAATAACGGCTCCAACACCAGCGCCTATACTGGCGCCAACAGCGGTATTGGTGGTTTTTTCCTCACCGGTGTAGGGGTCGAATGTCGTGCAGGACGGCAGTGTGATAAGAAGCGCAAGAGATAAGAAGCTGACAAGGGATTTTTTCATAGTTACTCCATTAATTGTTCTGGGCGTCACTGCCCGGGTTAAAAAATTTACGCGAAAAATTATAGTAGCTTAATTGCAGTGGCTGGATTATTAAACCAGGCTAACAATCTGCGATCAGAGACCTGAGTCTCAGTGCATCACTCCATTCGATTAAGATTTTCGCCGCGCCAAATAAACTCGATTGGCCATAATTTTTGCTTGTCTTTATCGAACGCCTGCCAGAGCTGCTGATAACTGAGTCCGGTTTGCGGATGTAGTTCAGTCGCGGCAATCTCGGCCAAAGGCCACAACACAAAGGCATTCTTCAATATTTCATCGCGCGGTATCGACACCCCATCAATGACACCGACACGGTCATCGACGGTTAAAATATCAATATCCAAGCTCCGTGAGCCAAATTTTGGTGCACTGCGATCGCGACCATGCTGATCTTCGATCGCCTTAAGCATTTTCGACAATTCTCCAATCGAGTATGAGCACTGGATACCAACCGCTAAGTTGTAAAAACTGTCGCCCTCAAAACCAACAGCCTCGCTCTCAAAAACGGACGAGATTATCAGCTGACCAAATTCCTCTGTGAGCGCATCCAGCGCCGTCGCAATATGGTGGTGCGCATCAATATTGCTACCGAGACTGAGATAGACAAGTGCCACTAGGGCTTAACTCCACGCTCAATTAAAATGCCGACATCCTGAGACCCTCTAAGCGCGCCCGGTTTGCTCACCCGCAGGCGCAGCCATGGCACAGAGAACTCATTTCTGACAATACCTGCAACCTCTTCGGCCATGCGCTCGACCAGTAAAAACTCACTCTCCTCGATAAACTTGATCAGCCGTTTGGCAATCGATTTATAATTGAGAGCGTATTGAATATCGTCAGTTTCTGCGGCCTGACGTATATCATGAGCCATCTCCAGATCGAAACTGACAGTCTGTTTGACCTCGCGCTCCCAATCGTAAATACCGATAATCGTCTCGATACGCAGATCTCTTATATACACAATATCCATCAAATAGCGTCCTGTGGTTGTGACTGTGGCTGAGTCAATTGATCCAGCGGCCATCGCGGCGTCGCCGAAATCACCAATTCGTTTTTTTCGCCGGCCAACAAACGCTGGCAGCCGGCGTAGGCAATCATCGCACCATTATCGGTACAGAACTCGTGGCGCGCGTAATAGACCTCGGCGCCCTCTTTGGCCAGAGCCTCTTCGAGTTTAGCTCGTAATCGCGTGTTGGCCGACACACCTCCGGCGATCACCAGCCGCTGCATGGCGGTCTGTTGTAATGCGCGGCGGCATTTAATCACAAGTGTATCAACCACCGCCTCCTGAAACCCAGCACAGATATCAAGCATGGTCTGCTCATCGGGGAGCACATCATCACCGCGATGTTTTTCGATCAGATTGCGGGTGAAGGTTTTTAATCCAGAAAAACTAAATTCGAGACCCGGGCGATCGGTCATCGGCCGCGGAAAGCTGAAGCGTTCAATAGTACCGCGCTCGGCCATGGCAGCCAAACGCGGCCCTCCGGGGTAATCTAAATCGAGCAACTTGGCGGTCTTATCAAATGCTTCGCCGGCAGCATCATCAATCGATTCACCAAGAAGCTCATACTCACCAATCGCAGCAACCGAAACCAATTGGGTGTGGCCGCCAGACACTAGCAGCGCCACAAAGGGAAAGGCTGGCGGGTTATCTTCCAGCATGGGTGCCAGCAAATGGCCTTCCATATGGTGGACACCCAGCACCGGTATGCCCAGCGCATAACCCAACGCCGTTGCTGCGGCACCTCCTACCATTAGGGCGCCCATCAGACCCGGACCCGCAGTGTAGGCAATGCCATCAAGGTCAGCGGTGCCGATATCGGCTTTGGCCAAGACCTGATCTAACATTGGCAAAATCTTGCGCACATGGTCCCGCGACGCCAACTCGGGCACCACACCGCCATACTCAGCATGCAGTTTTACCTGCGAGTAGAGATTGTGCGCCAGCAGGCCCCGATCACTGTCGTAGACAGCTACTCCGGTCTCATCGCAGGACGTTTCAACACCAAGAACAAGCATTTAATGGGCCTTGTAGCACTTTGAGCCATTGCGCCAGCAGACAACTCAATCACTGGCATAAAGACGTAACTGTAAACCCTCTGCAAGGCTGTGTGAACCTGAAGTTTTAAGTCATGCCAGCAGCGCCAAAAAGGCACTAAAAAACTTTGCATCAACAATGGGAAGTGTATAGACTACGCGCCCTTAAAGGGTCAGCTAACCCCGGTAGTTAGCGACAGATCACTGTACACACGTGTTTACACAGGATTATAAATAGATGCCAAGCGTTCGACTTAAAGAAAACGAGCCCTTTGACGTAGCATTACGTCGTTTTAAACGTTCATGCGAAAAAGCCGGGATTCTGGCAAAAGTTCGCAGCTGTGAGTTCTACGAGAAGCCCACATGGGAACGCAAGCGTAAAGCTGCCGCCGCTGTTAAGCGCAACCAGAAAAAAGTATCTCGCGAATCACGCAAGTTTACTCGACTCTATTAAGCACTGCTCTTTAACCCAGAGCTATCCGATAAAGAGTCAAATCAAAGAGCGCCCAACCGGCGCTTTTTGTGTTTCTGGAATTCAGAAAGACCATCCCCAGGAGAATTATTATGTCCATGAAAACTCAGCTCAAAGATGCCATGAAAGAGGCTATGCGAGCCAAAGATAAATCACGCTTAAGTGCTATTCGTCTAATCCAAGCCGAAATCAAACGCGTCGAAGTTGATGAGCGCATCGATATTGATGACGCGCGAGTATTGGCGATTCTGGACAAAATGGTTAAGCAGCGTCGCGACTCTATTTCCCAATATCAGGCAGCCGGACGTCAGGAACTGGCTGATGTGGAAATCGCCGAGATCAATGTGATTCAGGACTTCCTTCCTGCCGCGCTCAGTGAAGCCGAAATTGCCGAGCTAGTAGAGAGTGCTATCAGCCAAACTGGCGCCGTCTCCATGGCCGATATGGGTAAAGTGATGGGCATTTTGCGACCACAGATCCAAGGGCGTGCCGATGCTGGCGCGGTTAGTGGTCTGGTAAAAGCTGCGCTGAATAGCTAAGCAGGTTTATTTCACAGCGCAAGGCGTTACACTGGATCATTTTAAACAGATCACTTAAAACAGAGCACGTCAAAGAGAGCAACCTGTAGCGCTGATGGCTGGACGAATACCGCAAACATTTATTGATGACCTACTCGATCGCGTCGACATTGTTGACGTGATCAATGGTCGCGTACAACTCAAAAAAGCCGGTAAAAACTATAAAGCCTGCTGCCCCTTCCACGAGGAAAAAAGCCCGTCATTTACGGTTGCCCAGGATAAGCAATTTTATTACTGCTTTGGCTGTGGCGCCGGCGGCAATGCGCTCGGTTTTGTCATGGAGTTCGATCGACTCGACTTTTTACCTGCGGTGGAGATACTGGCGCGCAACGCCGGCCTCGAAATTCCCCGCGAAGCCGCTCAGGATACTCAGGTCAGCAAACAGAGAGACAGCCTCTACTCGGTATTGTCTGAGTCCGATCGTTATTTCCGTCAACAGTTACGCAAACACGCCGCAGCGGCTAGCGCCGTCGACTATCTCAAGGGACGCGGTCTCAGTGGCCAGGTCGCGGCACAATACGGCGTTGGCTATGCTCCCCCGGGCTGGGACAACCTACTAAAAGCCGTCGGCACTGATGCCGAGCGCATTGGGCTGCTAAGCGAATCCGGTATGCTGGTGATCAAGCCTGAAGAAAAAAAGCAGTATGACTTCTTTCGCCATCGCATTACCTTCCCGATCCGCGATCAGCGTGGTCGCACCGTCGGTTTTGGCGGGCGAGTGCTCGACGACAGCAAACCAAAATATCTCAACTCCCCAGAGACACCGGTTTTTTCCAAGGGTCGCGAACTCTATGGGCTCTATGAAGCGCGACAAAAACTCAAGGAAATTCCCTGCCTGATTATGGTTGAGGGCTATATGGATGTTATCGCGCTTGCGCAGTTCGACATCAACAACGCGGTTGCCACGCTGGGAACAGCACTGACTGAAAGTCACCTGCAAAAAATCTTCCGCTACACCTCAGAGATTGTCTTTTGCTTTGATGGCGACAATGCCGGGCGCAAAGCAGCTGCGCGAGCACTGGACACGGCGCTACCGGAAATGCGCGATGGCGTGTCGGCTAAATTCCTCTTTCTGCCGGATGGTGAAGACCCAGACACCATGGTGCGCAAGCTCGGCAAGCCAGCATTTATGCAACAGGTGGAGCAGGCTCAGCCGCTGTCTGAGTTTCTCTTTGAGCAGCTGAGCGACGGTGTCGATGCCAGCACTGCCGATGGCAAGGCGCGCCTGAGTAAGGTTTGCGCGCCGCAAATCAACCGCATTCCTCAAGGCGTTTTTCGCCAACTTATGCTCGAAGAGCTATCCCGCCGAACCGGTATCTCAGCGGATAATTTGCGTGATTATGTAGCGACTCACAAGCCGCCTCAGCAGCGCGGCAATGATTCTCAAGTGTCTACTCAAGCGACCTATTCAGAGCCACCACCAGAGGAAATCTATGGCGGTGTCGACTATCAGCCCTACCCGGAAACCGTTGCCACACGGACCAAAAAGATTCGCCTGTCGCCGGTAAAATTTCTTAGCGCGCTGCTGATTAACCACCCACAACTCGCTGAATATGTCGAAGATATTGAAATGCTGCGGGTCTCTGCAGACCCTGATATGGGATTGTTTTTGAAAATTCTTGCCTTGGTCAATAGTGAACCAACCTGCACAAAAACCTCGCATATCTTTGCTCGCTGGCAAGCCGCTTATCCTAACCAGCAGGAATTACAACTGCTCAAGTCGCTAGCGGGAAGCGAACTCCACCACCCCCCCAAAGGCACCGGCCGCGACGATGACCAGGAGTTTACTGACACCCTGGCGCACGTTACTCGCGATGCCTTTGAAGCGCTTCCCGGGGAGCGCAAGGCAACTTATTTGCTGGCTCAGGAAACCCTTAACGAACGACAAATCAAGCAGTTACTGAAAATTCATATGCAACTCGGTGACGACAATCGACACCTTGATCTAAAAAATAAGATAAAACAAAGACTTGTAGTCTAAAATAACAAAATTTGGCTTGGCCAAATAAAGCCCAAATTCCTGCGGACATGGGTGATAATTTCGGCTATAATTGCGCGCTATTTTTCAGCCCCTAAACAGTACTTGAGTCCTATGAGCGAAACCAATCAAAAGCAACAATCCGGCATCAAAGATCTTATTGCAAAAGGGCGTGAACAAGGCTACCTGACCTACGCCGAAGTTAATGATCACCTTCCAGAAGATATCGCCGATCCTGAACAGGTCGAAGATATCATTCAAATGATCAACGATATGGGCATTACTGTTTTTGAAACTGCGCCCGACGCTGAAACCTTACTGATGATGTCTGGAGACAATACGCCAGACGAAGTCGCCGCTGCCGAAGCCGCGGCTGCACTTGCCTCTGTTGAGTCCGAACAGCACCGCACCACCGATCCAGTGCGCATGTATATGCGTGAGATGGGCTCGGTAGAGCTGCTGACTCGCGAAGGTGAAATTGAGATAGCCAAACGCATTGAAGAAGGCACCCGTGAGCTGATGGCTGCAGTGGCCGACTGGCCAACTACCGTAGCAACCATCATTGCCGAATATGAAAGAGTTGAAGCCGGTGAGCGCAAGCTGACCGACATTATCAGTGGTTACCTTAATCCCATGGAGCATGTTCCTTCGGCACTGGCTCAACAGCAGGCTGCAGAAGCATTAAAGCTCGAAAATGGCGAAGAGGAAGATGAGGAAGAGGAAGAGGAAGAGCAGCACGAAGGTGGGCTCGATCCCGAAGAGGCCTTTGAGCGCTTTGATGCCATCCGCAAGCAACTGATTAAAACTGAAAAATGTATCGCCCGCGATGGACGCAATAGTGATGCCTCGAAGAAAAACATCGAAGAGCTGGCCGAGCTATTCAAATTCTTAAAATTAACGCCACGTCAGTTCGATCCGCTGATTGCCAAAGTACGACTAGCCGTTGAAAAGGTTCGTGCAGAAGAGCGCAAGATCATGCGACTGTGCATCCGCTACGGAAAAATGCCGCGTAAGGAATTTATCAAACTGTTCCCCGGCAATGAATCCAATATGAAATGGACCACAGAACTAGCCAAGTCGAAAGAGAGCTGGGCAGAGCGTGTTGCCGAACAGGAAGTCGAAATTCTTCGCTCACAGCGAAAGCTGGCGCAGGTTGAAAAAATGGCCGAAATGAATGTGGCGCAAATTAAAGACATTAATCGCCGCATGACCATGGGCGAAGCGATGGCTCGTCGTGCTAAGAAAGAGATGGTTGAGGCCAACCTGCGACTGGTGATCTCCATTGCTAAAAAATATACCAACCGCGGCCTGCAATTCCTCGATCTTATCCAGGAAGGTAATATCGGCTTGATGAAAGCTGTCGATAAATTTGAATATCGCCGCGGCTACAAGTTTTCGACCTATGCGACCTGGTGGATCCGACAGGCCATTACCCGATCAATTGCCGATCAGGCACGCACCATCCGCATACCCGTGCACATGATCGAAACCATCAACAAGCTCAACCGTGTCTCACGACAGATGCTTCAGGAAATGGGCCGCGAGCCGACACCGGAAGAACTGGCAGAGCGTATGGAGATGCCTGAAGACAAAATTCGCAAAGTGCTCAAGATCGCCAAAGAGCCAATCTCCATGGAGACGCCGATTGGCGAAGACGAAGATGCCAGCATCGGCGACCTGATTGAAGATACCACCATCGCCTTGCCGCTTGATGAAGCCACCAAGAACAACCTTACCGAGTCCACTCGCGGTGTTCTTAGCAGCCTCACAGCAAGAGAAGCGAAGGTACTGCGCATGCGCTTCGGTATCGACATGAACACCGACCATACGCTGGAAGAAGTTGGCAAACAGTTCGACGTAACCCGAGAGCGTATTCGTCAGATCGAAGCCAAAGCACTGCGCAAACTGCGTCACCCGACTCGCTCGGATCACCTGCGCAGCTTTATTGACGAGTAAAACGAAATAACTGTTAGCCGCCAAGGATCTGATGG
>Ga0209425_10004915_pt1 | contig 13368 bp, 16 predicted proteins | sample COG_05_FD_184749 | JGI IMG/M metagenome (GOLD analysis project Ga0209425, IMG submission 184749) | Pelagic Microbial community sample from North Sea - COGITO 998_met_05 (SPAdes) (version 2) | ecosystem: Environmental > Aquatic > Marine > Neritic zone/Coastal water | place: Helgoland, sampling... | reverse complement strand
GTAGAGATTTAGGCACGATTCTCCCGCCGTAGGATCGCCTCTACGGGCTTTAAATTTCAAAGCCTTACCATGGCAAGGGCCGAGCCAGTCGCGCGCGAGGGGGCCTATTGTGGTGTTTTTGCCCCATAAAAAAGATTGGTTTTCTTCACTTTCGTTGATAGATAGGGCGTCGAGCTGTGCTAGGGTTCGGCATCTACTCAACCCGCCCCACTTCCGGGGCATATAGGAGCACCACGATGCGCACCCTGAAACTCCCTGAACAAGTCCAGCTCTCAATCTCCGATCGATCCCCGACCCTCAAAAACTGGGAATTCCCGACGGTTGAATCCCATAGCATCGACGGCTTCGATGCTATGGGCGGAACCGGGAATATGGGAATCTGGCTCAATCTCGCAGACGGTTCGGCGGTTAAGGTTTCGATTCGGCCCGATCGCAAGTTTGTGAATATGGCTCGCCGCTGCGCGCAGCGGGCCGAAGAGTGGGATGCAGACTACAAAACCACTTTCGGTCGATAGCCAACCACCCATAGGCTCCGGGGGGATTTCCCCCCGGAGCGTAGGAGCGAAAAAATGGACGATTCACGATGTGGCTCAATTCGAACCCATAGAGAGAACGGCTCGACTCTGGCCATCGCCCCCTATTTGGTTTTTGACTGGGAAGAGCTTCCCGGCAAAAACGGTCTGCTTTGGTACCGTGACCCGAGCTTTCCGAGCGTGCGATGGATTCTCGAAAATCACCGGGGTAAAACCGAGCTTCGCCGTATCTCTGGCTATGGCTCCACTTTTCAGTCTGAAGTGAGAATGGTGTTCAAAAACCGATCCGGGGTGGTTCTCGACGACCACATTGCCGCCGAAGAGTACATGGCGGACCATTGTGGCGAACGGGCATACGAGCGGAAAGTCCATTTCGGCTTCGAGGAATTGACTGATTCTCGAATTACTCAAACCGAAGAATAGCGGACCTCCGGGGGGAAATCCCCCCGGAGGTTTTTTTTGGCCCGACGTTCCCCGCGGGGACGCGTAGCAGCTTCCCGCGGGGATGCAAGTGACTCCGAGTCATAACAAATATTTCTCGGTTTTTTCTCGTCGCGCCGTTGACAACCGCTCGAAAGTCTTAGACGCGAACTCAGGCCCTTAGCCCGCGGGGAGGGGCGAAAGTAAGGCGAAGCGAAAAATCGCACACAATTGAGTAGAGATTTAGGCACGATTCTCCCGCCGTAGGATCGCCTGTACGGGGCGATCGGCTTGCTACCCTTATCATGATAGCGGCTCTCTCCTGGGCGCTCCCAGCGCCTCCGAAAATGTAGGGGGCTTCACCCCCACTAATCGGGTCCGCAGGATCGCCCCTATCGGGCGATCGGCCCCTCCCCTGGAGCCTAGGTAGGGTCCCGACGTTCGGCCCTTAGAGGGCCACACAGAGCGTCTACGTTTCCCGCGGGGACGCGTAGCAGGTTCCCGCGGGGACGCAAGTGACTGGGAGTCAATCGGTTGGCACGATTCTTGCAATTGCAAAGTCCGTGCCAACTTTGCCTCGAAAAAGTGACTCGCGGTGCTAGCATTTCGTTTAAGCGAGAGCTAGGGTATCCGAAACGAAAGCAAGCGGGGCACCCCGCATAACTCGGAGAACCTAAATGGAACTGTATGACTCTAACCTTTCGATTGAACCCTATGGCGTCACCGGCAGCGTGTATTACGACAATTACTCGGTCGAGGGCGTGGACGTTGAAATGGATGACGGTAACGCTCATCTCCGGGCGGCCATTATCACGATGGCCGACGAGCACGGCGAGGACGTACATGGCCCTATCAATCGAGCCGACCTCCACGCCGTTGAGACCTCGGTCGAGGACGTGGTAGAGGGTGAATGGACCGCGGCTCTACGTAGCGGGTTCTTCGATTTTGACGACTATGACCATAGCGACTTGCATCGCTAAAGGGGTTCCCGGAACCCTCCTAGGAGGGTTCCGGGGGGTTTTGCCATGGGTTTCGCCATGGCTTTGCCATACGGGAGCAGTTTCCTGAGCTTTTTACACCTGCTAGTACTAGGCGGCGGATTGATATTAGCCCCGTCTATCCTTATGATTGTGTTAATCCTAGACGATTCTCGTAATCGTCAAAAGAATCGGAGAAAACCAAATGATTGAATTTCAGACCTTTACGCATGACGAATCCCCCCGAATGGCTCAAAAGCGTATAGCCCCATCATTAGCTTCTACATGTGGCAACTATATGATCCGTCCCGTCATGCATGGGGATCGGGTAGGCTACGTGCTCGACGCTCCAGGGGTGCATGAGACCTTCACCGGAGGGGCTACTGAACTACGGCTAGCAGACGCTATTATCCGGGCTAATACCATAGCAGCGATTGACTCGGCAATTGACCTCAGGCCCTTATAAGAGTCTCATAAATCGGTGAAATGATAATGAACTCACTTCATTGTCATATTACTGATTCGATTCGATCCGATCCGATCCGATTCGATTCGATTCGATCCGGCCCCCGCGGGATTTTCCCGCGGGGTGAAATGCCCCGAGGGGAAATCCCCTCACCTAACACCTAACACCTAACACCTAACACCTAACACCTAACACCTAACAAACTAACAAACTAACAAACTAACAAACTAACAAACTAACAACTAACAACTAACAACTAACAACTAACAACTAACAACTAACAACTAACAACTAACAACTAACAACTAACAACTAACAACTAACAACTAACGGCCCGGCCCGTTAGGTCCCTACCCTATCCGGCCCGATCATATCGCCCCCGTCCCCCCGGGGCCTCAAATCTCACCCGCGGGCGGATATCTCACGAGAGGCCCCTGAGAGGCCCTGTGCGCCGTTTTCCTATATATCGGGCATGCTGGTACCTAAAACCGGAAAAGTCCCGAAATCGGGTTTTTCCCCACACTTTCTTGGCACGGTTCTTGCAATTGCCACGGGCCGGATTCTATCGCCCCCGCCCCCGCGGGTGATCCGGCTGCGCGCGGACCCAAAAAGAGCGATAATGACCCCCAGTCACAGTTATTTTTCAAGCCGAAAAACCCTTTAGAATCAAGGGGTTACGGGCCGGCGGCGGGTATAGGGTCAAGCTAGTCGGAGCGTGGCCGATAGAATGGGGACTCATTCAACGCAGCACAACGCCCCGAACGGGGCAGATCGGATAGAGACGATGAGCAGAATCGATCATATGGCCGATATCGCGGCACAGATTAAGGCAGCCATCGCGGCCCTTCCCAAGGATAAAGCCACGTGGCGTCAGACTTGGAAGACCGGACACGACGGGGGCGCGAAGCGCTCGAATGGGGAGGCCTTCACCGGCGGAAACAACCCGTGGCTAGGCCTAGTCGGCGCGACACGCGGTTACGGCTCCTCTTACTGGTTCACTTCAAAGCAGGCGACCGAAGCAGGCGCACGGCTCAATTGGGACGCCGCTCAGGGACAGCACGCGACCGTGCTCAGGCCCCGTATCATGAAGGATGAGAAGAACGTCGGCGAAATGAAGGTGATCGGCTTCACGGGATACCGTGTCTATAACGGCGACCTCTGCGAGGGGTGGACGGATCCCGTAGTCGAGGCCCGGAGCATCCCCGAACCCGGCCCGGCGGCGGCGGCGATCATAGGGGTGTGGGGCGGCGTGACAGAATCAGGGGGCCGGGCGTTCTATCGACCCAGCAGCGATACCGTGACCGTTCCGCCCCGTGACGCGTTCGAAACCCTAGCCGACTACGTCGGAACCGCGGCACACGAGAAGGCCCACCAAAGCGGTCACAGGACCCGCCTGAACCGCGACGGTATCGTTAACCCGGCGATATTCGGAGACCACACCTATGCGGCTGAGGAACTGGTAGCCGAGAGTGCGGCTTGTTTCCTACTGGGACGGCTCGGACTGCAAACCGATTCGCACCTCAACAACTCGGCGGCCTATCTCAAGAGCTGGAATCGAAAGCTTGAGAGTGACCCGCAGCTCCTGATTAAATCAATGGGGCAGGGCATGCGGGCCGCGGAGTATATCCTCCGGGCCGCGGGACTCCCCCAGTAGACAGAATTACCGGGGCCGGGCCGAGTGGCCCGGCCCCCCAACTCGGCCCCGTACGGGGCCGCACAGGAGGCTAGGACAATATGTTTATCGCGCTAACAGTACTCATCGGGGTCCAGATCTTGACCGCTGCGGTTTGTGCCTACTTTACAATCCCATATATCTCACACAATCTATCCGACGACTAGGCTCCCCCAGTCCTGCGAATGACCGCAGGACTGATATCGCCACGGGGCCGGGCCTATCGGCCCGGCCCCCAACTCGGCCCCGTACAGGGCCGCACAGGAGACGACGACAATGATGAACGCAGCAGATATAAAGCGGATCCAAGAGGAATTGGAACGAGCAGCCCACGACACCTCAGGAGATCAGACGGGTGATGAGTTGGTCTGGCGAGTCGAAAGCACCCTGCACACATACAAGAAGTACCCATCTGGGGCGCAAAAGGTCCAGATTATTCGGGCCGCCGTTAGGTTGGCCGATTACCTAGAGGGGCAGGGCCGCCGGAGTGCACCGGCCCTGTTTATCTTGGACATCCTATCAGGCGAGCCGCTTTAGTCGGGCCGTTAGGCCCGGGCCTAACGGCCCGGGCCGTTAGGCCGTTAGGCCGTTAGGTCGTTAGGTCGTTAGGTCGTTAGGTCGTTAGGCCGTTAGGTCGTTAGGTCGTTAGGTCCGAGCCTCATTACCCACCCACTACCTACCCACTACCTATCACCTACCCCACCCCCATACCTCCTATTACTTACTACTTACCTCGGACTCACCTCGTCACAGGGTGTATTCAAAATTTCTGATGCAATACAGATGGGGGTATCAAAAAATTTATTATTCCCCTGGAGCGTAAACCCAAGCATCATCCTCGTCGGACCAGACGAACCCGCCCGCTTCGAGCTGCGCGTAAACCGCGCTCCAGGGCACAATATCCTCATCTCCGCCCACCTCCGCAGCTCCAGTGAGAGGGCAGACGTATTCAAACACTTGGACGACATTATAGGACAAGATCTCCTCGTCATTTGGCTCGAACGTGGACTCGATGTAGCCCGCGATCTCAGCACGGCTCATCCGAAAATCGACTTCGATGCAATCCAACCAGTCGTCCTCGTTGTAGATGTCTACACAAGTGTGCCACATGAAGTTGCTCATTCGCGATCCCTTTCTCGTACGTCTTTGCGGCCTTCTCGCCGCGCTCGTTTTCCATACCGGCGTTTGATCTCCCTGATCCGTCCGGGTTTCCAGCGGAAAAACCGTCTCCACTGAGAGAAAACATCGTACTCGTCGCCTGATTTTAGGGGCGGGCGACTTTTCTGCCCCCGGTATGCAGTTGTCATGCAGTCAGTATGGCACACACTGCGGAATCAGCAACCTAGAATGACTTCTCTTTGCAGATCAAGTAGTTACAGCACCCTAGCCAAAGCTAAAAGGTATGGAGACTTAGGAAGAGAAGACATGCAGAGCCCGTTCAGGCTTTTTAGGCTTTGGCACGGGTCGGCTAACCCCTGGAAAACAAAGAGGAACTCATTCTAGGTCCCCGCGGGTAAACCAATTCACACAATATGCCATACTATGAGTAATCATGGATGATCTCGACCGATGCGCAGTGTGCGACTGCCGACTAGACCTTGATCGGGTTTTTGCCGGAAGCCGCTGCTGTGTTGCTCACGAAAGGGTATTAGATGCCGAAACCCAAAGGCTCCAGTCCGACCTTCAAGCGAATGACCGTTGAAGAGGTTCAGAGCTATCAAGAGTACCACCGCCGGTATCGCTTAAATCTACCCCAGGACAAATCGACACGGTCAGGAAACACTGCGTACGCTAAGGCTAAACGTTATGAACGTGAGAACCAGCGGCGCGAGGAGCAGGCCCGTGGCGAAAGTTCGTGAACCTAAGCAGAAGCCTTACGAACAGCTAGAGCTTGACACTGACGGCATATTCTCAATCGCCCTTTCCGATGTGGTGCATGATGTACCGCGCGAAGAGCACATTGAGGCTGCTGCCAGAAGCCTTATGCTGGAACCCGTAAACGTCCCCCGGTGTGATACCGTGGCGGATCTGATTGCCTATGTCCTAAGTGTACGCGCCGCTTCAGGAGACGACAAGGCAATCGCTTCTTTGCTCGACCGATTCGCCCCGAAACTGGCGAAAGCAGAAACAAAGGTGGACGCAGCTTTGTTCAGCTCTCCGTCAGTATCTAAGAATCCAGAAGAGCGCCGTGAGTCCGAGAACTACATGGACCTAGTAAGAGGCGGCGGCAAATAGCCGCCGCCCTACCCCGCAACGAAAGCAGGACAAATATGATGAATGTACGAATTGCCGCGATTGTTGCGGCCCTAAGTTTTATGGGTTGTGCCACGAGTGCCAACCTTGCCGACGGGATCCGCGTGGATCTCAGTGCTCAACCGGATTCGGTTGGGTTCGGTGTTGATATCAGCCCGCTCGATGCGGCCTGCACCTTCGCCCGTACGGTGAGTTGGGGCTGGGCCGAGGGCGAAGTATGCCCCGCACCTGAGGAGGGTGCCGACGATGCCTAAGAGTACCAGCGAATTCGCTCACGACAAAGACTCGCGAGCCCTTAACCAACTGCGAGAGGTATTCCCTTTCGCTAACCCAACAGCCACAACGGACCACAACACCAATGACTGTCTGCTGTTCTTCACCGTGGCATATGCCCAGCCTACGTTGGCCGCGCTCAACGCCGGTACGAATATCGACGTGACCGTGACCGTTACGAACGGCTTGAACGACCTCCAGTGCGAATGGTTTCAGGGCCTCGTAGACTATGAGCTTGTTGTCGCGACAACGGATTCGGGAACGGCCACCATCGACAATGCGGGCAGCCACGTCACGTTCGTTGATGGCAAGGGCACGTTGACGATCAGTCCTGCTAACGTTTGGACGAACACGGATACAATCATTGTTCGCCCGGCTGGCGATATCTGGGGCCACACTCTGTCAGCCCCGGCCAACTTCGTTACGGCTGACAGTACGATTACTGCCCCGGCTGCGTAGGTAGGGAATGGCCCTCCGCAGTAATGGCTTTGACCCTAGTGCCCCGTATATACCGGTCTGTGAGTACCAGTCTCCATACCGAGTAGACTACCAGGCAATGGACTACACGGATGTCTTTAAGCGGCGATCTGAGTTTCTGACTCAGGTCCGCGAAGAGAAGACGTGGTCTCTGGTCAAACGCTATTACGCGGACGGCCATGCCTGTGCGTTTATTGAGGATTGGCTCGTCACCTATGACCCAAGACTCTCGGCGCGTGGGCTACCCTCTACTGTTCCTTTAATCCTGTTTCCAAGGCAGGTCGAGTACATCGAGATGCTCGAAGCCGCATATGCAAGCCCTAATGGGCAAGACATAATCGTGGGTAAGTCTCGTGACATGGGCGTCTCGATCGTAACTCTGGCTTGGATGACATACAAGTGGTTGTTCGATGCCGGTTTTAAGGGCTCAGTCGGTTCACGTAAGGAAGACCTCGTCGATAAGATTGGCGACACAGACTCCCTTCTAGAAAAAGTGCGCATCTATTTGCGGTTCCTGCCTAAGGAGTTACTGCCTTATGGGTACAAGGAGCGGGAGCACGCTCGTCGCCTAAATATCGTCAACCCAGTTACTCGGGCGGCAATATCGGGTGAAGGCGGCGACAATATCGGCCGTGGTGGTCGATCGACTGCGTACCTTGTGGATGAGGCGGCCTTCCTTGAGCGTCCAGACAAGATTGATGCAGCTCTTTCACAGAACTGCAAGATGCGCATTGATATTTCCACACCAAATGGACCCGCGAACCCCTTTGCAGAGAAGTGGTTCAATAATGAGTCTGTACAGGCTTTCGCATTCCACTGGACGCAAGACCCTCGCAAGGATCGCGAGTGGTATGACCGAGAACGAAAGCGCTTGCAAGATCCGAAAGTCATTGCGCAAGAGCTAGATCTCGACTTCGACACCTCAGGTGATGAATCTGTTATTCGACGAGAATGGGTGGATGCATCGGTTGCCCTTGGGCAGTGGCTGCAAGATCGCGGCGAGTTCCCAGAAAAGAAAGGCTACATCCCAGTGGCCGGTGCCGATATCGGAGGCGGCGTAGCAGAGAACACCTACGTAGCTATGTGGGGTCCTATCGTCGGTGATCTAATCTCTTGGGTCGATGGAGACACGACCCGAACGGCTACCAAGCTTTCCAACTTCGCTCGTCAAGACGCGGTGTCTCGACTGAAGTATGACTCAGTAGGCGTCGGGCGAGGTGTAGCCTCGACTCTGAAGCGCCTACCAACGGTTTCCACCGGTATCAACGTAGGCAACACCGCTACTGGGAACGTATGGCCGGATGGCCGGATGGCCAAGCACAAATTCAGAAACCTAAAAGCAGAGGTCTGGTGGATCCTACGGGACCGGCTTCGCAAGACCTACGACCACTGGTGCTGGGTCAACGACTCAGAAACCGGGTGTCAGTACCGCCTGGATGAGTTGATGCTGTTGCCGCCTAACGACAAAGAATTCTTAGAGCAGCTAACTCTCCCCGGATACAAGATGCTGGAGACTGGCAAGATCGCCATTGAGAGCAAAGACGAACTAGCACGACGAGGCATCAAGTCCCCCGACCGGGCGGAAGCACTTATCATTGCTCTAGCCCCAATACGAAAACCTGCGGCTTTCGGAGTAGCTGATGGAATATCGTAGGGGTTACCTAATCCACACAATATGCCATACTATGTTCAGAATGGAGAAATAGCATATGGGCCTTCTGGACAAAACACATCCTCAATATGATGGGATGAAGCCGGACTATGACCAGATGCGCGACACGTACGCGGGTTCGCGTTCGGTCAAAAGCAAAGAGGACCTCTATCTTGCGCCTACGCGATCAATGGTTCTTGATGGCGCATTAAGAGGTACCGACCCAGGCAACACCGCGTATCAAGCATACATAGACCGTGCCATTTTCCCGGACTTAGTTGCAAACGCAGCAAGGACCTTGACGGGCCTCGCCTCGAAGGACTCCTCCAGCTACGAGCTACCTAGCGCGATGCAGGAGCTTCTGGTGTCAGCTACTCTTGAGGGTGAAAACCTTGAGACTCTGCACCGTAGAATTATTGAACAGGTCTTGCTGTATGGCCGCTTTGGTCTTGCTATCGACGTACCGGACGGCGAAGGCCTTCCTTATTTCGTGTCCTACGGCGCTCGGTCTATCATTAACTGGGATGACACTTTGCCTGCTCGCGGGCGATTAAACCCCTACAGCTTCGTAGTAACGGCGGAAGAAACCTTTCGGCGAGGCGTGAATGCAGATTACGAATGGACAGCGATCAACAGGTATCGTTCCTTCGAGCTGCTCGATGGTGTCTATCAAACTTTTACTGAAGAGGACATGCGACCGGCGACGGAGCCATTCTCTCCTCAGTACCAGGGCAGGTCTATCGATTTTGTACCCTTTACAATCATTGGATCTCAAGATCTGGTAGCCACGCCGGGACCCATTCCGCTTCTGGGGATTTCGGACTCGGCTCTCGCGATATATCGAGGAGAAGCCGATCTTCGGCAGACCTTACACAACGTTGGTCAAGACACTCTTGTGTTAATCGGCGTAGGGGATGACACTGAATCGGATGACGATCAACAACCTGTCCGAGTCGGATCCACGGCAGTCATAAAGCTTGGCGCAGACGGCGATGCAAAATACATCGGAGTTAGCGGCGAAGGACTGACCGAACAGAGACTCATTTTACAGAACGACTACAAACTCGCCGCGTCCGAGGGTTCCCGTTTGCTGGAGAACACGGCGGCGCAAGCAGAGTCTGGTGAGGCTCTCAAGGTTCGCGTAGCTGCTAAGACGACCACGCTTACGAGTGTTGCGATTACAGCGGCTGCCGGACTTACACAGGCTCTGCGACAGATGGCCGTTTGGATCGGCGCTAACCCCGAAGAAGTAAGGGTTACACCTAACCTCGATTTCTCGGAAGACTCTTTCAACGCGCAGCAGGCGCTTAACCTAATGCAGGCGAAAATTCAGGGACTGCCTCTCAGCGCACGCACAATCCACACGAAGTTGCGAGATCAGGACTACACTGACCTAACCTTCGAAGATGAGATCGTGCAGTTGCAGGTCGAAAAGGACCAAGGCATCCCTGAGTTACTCTCCCCGGCAACCCCCATCGTCGAAGAGATCGACGAAGAGCCGGACGAAGAAGTCGATGAGGAAATCGACGAATAGCGAGCAATGCTGCTCGCAAACCCAAAGTACATGAGTACGGAAGGCTGACATGCTTGAATTTTCTATTGCATCTCTCGACTCGGTGGACGAATCGCTTCACGAGTTCTACAAGGAAACGGACGACGGATCGTTCACGCTTCAGGTGAGCGGCACCCCTACGGACCAGTCTGGCGACGTGTCCCGGCTCAAAGGCTCTCTCGAAAAGGAGAGACTGGCGCACAAGGACACTAAGGCCAAGTTGACCGGACTTGGCAGCATTACTGCTGATGAAGTGCAGGACCTGCGGGACAAGGCCGAGGATCTGGAATACCAGCTCAGCAAAGCCGGTGAAAACAGCGAAGAGGCAATCGAGGAGCGTGCATTGAAGCTCGCCGAACGACAGACGCGTAAACTGGAGCAGAAGATCAATGACCTACAGGGCGCTAATGAGGCGCACCTAACGGCAATCAGTCTCCACGAAGCCGCAGGTAATCAGAGAAAGATCAAAGACGCGGTCGAGTTGGCATTGACGGACGAAAAGGTTCCGCCAATCGTGGACTCTGCCCGTGAAGATATTCTCCCGTTTGCGGAGCGTATCATGACTTTGAGTGAAGAGGGAAACGTCGTTTCTCGCGACGGAATAGGTTTTGAACCAGGACTCTCTTTTGCAGAGGTGCTGGGTGATATCAGAGACAGCGGTCGCCGGGGTCATTGGTTTAAGGGCAACAAGAGCGGCGGAGCACAGAACGGAAGCGGATCGGATATCGGCGGGGAGAACCCGTGGAAGGCTGAAACGCGAAACATGACTAAGGCGCAGAAGTTGATAGGCGACGACCCCAAGCGGGCTCGCGCTCTCATCCTCTCTGCGGGGGACCGGCCTTCAAAGTATGGCCTTCCCGACTAAAACTTAGAAACCAGCAAAGCGAGTGCTTTGTTAGTTTCTTTGCCCCGGGTATGATACCTAGGGCGCGACCACGCCCCTAACAAATCAGGGCTTCGGCCCACAGTACAAGGAGCCATACCCATGGCCACTACAATCTACTCGGACATTATCGATCCGAGAGTTTTTTCTCCCTACTTGCAGGAACTGACGGTAGAGAAGTCTCTACTTATCCGTTCTGGTATTGTTGAGCGTAACCCGCTGCTCGACTCTTTCCTCGATGGCGGAGGCCATTACATCGAGATGCCGAAGTGGCAAGATCTCGCAGATGGCGAAGCAAACTATTCGTCCACCGATCCCGGGCAAACCGCGGGTATCGAGAGCGTCACTACGGTGCAAGAGAACGGCATCCGACTTAGCCGAAATAAGGTTTTCGGTTCTCAGGATCTCGTTGCAGCCGTCGCGGGCTCTGACCCGATGGACGTTATCGCCAACCGCTTCGCGGATTGGTGGGTCCGGCATGATCAGAATTTGATGCTGGCTATCCTCAACGGGCTCCTTCTGGACGACACCGGCACCGATGGCGCAGACCTGATTAACACCGTTGCGGTCACCGGGTCTGTTGCAGGCTCGGCGAACAAGTTCTCGGCGGAAGCCCTTCTGGACACCTTCCAGATCCTGGGCGACGGCAAGTCGAACATCTCGGCAATTGCGGTTCACTCCTTCATCCACACGCAGATGCAGAAGCAGAACCTCATTGACTACTCGCCGGACAGCGAAGCCAACATCGGCTTCGGTACGTACATGGGCAAGACTTTGCTCGTGGACGACGGCCTGACGGTTACCGCTGGCAATGATGGGGGTGGCAACAGCCAGCCCGCGTATGACACGATTGCGTTCGCCCCTGGAGCTTTCCAGCTCGGCTTCGGCAACCCTCGGGTTCCGGTCGAGACCAACCGCGAGCCCCTCACGGGCCACGGTGGCGGCGAAGAGTACATCGTGACTCGACGCGAGATGGTGCTTCACCCTGTTGGCTTCTCGGTCAACATCACCAACGCTGATGCTGCCATGGGCAATACACGTCAGTCCCTGTCCAACACGGAGATCGCTGCGGACAACATCTACGCTCGCGTCGATGCTGATGGCTCGCGTAACCGCGCACAGCGGTTCTGCGTACTCCGCTCTAACTAACAGTGAACACCCTTGAGCACGGGGGGCATAGGCCCCCCGTGCCTTTGGGCATGAAGCCCAACAGAACTCACCTCATGGAGATTGAGATGGTTAAGAAGAACACCCCCGAAAAGATTGAAGCTCCCGTCGTGCCCGAATATTCCGGGGATTGGCCAGAAATGGCACTGTTTACGACTGCTGATGGTCAAGTACTAGAGCCCGGAGATGAAGGCTACGATAACGTAACGGTAAATCGACGGTTTGCATTGAAGATAAAAGAATGCGAAGCAGCGGCTAAAGACCTTCGAGAACTCCGTGGCCGCGTACATGAGGCTGTTTCAGCTAACACGGTACCCTTGAGTAGTAGGGACGCGGTAAAGGCCTCTCTGGCTAATGAGCAGAGGGCGCGAATGGCCCAAGATTCACAGAAACAACAGCTCAGGCAACGGCTCTCGGAGATGGGTCTGCTCCCTGATTAGTTTGTAGTGGGGCGGTTGAGCACGACGCTCCTTGCCACTCTCCCTATACCCCACCGAGGTTAACATGATCCGAATTTTTTTAAGTAGCCTAACGGCTGTTCTTTTTCTGGCAGCTCCATCCTACGCTCAAAGCACCGCAGCCAAAGTTACCTCTAGCCTGTACACAAACAGTGACGGGTTCCGGGTAACTTCCTTTAATAGCGCCGGGCTGTATAGCAGTTGGGTAGACTTAGGCCGCGACGGGTATCAATGCTCTGTAAAGGGGCGTGCTACTGGCGCGATTACCGTAAAGGCCGTTACCAATTCAACGGGCACAGGTACCTACGCAACCCTAGCTGCAAACCCTGCGGTTACCATCACCTCAACCGGGCCAAGCGCTTCTAGCTTTGTAGCTCAGAGGTATGTTTTTGTCGCGTGGTCAGCAAGCGGAACGTCCTCCGATTACATCCAGCTCGACTGCTCGGGCAACGTCGGTCGAACCTTTACGCTTTGTGACGAGGAACTAACCGATAATGCGGTATGTGACGACGGTACGAACGATCGGTATGCAGTGGTGACAGGCTTCAACACTCTTCTTTTCGACAGCTCTGAGAGCAGTAGCGCT
>Ga0209425_10004913_pt1 | contig 13369 bp, 10 predicted proteins | sample COG_05_FD_184749 | JGI IMG/M metagenome (GOLD analysis project Ga0209425, IMG submission 184749) | Pelagic Microbial community sample from North Sea - COGITO 998_met_05 (SPAdes) (version 2) | ecosystem: Environmental > Aquatic > Marine > Neritic zone/Coastal water | place: Helgoland, sampling... | reverse complement strand
GATTTCCCTGAAAGACCAAAATTGACTCAAAAACCATCACAGACAGTAAATCTCGAAGTTAGTGACGAAGAACTAATTCAAATCAGTGAAACAGGATTACTGGCATTAAATTTAGAAGAAATGAAAGCAATTCAAGCAAATTATCGCGACCCTGAAATCCGTGCTGTAAGATTACAATTAGGGCTACCCGAGAAAGCTCCGACCGATGCTGAATTAGAATGTCTAGCCCAAACATGGTCCGAACATTGTTGTCATAAGATATTTGCATCAAAAATTCATCATGTTGATACAGAAACAGGCGAGGACACTTACATTGATTCTTTATTCAAGACTCATATTATGAAGCCGACACTGGATATTCAATCAGAAGTAAATTGGTTGTTGAGTATATTTCATGATAATTCTGGTGTTATTGCTTGGAACGATGACTGGAGTCTTTGCATAAAAGCAGAGACGCATAATTCTCCCAGTGCACTTGATCCATTTGGCGGCGCCATGACGGGAATTGTAGGAGTTAATCGAGATATTTTGGGCACTGGATTGGGGGCTAGACCGATAGCAAATACAGATGTATTTTGTTTCGGTCCACCCGATTATTCAGGACATATTCCAGAAGGGTTATTCCATCCCTCTCGAGTATTTCGAGGCGTTCATGCAGGAGTTAGAGCAGGAGGAAATGAGTCAGGTATTCCGACAGTAAACGGCTCAATAGTTTTTGATGAAAGATATCTTGGAAAGCCATTAGTCTATTGTGGTACAGTGGGCATAATGCCGAGAGTCTTACAGGACGGTAGAGAGAGTCATGACAAAACTCCTCAACCTGGGAATGTGATTTACATGGTCGGTGGTAGAGTTGGTAGTGACGGAATACATGGTGCAACCTTTTCTAGTCTTGAATTAACCGAAGACAGCCCATCCTCGGCAGTCCAAATAGGAGATCCAATTACTCAGAAGAAAATGATAGACATGGTTCTTGAGGCCAGAGATTTAGGATTAATCCAAGTCATCACCGATAATGGAGCAGGCGGGCTATCTAGTAGTGTAGGTGAATTGGCCGAATTAACAGGCGGTGCTGATTTAGATCTTGCTGCAGTGCCATTAAAACAGCCCGGATTAAGTAAGTGGGAAATTTTAGTTTCGGAATCTCAAGAGAGAATGACCATAGGAATCAATCCTGAAGATTGTGAAGAATTTGAGAAACTAGCAGAATTACATGAAGTCGAAGCAACGGCAGTAGGAACGTTCACCGATTCAGGTGCCTTTGTAGTCCGTTTTGGTAAAGAAACCGTAGCGCATCTCCCGATTTCATTCTTACATGATGGCTGTCCACAATTACAGTTAGAATCTGAATGGAAATCTCCAAAACTTGATCCAATATTATTTCCGTCAACTAATCATACAGAAATGGGAAAAATTCTATCTAGACTCATGGCTAGGCCCAATGTAGCTAGTAAAGAATGGTGGGTCCGTTCGTATGACCATGAAGTTATAGCCCAATCTGTAATCAAACCATTTTGTGGGATTAATCATGATGCTCCAGGGGATGCAGCAGTAATAGCTCCAATACAGGGTAAAACTCAAGGGGCTGTAATTTCAAATGGAATAGTCCCTAGGTATTCAGATATAGACGCTTATGCAATGGCAGCAGCTAGTATAGACGAAGCACTACGAAATGCAGTATGCGTAGGGGTAGATTTAGATCTAATTGCAGGACTTGATAATTTTTGTTGGCCCGATCCGGTAGAATCAGCAAAAACTCCCGATGGAAGATATAAATTAGCACAATTAGTCAGAGCCAACAGAGCCCTAGATGAAGTATGTAGAGCGTATAATTTACCCTGTATTAGTGGCAAAGATTCAATGAAGAACGACGCTATATTAGATGGTAAAAAAATCAGTGTCCCCCCAACTCTACTATTCAGTTTAATTGGTAATCATTCCGATGTTCGAAAAGCAGTTTCTAGCGATTTTAAAGAAGTTGGAGATAAGATATACCTTGTCGGGGAAACACACCAAGAGTTGGGCGCTAGTGAATTAGCATTCATGCTACGTGATGAATCAAACGGCTCTAGCGGTATAGGCAAAAAGGCCCCTCAAATTGATACTGAAAGAAATTTATCAATGTACAGAAGCCTGACCGATGCAATGTCGAAAGAACTTGTTTCAAGTGCGCATGATTGTAGTGACGCAGGACTTGCTGCTGCGGTTGCTGAATGCTGTTTTGGTTGTGATTCAGGAGCAAGCCTAGATCTTTCTCCATTGTTTTATTCAGATAATGAATTAGATACATGGGGGGCTCTATTCGGAGAAAGTCTTGGACGGATATTAGTAAGCGTCAGTCCCGAAAAAGCGCAGGATTTCGAAGCCTCCATGAAAGGCCATGAATGTAATTTTTTGGGCGTTGTAAAATCAGATGATGGTATTACATTCAGTAATGCAGCCGACCCAATTCTCACAGCATCTATGTCTGAATTAAGAAACTCTTGGAAAGGGACACTAAATGGGGGTAGTAATTGATGCAACCAAGAGTAGCAGTTCTCTCAGGTTTTGGTATCAATTGTGAAACTGAGACTATGGCAGTATTCGATATGGCTGGGGCTAAATCTGATAGAGTCCATGTCAATAGATTAGTAAATGGAGAAATTAATTTGGAGGATTATCATATTATGGCAGTACCTGGAGGTTTTTCCTTTGGAGACCATTTAGGGAGTGGCCGATTAATGGGAAATAGACTCAGGTTCGGCCTACGTAAGCAAGTGAGGGATTTCGTCAAAGCTGGTAAACCAGTAATTGGAATATGTAATGGATTCCAAGTTTTAGTCAAAATGGGCTTACTACCTGGAGACGACGAAGTCAGTTTGACGCAAACAGCATCCTTAGCTCTAAATGATTCAGGGCACTATGAAAATAGGTGGGCTACTTTAGAATTTGATTCTGATAGCCATTGTATATGGACAAAAGGAATGAAGAGAATCAGAGTCCCCGTCCGTCATGGCGAAGGAAAATTCGTAACAGCCGACAAAGATCTTCTTGATGATTGGAGTGAAGCAGGGCAATTAGTCGTAAGATATGTCGATTCTTCTACAGAGTACCCCTCTTCTAGTGACAAAGTTTTACCATATCCAATCTCTCCAAACCAAAGTTGGAGAAATATTGCAGGAGTGTGTGACCCCTCTGGATTAGTATTCGGATTAATGCCGCACCCAGAAGCAAACCACTCGACTTGGTTAGGTGCAACATGGACTAGAGAGAATATAGAACATGGTGAAGGCGAGGGTATGATAATTTTCAGAAATGCAGTGAATTATGTAATAGAAAATTTTGATAATTAAAATGAAAATCTTCTTGCAATAGATATCTGTCGGAATTATTATGTCAATCCGTGATGCAACCGAGGTATTCTCCGAATGGGCACTTAGAGATAGAGACGAGGGAATGGAGATCGGGCATGATAAATCTGTCAATGAAATGCTAAAAATCGCAATCCCAATGCTTGATGAACCATTTATGGCAATAGATGTAGGTTGTGGAAATGGTTGGGTGTGTCGCAAATTACAGTCATATGAAAATTGCATTAAAGTAGTTGGAATTGATGGTTCTATTGAGATGATTACTAAGGCCAAACAAAGGGGTACAGGAGAATTTCATTTAGCAAAACTTCCTGATTGGAAACCTCTACAGAAGTTTAATTTAATTCATTCAATGGAATTTTTATATTACTTGAAAGACCCATTAGAAATGCTAAAGATCTTCTTCAATGAATGGTTAGATGACAAAGGAGTTCTAATTGCAGGAGTAGACCATTATCTGGAAAATAATGCAAGTCACGATTGGCCAGAATCTCTCAATGTACATATGACAACATTGAGTGAAGGACAATGGAAACAGGGAATGATTGATGCAGGATTCACTAAAGTCGAAACACGACGCGTAGGCATCAAGCCAGGATTTGTGGGTACTTTAGCAATCTTTGGACGAAAGTCTTGAAATCGTCAATTTTTTTCAATCTTCAAGAAACTTGAATGGTTCGACCGATTCCCCGAGACCATGTCAGACCCAAACATCACGGTCAAAAAAGAAGTAACTGTGATTGAGGCATTGTGTCTCTTGCACCCAAATGCCAAAAAAAACTCTTTGCGTAGAATGGTTGATCATGGACGTGTAATAGCGGATGGAGTAAAGGTCACTCGAGCGAATGATAAAGTTTCGGCAGGAGTCACAATTACAGTACTTTCAAAATTTGATGGTGATGAAACTGTTGGAAAATATAAGTCTTCGATTCCTGCTCCGGAAGTGGTTTACTCCGATAAATCAGTAATTGTTGTAAACAAACCGGCCGGATTATTATCGGTAGCAACTGATAGAGGCGAGGCCGATACTATGTTTGACAGAGTATTCGCATGGGCCTGGGAAAACGGCAAAACACGTGCCCATCTTGTACATAGGTTAGATCGAGAAACTTCTGGCTGTCTAATCTTAGCGCGCTCTACAGAAATACGTGACATGCTTCAAGACCAATTTAAAGACAGGTCAATAGAACGAATTTATCATGCAGTAGTTCACAGAAAACCACCTACAAAATCAGGTATAGAAACAGGGCGAATACAGGAAATGAAAGATAAGAGAATGAGGCTCGTTCCAGAAGGCCGCCGCGCAGGCAAATCTGCAATTACTAATTGGTGGTTGGAAGACACAGGTCCAGAGCACAGTCTAATTCGAATAAAGATAGACACTGGAAGACGCGCACAAATTCGTTTACATATGGCAAATTTAGGCTGCCCCGTAATAGGAGATACAAGACATGGTTTCGGCAAAGCAAGTGTTAACAGATTATGTCTACATGCCTCCTCTCTTACTTTCGACCACCCTAATGGCAAACGAATGAAAATAGAAAGCCCGATACCTAGACAATTAATTTCTGAATTAAAAAGGCGTTTAGGATAGTCGTTTAAGAAAAGCAGAGCGATATGTGCGTTAGGTTATTTCCTTTTTTATTACTCTTCTTCTACGGAAATATTAATTATTTTCCCAGGCATGTATAATTTAACTAAGATAGCATTCAATATGGCAATTATTCCCATTACTGTCGCTGAAGCGATCATTCCCTCCATAAATGCGAGTTGTGCATTTTCAATCAAAGCAGCGCCTAACATATTGCCATTCTCTAACATCTCAGCCCCGATTTGCATTGCAGCCGGAAACGACTCTAGCGGAACAGCGCCCAAATCTAATCCCTCTGGTATAATCATATTTCTTTGATAGTATTCGTTCAAAACACTACCACCTATCGCTATTCCCAAGGCTCCACCAACCTCTCTACTCGCATCATTCGTGGCACTACCTACACCTGCTTTATCGGAGGGTACAGAATCCATTACTACGGTCGTGGCCGGAGCTAATGTTAGCCCCATTCCAAATCCAAGTAATAAGAAAATACATGCTAATCGGATATATCCCGAATCTATTTCAACGGTGGTGAATATAGCCATTGCAATTGTCATCAATACCAACCCTGCAGAGATAACATTGTTACTTCCAAATTTAGCAGATAACCTATCGCTATTTGCAGCAGCGGGCATTAATCCTAATGGTAGAGGAAGAAATCTAACTGCTGCTTCAAGAGCCGTGTGACCCCTTACCAATTGGAAATGTAACATTTGTGTAAACATAAATGAAAACATCACGAATGAAGCTAACATAATTGCGATTAACCCCAAAGAGAAGCCTTTGAATTTAAAAAATTCAATTGGTAACATAGGGTATTCGACTTTTTTTTCCCAATTTACAAATAAATAAGTCATAATAATTGCCAGTGCGCTGATAGTGAGAATTTCGGGACTATCCCAACCTAGTGTGGGGGCTTCAATTATCGCATACAAAATAGTCCCCAGAGCGGCAATCGACAAAAACGCGCCCATAGGATCTAATGGCGTTCTTTTACTATCTTTTGAGTTTGGAACAACAACTAATCCCAATATTAAGGCTAGCAATATAATTGGGACATTAATCAAGAATACCATTTGCCAATCATAATTCTCTACAGCCCAACCTCCAACTAGTAATCCGATTGGAGCCCCGATACCAGCCATCATTGTCCATATTCCAATTGCCTTCCCTCTTTCTTCTCTGGGAAAAACCACAATCACAATAGAAAGAGTGGCTGGCATAACTAAAGCAGCCCCAAATCCCATAGCAGCCCTAGCCATAATTACATCATTTGATGAATCAGCATAAAATGCAGCCGCAGCAGAAGCAGATCCTAACAATATCAATCCCAATTGTAAAGCTCTTTTTCTTCCAAAACGATCTCCCAGTGCGCCCATAACTAATAGCATACCTCCAAAGATCAGAGCGTAGGAATCAACAATCCATTGCAAATCACTGTTATCAGCTTGCAAATCTTTAGACATTTCAGGCAACGCTACATTCAAAGTAACATTATTTAGCATCACGATAACTAGGCTTAAACTCATAATTCCGAGTATAAGCCATCTCTTTTCGTGACCAATATTTTGGCTCATGTCATTACGGAGAAATAGATACTTTTCAAAACATAGGTTACAATATCAAAACCGCCCCCGATAACTATGGCCAATCGTCTACATGCGCTCTCCATCGCATTAATTTTCGTATTAGTCAGTATGTCAGGTTGTATATTTTCAGACAGTTCAACGGCCGATGAGATACCTGATGGCGTAGAATATACTTCCATTTATGATAGACATACTCTTACTTGGAACGATAATCATACGTTCTCTTACACATTAGAACAAGGACCATATTATTCCCTCGATGTCCAAGAAGCCTTTATTCAAGTTGATACTTCTGAAATTTGGGAAACAGGGCCAGACACATCCGAAGTCCACCTTTCATATTGGCTTCCAAGCAATACTTTAGAGGGCGAACAGGTACCTGTAATTGCAGTTATTAGTCCTTATTTTTCATATGGTACCCAGGGTGATGAATCGACTCCAACTAATATTGTGAGTGCTGGTCGGGGTGAATTTATTTTCGAAAATTTCGTTCCTCACGGATATGCCTTTGCTCAGGTGGCAGTATTCGGCACTGAACTTTCTAGTGGCTGCTTTGACTATCGTGGCGCAGGTGAAGGTTTGGGAATACACAATGCAGTAGAATGGCTTGGTTCACAGAACTGGTCTAATGGGCACGTCGGCCTATATGGCAAATCCTACGAAGGAGCAACGCAATGGGAAGCCGCAGCCTTAGGCAGCGAATATCTCAAGACCATAGTCCCGATATCCGGTACAACTGCATTACATCCATTATTGTACAAAAATGGCAGTGCAGAAGCCAGAAGTCAAGTAATGCATATGAATTATTTTTCTAGCACCGTTGATTATAATGAAGATGATTTAGATAATGTATGTCCCGATATTGTAGAGGGGCTATTCGCTGGACCGGTTACTTATGGGGCCGGAGAACTAGATCCATACATGTCGAATTATTATAATGAAAGAAGCCACATCGACAAAGCATTCGAAAACTGGAATGGAAGTGTCTATTGGGTCCAAGGTTTACAAGATTGGAACGTAGATCCACATCAAGTATTTGGTGGACCAATTGGAGTAAATTGGTATCAGGATTATATCGATGCAGGATTTGAGATTAGAGGAATATTAGGGCAGTGGGAACATAATTATCCTGATCAATGGACAAAGCATAATGCGCAAGATAGCGGATATGGTGGAGAGGCAGTTCACAACATGACTCGCTGGGACTGGGCTCAAGATTTGTTTGAATGGTATGAATATTATTTGAAGGGGGTCGGTCCACAGCCTGATTTTACCGCCCAAGTTCAACGAAATGATGGTCAATGGCGTATTGAAGAAACATGGCCTCCTGAAGATTTAGAATGGTATGATCTTTCATTGTCAGATTGTTCTAGTTCAGGCGCATTTACTGGAGGAGGAGCACCAGTTGTAGGAGGGGGGCAGACTGTTACAACTACATGTTCCGCACTTTCGGAAACTGAAAACATCTTAATTTCAGGGTTGATTAGGCTGCATTTGGAAGCGGTAGCAACAATGGATGGTGGACAGATATTTGCAGAATTAAGAGATTCAGAAACTGGAATTAGATTAGGCCATGCAACTATGGATATCAGATATCATGCAGGAGGATATGAGCCTCAAACTGTCCTCCCATCTCAACAATTAACACTGATGATGGAATTTCAAGCAATTGATGCAATATTACCTGCCGGGCACGGAATAAACATAGTATTTACAGATACTGGCGAAGACTATCTCGCACCTGCATGCGGACCTAGTTGTACAGTACACATCTTACCATCTCTATCTCAATTATCTATACCGCACATTTACCATGATGACAATAATATATTGATTACTCCACAAAGTATCGATGCTGCTAATAATTAATTTCAATTAAAGATAAAGGAGATAATCTGTACCTCTTTCCTTGGTGTAGTCAATTAAATCTCTTGATCTACCGATTATAGCCTCGGCAGCAATCTCTTTCATGGCAGGACTAATCCATTCCAATGAATCAAAATCTTTCATATCGAACCAACCAAATTCTTCTATTTCATCATTATCAATTGTTATATCCTCTTTTTTATGATTCACTAAATAGGCTAAGAAAACCGCAGGCAGTTCTTTAATCAGACATTCACGGACACCGACTAATCCAATTATGGAACCATTAATACCACATTCTTCTTTCAATTCTCTGATAGCTGCCACGTGTGGTAATTCTCCTTTGTCAACAGAACCTTTGGGCATACCCCAACGGCTTTTCTGAGGTCCAGAAGCCTCTTTTACAAGTAAAATTTTATTATCATTTATGAGACAAGATGCAACACCTAGGTCAGTAAGAATAGGTCTCATATTCATTATTACTGTATGATTTTACTTATCAAATCCTGTTTTTCTAACGAATATTATCTTTGGTAGGTTTCATTGCTAGATAGGGGGTCCTTCGAAATATGTCATTGCCACGCCGGGCTATGGAACAGATGGGATTTTCCATTTGTTGTTTATCCTGTGATGCCCCTGATATTGCCGGTAGTCAAAGATGTAAGTCCTGTATTTCTTCACATGTAAAAGTAAGAGACAAAATTTCGTCAGGTCCAGCTATAACAAAGGCAGATCGACTATCAAGAGAATTCGTGACAATGTTGGCAAATCCATCCGATTTTATTGAAAATTCCAAGCATTCAGTTACTATGACATACTACAAATCATTGATTGATGCGCATCAAGGAACATCCCAGCCTAAAACCGCTGAAGAAGTAAAAGAGAAATTTGAAGCACAAAGAAAAAAGAAAGACAGATCATTAATTCGAGACATAGCAAATAATCGCAAGAAGTCATCTGAGGTATTAGGTGCAGAAGAAATAGAAGAATTATTACTTAAAATAAGCGACAAAAATCCTGAAACTTCAGACTCTTATTGGGATGAGTTACTTGATGATGTTAATGATTTATTAGAGGATGATTGAAATTACGAGCATTCAAACAGGGCGCGTTCGAGGAGTTAAACAAGATGGCAGAAAAGCGAGACCCTCGCGCACACTGGTTAGACGAAGATCCGTTTGATCAAATGGATACCAAATCAAAGACCCATACTCGTGCACGAGATGATGGTAATTGGCGAAAACCACATATTCGTGTAGTCACTGGAAATCCTTCTGGTCAGCCTTTTTTCAGGGTATTTGGTGCACAGCAGTCTCAACCAATCCCAATCCATAAAGGATCGATTTGGCATTTTTCTAAAACCGAAATCGAACACTTAATTCAGGCTACGATGGCATTCACTCTAGCATTAGCATTTATGTCAACGGGGGGTATCTTTGGCGCACTCTCCAATCCCCAAGTATTTGTGATAGGTGGGATAGTATATTTTATCGCACTTGCACCAGCATTTGTATTACATGAAATCGCTCACAAAATCGTAGCAAGAAGTTATGGGTGCTGGGCCGAATTTAGAGCATCCCCCAGTGGTCTAAGGTTTGGGGTAATATTAGCCGCGGCATTAGGAATAGTTTTCATGGCCCCAGGCGCAGTAATGGTTGCAGGAAATACTACAAAATCTCAATTTGGTAAAATCGCTTTAGCAGGTCCAGTAACAAATGTAATACTCTGGATATTAGGGCTTTGTGCTATAATGTTAGGCATAGGGGAAAATCAAATAGCGAGTCAGATAATCAAACCATGGATGTGGGGGAATGCAGTTTTAGGAACATTCAATATGTTGCCATTCGGTCCATTGGATGGTAAAAAAATAAAAACATGGTCAGAAATAATTTTTTACACTTGGGCCATAATATGCGTCAGCTTAATTTGGTTTAATCTTAAACATTTGAACTCAATAATATAGAATAAAAGCGCATCGTAGCAGATGAAAAAGAAAACAAGATCCTATTGGAATAACACAAGTGTTGCTACGATGCAAGTATTAATTGATAACTAAGCAGATTAACTTTGACCCGACATAAGTCAGAAATGACTTCTTATAATTACTAGAACCATCAGACCACCATTCGCGCCTAAGATTAATTCAGGAAGCAATTCGATATTCGAATTAAATGCTAAGATCAAAATCAAGATCGATTGAAAACCATAACCTAATAATGATGACATCGTTAATTCAAAAGACAAACTTTCGCTACCCTTTCCAGCCAGCGCATCTATTATTTGATCCTGCCATGAAAATCCGATAAGATATATTTTATGGAAAAAATTCACATGTTTTTGTTTTTCCCATGGCTGTGCAACGGGACATATTTTCTCATCTATACGACTAGTAGTATCTCCTGCCCCAATCATTCTTGCGCGTATTGAGAAATGATTAAACAATGAATATTGGAATAAAATAGCGAAAATTAAACCACCTGTCAACATATAACTCCAATCTAAAAAATGACCAAAAGCACACATTACCAGAATTAATCCAATAGTATCTGCAACAGTATCCCAATATCTTCCTACGTGCGATGGAGTTTTTCTAATTCTTGCCAATTCACCATCAACCGCATCAATTACGCCCTTTATTACAAGTATAATACAGCCTTCAAGTATCATTTCTTGTAGTATTAGCCAAGCACAAAAAATAGATGCAAGTAAATGAAAATTAGTCACCATTATCACACTTACTGGAGTGTTCTTTAGACGATTAGCAAAAAATCTAGCAATGGGTCTACCCCAATCTGAAACATCAATAGCTCTACTATTGCCATATTTTCCACTAGCCATAGTCTCACTTCATTATCGATCTAATCAGAGAAAGGAATTCAAAACAGGTTTCTCATCACAATGGAAAAAGGTCATTAGAGCCCACCAAGTAATCATATCTAAGCTATTAATAACATTTGCAACGCCAGTATTTTCTTCCCCATAGTTCTTGCCAGTAGTATCCATCCATTGCTCCATTTCTTCTAATGTGTCACACACTTGATGATAACAAAAGTATCCATCCACCAACCCTCCAAAACCAACAGTGACAACACCTAGATTATCTTGGAAACTAGCATGATCGCTTCTAGCAGTAGTATCTTCATAAACAATGATTTCAGGTCTATCCATATCTTGCCAAACACTAGTTTTCCAAGTATCTGCGGAATAATTCAAACCTACCAATGTCCCCATCTGTTCTTCTAATCCTAGTGCATCCGATCCGATCCAATTCGAAAGACCTACCATGCCTGGTTGGTCCAATTTATCATGATTTGGCCCCGGCCCAATATAGACCCTCATAGGCCAAACTTCTGCATCTTTGGGATACCCATCTTCATCAAGAGCGGGATCAGGATCTCCATGTGGGGCTCCTCCGCCTCCTGGCCAATTTACTCCAGCCATATCTAAATTAATATAATTTGTAATCGTAACATCCGGATTATCTTCTCCAACGTAATACTCTGTCCAATAATCAGAGCCTCTTTTGCCTCCCTCTTCTCCAGACCACAGACAGAACACCATAGTTCTCCTACTTTCAAAATCGTTCAATGTACGTGCTGTTTCCATAACCATAGATGTACCTGCTGAATTATCATATGCTCCAACTCTTGTGCCATATGTTCTTTCTCCGATTATATGAGGGTCTAGGAGTACTGCATTAGCAGGTGGCGCAACATCAAAATGCGCCCCGAAAACTAACCATTCATTGGGTACTTCTGATCCCCATTTGTATGCACATATATTGTATGCTTCAGGATTTTGCGAACCTAAGGCATCTGTAAATTCATATCGATGAGCCATAACTTCAAGGCCAAAGGAAGACAACTCATCTATGAGATACTGAGCAGCATCTTCGTATGCTGGATTTCCTTGACCTGCCCACCTATCATAATATCCTGCTTTCCCATCTATAATGTCTAAAGTATCAGAGGGATCAGTGATTTCATAAAGCCTATCATAGACAATTTTTCCATGAACAATACCGCTTGAATGTTCTCCGCCTTCTTCTTTTGAAACTGACATCATTCTATCTATATTAACGAATTTTGTAGCAACAGGACCCCCTGTTTCAAAACTATGATTCACAGTGCTGTAAGTTGTATTCTCAGAAGTCGAAACTCTTTCAATTCCATTTCCAGAATCTCCCATATCACCACCTCTAACTATCCAAGTATTCCAAGACTCTCCTTGTTCTCTAATCGGCCAAAAATCTCTACCCAATTCACCTATTAGGAATACCATTGAATCAATTCTTGGTGGTGCTAATATCGATATAGTTTCAGAATCTCCTTTGGTTAAGTCGATCACAGTTGAATTCTGGACAAAACCAGTTTTTCCATCAATCAATAGATAGGGTATGAATACAGACATCGAATTAGATGCAGAAAACGTGATATCCTGAAACATTCCACCTTCTAATGTTGTAATATCGACAGATAAATCACCTTCACTAGGATTATTTTCTGATGAAGCAAAACATCCACTAAGCGGAGCTGTTACCATCAGAAGAACAAGCAAAGAAGCAACTTTGGTCCGACCCATGCTATCCTCGCAAACGAATATCTTGTTGAACTAAACGGTCACTTGTCTCTTAGAATTAAGATTGACTTTCTTCCCAATTATTCAATTCGTCTTGTTTAGATGGCGTAGTTTCTGTAAAGCTAGAAACCGTAGATGTACTTGTGGTAAAGCCAGAGCCACCTAATGGCGCCATATTCACTTGATTCTTCTGAGGCGTCTTCAGTGTCAAAGCAAAAATTCCGCCTAGCAGCATGAAGAATATCCCGCAGCAAGCTGCACCTATTCCTCCAGCTGCCGCAAAGAAGCCACCCACTGCCTCTCCAATTTCTTCACCAACCACTTCCCACATTGGAACAAGCTCATAATCTTCATTTGATTCTATAGTGTATTCACCAGCATTATAAAGCCAT